>ERZ887849.248-NODE-248-length-60724-cov-11.349783_pt1 | contig 60724 bp, 69 predicted proteins | sample MGYA00521267_ERZ887849 | MGnify/ENA primary metagenome ERZ887849 (study PRJEB32303, sample SAMEA104408601) | aquatic metagenome | biome: Brackish water; feature: Pelagic; material: water | place: Baltic Sea | collected 2014-06-06T16:11:00 | depth 2,863 m ... | reverse complement strand
GCTGTAAATCCAGCAGACATGGTCCACATCATGGCTGCGAAGCAACCAAGCGCGACCATTTGTGCCAGGCCAATGGCCATGAGATCAAAGGAGCCAAAGGCAATGGCCGTGGATTTCACGCCAATCATCAGGTCGTCATCACGATCAACCATCGCATAGAAGGTGTCATACACCAGAGTCCAAGCCAAATTGGCGGCGATGAGCCACCACATCGTTGCATTGAAAGGAGCATCATGGGCTGTAAATGCCATCGGGATAGCCATCGAGAACGCGATCCCAAGCCCAAGCTGGGGCCAAAATGTCATGCGTTTTAGGAAGGGATAAAGGACGGCCGAGCCGAGCGCTAGTATCGCCAATCCCATTGTTTTGAGGTTGGTGAAGAGCACCAGGATGACTGCGATTGCAAGTAAGGCAGACAGCAGATAGCCGGCCTCACGGATCGAGAGAGCACCGCTCGTGAGGGGCCGATGGATCGTTCGTTTGACATGCCGATCGAATTCACGATCAGCATAGTCATTGACGATGCAGCCTGCCGAGCGCATCACGATCACACCCAGTGTGAAGATCACCCAAAGCGCTGGCTGATGGTGTGTCAGTTCTCCTGCATAGATCAGTGCGATCCAAGTTGGCCACAGCAGGACCAGCCAGCCAATCGGACGGTCTTGTCGCGTCAGTTGGATCCAGAAGGGGAGCTGACTGGCAAGTGTTGCAAGAGAGTTGTGTTTAAACATGGGCAAAGGATTCCCGGTTGCCTATCCAGCGATCGAGTAAGCGTTGTTGGGTGGCCTCATCGCCACTCAACGCCTCTGCCAGGGTGACGACCTCGTCGAGTAAATGGCCATGCATCTCGAGTTGTGCAACCCGGAAGGCGAGCTCGCCGGTTTGCCGTGTACCGGAGACCTCGCCAGGGCCCCTGAGACGCAGGTCGGCTTCTGCCAAGGCAAACCCATCTAAGGTGTCGCGAACCAGCGTGAGCCGCTCTACCGTGTCGCGTCCTAAATCTGGGCCATAGAGTAAAATACAATAGCTTTCACGCCGCCCGCGACCAACGCGACCGCGGAGCTGGTGTAGCTGTGCGAGGCCAAGTCGTTCAGGGTTTTCGATGACCATGATGTGTGCGTTTGGCACGTTCACCCCAACTTCAATGACTGTTGTAGCTACTAAGACGTCGAGATTTCCCTCGGCAAAGGCTTGCATGACTCTGCCCTTCTCATCGGATTTCAAGCGTCCATGAACCAGCCCAATACGTCGATGGGGGAGCTGTTCCTGCAGCTTAAAGGTCCGGGTTTCTGCCGCCTCTGCGGAGAGTTGGTCTGACTCTTCGATGAGCGTGCACACCCAATACACTTGCCCCCCAGTATCCAGTTGCGCATCAATTCGATGGATCATCTCAAGATCGCGAGTCTGTGGCACAAGTCGTGTCTCGATCGGCGTTCGACCAGGCGGTAGTGCATCAATAATCGAGATATCTAAATCTGCAAACTGTGTCATGGCCAGGGTTCGCGGAATCGGTGTGGCGGTCATGATGAGCTGATGAGGGACAGTCTGACCTCCCTTCTCATGCAGCTGTAACCGCTGCGCAACCCCGAACCGATGTTGTTCATCAATTATGACAAAACCCAATTTGGAGAAGACCACCTGGTCTTGAAAGAGCGCATGCGTCCCAATCACGAGACGTGCCTCACCGACCGCAATTGCTGCGAGTGTCTCGCGTCGAACCCGTCCCTTGATCGATCCAGAGAGCCAATGGACGGAGATTCCCAGGGGCGCATACCAACGGACAAATTCCCGTAAGTGTTGCTCGGCAAGTAACTCCGTGGGTGCCATCAGCGCGACCTGGTATCCGCGACTCAAGACAGTGAGCGCCGTCATGGCAGCGACTAACGTTTTTCCGGAGCCGACATCCCCCTGTAGCAGTCGCATCATCGGCACAGGCTCGGCCAAGTCCGCATCAATCTCAGTAATCACCCGCGCTTGCGCATCAGTGAGTGTAAAAGGTAGCGCCGCTAACAGCTGATGTCGCGAATCGATGTGAATCGCACAGGCTGGCGCGCGCACTGCCCGTAATCGTCGTCGGCGTTCCATGAGTAAGAGTCGATGGGCCAGTAACTCCTCGAGAGCTAAGCGTTCAACATAAGGCTCTGGTGGCAGGTGTCGCGCGGGACAATGCAATGCAATCAACGCATCCCATAATGGAGGGCGAGTGTTTCGGTGGGTGAGTGACAGTAACTCCTCTAGGGCCCAAGCGTCGGGACCGGCATTTAAGACTTGCGAAATGAGATCGCGTAAACGGGGCTGCGTGAGACCTTCCGTGGTCGGATAAATTGGCGTCAAGCGGTCTTCAAGGGGTGGCGGTGTCTCACGATACACTTGGATCTCTGGGTGGATAAACTCGACCATCCCTTGATTCCATCGGGGTTCGCCAAATAGTCGGACAGCATTGGCTTGGCCAAGGGTTTGTAAATAGGCGCGGGAGAAGTGAAACAAGCGAATGCGCGCCCGCCCGGTGACGTCCTCAAAATTCAAGACAGCCTGCGGTCGACGTCCTGGAGCCACATGATGTCCGACAATACGGCCCTCAAGTAAAACAGGCATCTGCGTGCGCAGGGCATCGAGTGTCGTTAATTGGGTTCGATCCTCATAGCGCACCGGCAGATGGAAAATCAGATCACGCGGGTGCATGATCCCGAGCCGTTGCAGTGCTTCTGCAATCTTTGGACCGACGCCACGTAACGCAGTTAGCGTCTCAGGCGGCCTCGTGAGTGGCATTTAACCGGGGTCCAACACGGTGTTGAATAAGATCAATCAGGAGTTCAATGGCTTCCATGCGAGGGAATTGCTTCCGCCAGGCGAGTGCCACCGCGCGTGACGGCGGTGGCGAGGTGAATGGACGTGTGGTGAGGTATCCGGCAGCATAGGACTCGGTGCCTACCGCAGAGGCCGGCAAGACGGTGATACCGAGACCGGATGCGACCATGTGGCGCAATGTTTCGAGCGAGCTTCCTTCAACAATTAATCCGTCACCACTGTTCATTTTTTTCTGCAAAGCGGGACAGGCATCCATCACTTGATCACGGAAACAATGCCCCTCGCCCAGCAGCAACAGGTCGGACCCCGACAGTTGGCTCGGCGCGATGGCGCGCTCTTGGGTCCAAGGGTGGGTGATGGGCATTAGGACTTCGAAGGGCTCGGTGTAGAGCTCAGCAACCTCAACGTCGGCCTCGGTAAAAGGCAACGCAATAATGATTGCATCGAGCTGTCCTCTGCGGAGCATTTGTCGAAGGACGCCGGTAAAGCTCTCTTCGATATAGAGTCGCAGTCTGGGTTCTGCCTTCCTAAGCTCCGGAAGCAGTGCCGGAAACAAATAAGGTCCAATCGTGTAAATCGCACCGATTCGTAACGGCGCAAGGAAGGGATCGTTGATTTCTTCCGCCAAATCTTTAAATGAATCGACTTCGTTTAATATATTTCTGGCCTTCGCGACAAGGCGCTCGGCAAGCGCTGTCAGATGGACGCCTGTTTTACTGCGCTCGAATAGTGTAAACCCGAGTTCATCCTCGAGTCGCTTGACACCAATGCTTAATGTCGGCTGACTGACGAAGCAACGCGCCGCCGCGCGACCAAAATGTCGCTCATCAGCGACAGCAACAATGTAACGGAGTTCTGTAAGCGTCATGCCATCTCATCATCCTTGGAACGCTATCATCCTAGGCTGTGGCTACTTTGGGAGCAAGCTTAAAGCCGCACTTGAGTCAGACGGACTCAGGGTTTTGGGTGTTCGTCGCCGACCGAGCATCGATGCGTCTTGGCGATCGCTGGATCTTGAGAGTCTTGCAGCATGGCAGATATTGCAACGTGAGCCAGTGACGGCCAAGACCCTTTTGATTGGAATCATGACCCCAGATCGACGAACGCCAGAGGCTTACCGCGCTCGATACGTTGATGTGGCATCACGGATGGTCACTTGGGCAGACGCCATTGATCCCGTGACACCGTCGCTCTGGGTTGGATCAACAGCTGTGTTTGGGGAGACACAGGGACACTGTTTAGAATCGACGCTGCCAAGTCCAGACGGATGGCGAGGTCGTCTTCTGTTGGAGGCAGAGCAGTCGTTGTCAGCGCGCACACACAGTCACGTGATTCGGTTCAGTGGTTTGTATGATGCCAGCTCAAGGCAGCGCTTACAGGATCCTGATATGCGAGCGCGAACTACTCCCGAGTCGGTATCAAATCGCATTCACCGTGATGATGCCTCAGCCTGGCTTATTGCGTATGCCCGTGCTGTGTTAGCGGAGAAACCGATGCCGCACTGTCTGCATGGTGTGGATCAATTGCCGCTGACCTACGCGAACTTGTTTCAATGGCTAGATGATCCCACGACCTCCCTTCGATTGGCGACCAGCGGCCGGCTGATTCAGACCGAGTTCCGAGCGATGATGCCACCGCTTCGATATCCAACGATCCGCGAAGGATTATCTTAAGAGACTAAAATACCATCCACTTCCACTCGCGCATTCCGGGGTAATGCAGCCACTCCGAGCGCGGCACGTGCAGGAAATGGTGCATCAAAGAGATCGTCCATCACCGCGTTGACGATCGGAAAATGACTGAGATCTGTCAGATACACATTGAGTTTGACGAGTTGATTGAGTGAACCGCCGGCAGCCTCGCAAACCGCACGAAGATTGGCAAATGCTTGCCTGATTTCTGCCTCGATATCACCTTCGACAAGTTGCATGCTCTCAGGGATTAGCGGGATTTGACCGGACAAATAGGTCGTTTGTCCGACTTTGACGGCTTGAGAATAGGTGCCAATGGCTTGGGGTGCGTCTGGCGTCGCGATAATGCTTCTGTTCATGGATGCTCTCTAGGTTCGAATACGGGTGATTTTGACGACCGATTTAATTTTTCGGACCGCACGGACAACCGCTGCGAGGTGTTGGCGGTCTTGAACGCCGACATCAAGCGAAATGACGCTGGTACGCGCATCACGCTCATCGCGATGTATGCGATCGATCGCCGCATCTGCGTCTGTGACGGCAGCAGCGATATGTGCGATGGCGTTGGGGTCAGACTCAACCAAGATTTTAAGCCCAGTATAAAATTCACCATGCAGGTCATCGTCCCATGCCAAAATAACGGTCTTCTCAGGATTATCACGAATATCCATGATGTTGTGACAGGCTTCTTGATGAATCACCATGCCGCGACCTTTCGAAATATGGCCGATGATCGGATCTCCAGGGATTGGCCGGCAACATTTGGCATAGCTGGTCAGCAGGCCTTCGGATCCTTTGATCGCTAAAGGCCGCGTCTCACCGCTGTTCGATAGAGTCGCTGGCATGCCCTCGCGTTCTGTGAGGAGTCGTCGTGCGACTGAATAGGCCACACGATTGCCTAATCCAATCTCTTCTAAGACATCGTCCAGGTCAGCTAATTCTGCTTCATGGAGTAGGAGATCAAGCCGCTCTGGAGTGATGTGCTCAAAGCTACCCCCTAAGTTTGCCAGGGCGCGCGCAAGCAACCGATGTCCCAAATGCACAGATTCCGAGCGCTGCTGGTTTTTCAGGAAATGTCGGATCGCAGAGCGTGCTTTTCCCGTGACCACGAATGACAGCCATGCAAGGTTTGGTTTGGCACCTTTTGAGGTGATGATCTCGACTGTCTGTCCGCTTTGTAACACGGATGATAGCGGGGCGAGCGCGCGATCGATGCGGCAAGCAACGCATCGGTTGCCGATATCAGTGTGCACCGCGTACGCGAAATCCACGGCGGTTGCACCCGTTGGTAATTCCATAATTCGCCCTTTGGGCGTGAAGATATAGACGTCGTCCGGGAACAAATCGATTTTGACATTTTCAATGAATTCCAGCGAACTCCCCGCACGTTGCTGGATTTCGAGCAATCCCTTCACCCAGCGATTGGTGCGTTGGACCGCCGCCCCTTCTTCAGAGCCAGTCTTGTAGAGCCAGTGAGCGGCAATCCCGCCAGAGGCCATGGCTTCCATATCAGTCGTTCGAATCTGGATCTCAATAGGAACTCCATGCATACCAAATAGCGTGGTATGGAGTGACTGATAGCCGTTGGCTTTGGGAATCGCAATGTAGTCTTTGAATCGGCCCGGCTTTGGCTTGTAAAGATTGTGGACGATGCCCAAGACGCGATAGCACTCATCCACATTGTCCGTGATGATCCGGAATCCATAGACATCCATAATGTCTGTGAAGGATTTCCGTTGATCTCTCATTTTTCGGTAAATACTGTTTGCAGCTTTTTCGCGCCCTTGGACGCGCGCCTTGATGCCGGCTTTCGTGACTGCGCTTTCAAGCACTTCTTGAATCTCGGCCACAATTTTTTTTCTGTTTCCGGAGACAGCGCTCACTGCGCGCTCGATCCGCTCAATACGCATCGGATACATGGCGCGATACGCCAGCTCATGGAGCTCTGAGCGCAGCTCATACATGCCAAGACGGTTTGCAATCGGACTGTAGATGTCGAGGGTTTCTCGGGCGATCCGCCGTCGTTTTTCAGGACTGAGGGACCCGATGGTCCGCATGTTATGTAATCGATCAGCCAGTTTGACAATGATGACCCGAATATCGCGCGCCATGGCTAGAGTCATTTTCTGAAAGTTTTCGGCTTGAGCCTCTGCGCGCGTTTCAAAGCTGATATGAGTCAGTTTCGAGACGCCATCGACAAGTTCGGCGACCGCCGACCCAAATTGATGCTCTAACGCATCTTTGGCGATTCCTGTGTCTTCGATAACATCATGTAACATCGCCGCCATGAGCGATTGATGATCCATCCGCATATCCGCGAGAATCTCTGCAACTTGCAAGGGATGGGTAATGTAGGGTTCACCAGAACGCCGTTTTTGTCCGTCATGCGCCTGTTCAGAATACAGGTAGGCGTGTCTGATATGACGAATCTCCTCGTCACTCAGATATCGTGCAAGACGGCTACTCAAGCCGTCAATGGATTCGACGGCGGCGTTCATGAATTAGAAGTCGTTGTCAAACACTGGCTGGCGAGGTTCGAAACGCGCGCGAGCCATTTCCAGCTCTGCTTCCGTCTTCGCATCTTCTGCATCGAGGACTTCGCGGGTGATGAACCCTTCAGCGATCTCGCGCAGTGCCAACACCGTCGGTTTGTCATTTTCTTCAGCAACAAGAGCCGCCTTCCCGCCGATGCTTAACTGCCGTGCGCGACGCGTGCCGAGCATGACCAGTTCAAAGCGGTTTTCAACGTGTTCGAGACAGTCTTCAACAGTCACACGGGCCATGGGGAATCCTCAAATGATGGAAAGCCGGTAATAATACCGTGTTTAACCCTCGCCGAGAAGCATCTTTAAAAGCCGCTCGTGCTGTAGTTCCACTCGTGCGCGTCGTTGTCGTGAGGCCAAGACAATTGCTCGAAGCTCGTCGAGGGCGACTTCGAAAGCATCATTTACGATCCAATAATCAAACTGTGGGGCCTTCGAAAGCGTTTCATCTGCCTCAGCCATCCGTGCTTGAATAACATCCGGATGATCTTGGTTTCGTCCGATCAGTCGTGCGTGCAGTGCTTCACGCGAGGGCGGTAAGATGAAGATTGAGAGAGCGTCCGGCCATTCTTTGAGCACTTGCGCGGCGCCCTGCCAATCAATCTCGAGAATCACGTCCAATCCCTGAGTCAACTGCAACAGCAAAGCGTCTCTGTTGGTACCATAGAGATTGCCGAATACGTTGGCATGCTCTAAGAAGTCACCTTGCGCGATTTGCTCCTCAAACTGTGGCGTTGAGACAAAATGATAATCACGTCCGTCGACCTCTCCCGGTCTTGGTTGGCGTGTGGTGTGCGAAATACTGACCACCAGAGCGGGCAGCCGCGCGAGTAGTGCAGCAACAAGGCTGGTTTTTCCGGCGCCGGATGGGGCCGCGATAACGAACAATTGACCGATTGGCATGCATGTTCCCGCTTGGGTGTCAGTGAGGGTTCCGATATCCTCCAAAGCTTAGATCAATCTGCGAGGAACCGCCAATGCGACCAAGTGGCCGCCGCCCGGACGCTTTACGTCCAATTACCCTAACCCGTCGATTCACAAAACATGCAGAAGGATCCGTCTTGGTCGAATTTGGTGACACTCAGGTGTTGTGTACGGCCTCGGTGCAAGACACTGTGCCGCGTTGGCTGAAAGGTCGTGGGCGGGGTTGGCTGACCGCCGAATATGGAATGCTCCCGCGAGCAACCAATACTCGAACTGACCGCGAGGCAGCAAAAGGCCGACAGTCAGGCCGGACCCAGGAAATTCAGCGTCTGATCGGACGTGCGTTGCGGATGTCCTTGGACCTCTCGAAATTGGGCGAACGGCAAATCACGATCGATTGCGATGTGTTGCAGGCCGACGGTGGGACGCGAACAGCGGCCATCACCGGCGGCATGGTGGCTTTGGTGGATGCGCTGAACAGTTTGCAGCGCAGCGGTCTATTGGTGACGGATCCCTTGGTGGGATTCGTGGCAGCCGTCTCCGTTGGAATGTATCGAGGGACCCCTGTGCTGGATTTGGATTATGCCGAGGACTCTCAAGCAGGGAGTGATGTCAATGTGGTGATGACCGATGCAGGGCAATTGATTGAGGTCCAGGGTACGGCAGAGGCTGCGCCATTCTCCCGAGACGAGTTCAACCGCTTGTTAGACTTAGGCACACAGGGTGTGGCTGAACTCATCCAAGCTCAGAAGGCAGCCTTAGCCGAGGGTTAGGATTCAGGGGGCTCAAGATCGAGATCGTAATCAACAATCAGTGGTGCGCGGTCGTCAAAAGGCCGTTTGCTCACATAGGCAGCTGATTGAATCGATCGTTTGAGCTCGGCCGAGACGAGTTGAAGATCGGTTCGCCAACCCCCTGGGTTGGCTAGACCGAATACCTGCTGATCCGGAAACCATGAGTATGCGGCTTCGGTTGCCGAGACTTCTCGAAACGCGTCTAAATAACCATGCTGGGTTAATATTTCATCTAACCACGCGCGATCCTCTCGACGAAAACCGGGCGACTCATTGTGTTTGTGCCACTCTTCGAGATCGAGCGTCCTATGGGCAATGCCAAAGTCGCCGCAGAAGATAAAGTGACGCCTCTTTTTCCGAATTTTTTTCATCCAGACTGCAAGCGCGTCCATAAAGGCTTGGCGTTGTGCAGCACTGTCAGGCTCCCAAGGACTTGGGGGTAATACCGACACAATGCTGACAGTGTCAAAATCCGCCTGGATATAACGGCCATCTAAATCGACGTCATAGCCACCCAAGCCTCGCATGACGGCCTTAGGTGTTGCCCGTGTCCAAATTGCGACCCCGCCACGATGCTCCTCATCACCCTCAAAATAAAACGGCGAGAGGCCGGGCGGGCAAAATCGCGGATCATCGATGATTTTGTATTCGCGCACGCGGATGTCTTGGAGACACACAATGTCTGCATCCTTGCTGGCGATCCAGTCGATAAGCCCCTGCTTGGCTGCAGAGACAAGGCCCCGCACCCGGAGACTGATAAGTCGCATGTGTTGAATCAATCCTTTGCAAAGCGCCTCGTTTGGCGCTCTGATGTACACTTAGACGCGTTGATCTTTAATTTAGACGGTTCTTATGGCCCCTTACAAGCGTTCATTTCTGCAATTAGCATTTGCAGCAAAAGCTCTCACCTTTGGCGAGTTCACCTTGAAGTCTGGGCGCGTGAGTCCGTATTTCTTTAACGCTTCCGTTTTCTCAACAGGTGCGCAGCTGAAAGAGTTGGGTGCGTGCTATCGCGATGCGATTCTTGATGCCGGTATTCAGTTCGATGGACTCTTTGGTCCAGCCTACAAAGGAATTCCACTTGCCACCGCTGTTGCCTGTGCATTTGCTGAGTCCGGTGATGATTTTCCTGTGTCGTTCAACCGGAAAGAGATCAAGGATCATGGCGAGGGGGGCGCACTGTTGGGTGCACCGCTGACGGGACGCATCCTCGCGATTGACGATGTCGTGACTGCTGGCACGGCGGTTCGAGAATCTGTTGATTTCGTGGCTGCTGCTGGCGCGCGCTTATCTGCGTTTTGCGTCGCGGTAGATCGTCAGGAGCGAGGCGCAAGCTCAAGCCTTTCCGCGCTGGATGAATTGGCCACTCAGTTTGGGATTACGCCAATGTCGATCGTCACCTTGGATGATATTATGCAATTTGCAGCGAACGATGCCCGCATTGATTCTGAGGTAGCGCCGAAGATGGCTGCGTATCGCGCCCAATACGGCGCGATACGTTAGGGATTAGTGTCGTTTGCGTAAAATCTGGGTGCCAACACCTTGGTCTGTAAAAATCTCCAGCAACACCGAGTGTGGGACTCGCCCATCGATGATGTGGGCGCTGTTTACCCCGGAATTCACTGCGGATAGGGCGCAATTGACCTTGGGTAACATTCCGCCGGAGATTGTGCCGTCTGCAATTAAGGCATGCACCTCTTCGGCGACGAGCCCTGTGACGACTTGCCCTTGTTGATCGAGTACACCCGTTGTGTTGGTCAGCAACATCAATTTTTCGGCCTTCAGGACTTCTGCGAGTTTTCCGGCTACCAAATCGGCGTTGATATTGTAGCTTTCTCCTTTGGACCCGACACCAATTGGTGCAACCACAGGAATGACGTGATTGTCGGTCAGCATGGTGATAATGCGGGTATCGATGGACTCAACTTGACCGACATGGCCGATATCAATAATTTCTGGGACAGCCAGTTCTGGCGACTTGCGCGAGATAGTCATGCGGCTTGCGCGAATAAATTGACCATCTTTCCCGGTGACACCCATCGCACGGCCACCGGCTTGATTGAGTAAGCTGACGATATCTTTGTTGACCAGTCCGCCCAAGACCATCTCAACCACATCCATGGTTTCCTCGGTGGTGACTCGCATCCCATCGATAAATTTCGATTCAATATTGAGGCGAGCCAATAGATCGCCAATCTGAGGCCCACCACCATGCACAACGATCGGACGCATGCCCACCAGCTGCATCAGGACGATGTCGCGCGCAAAACCTTCCTTGAGGATCTCGTCTGTCATGGCATTACCGCCGTATTTGACGACGATAGTCCGGCCTGCAAACCGTTGGATATAGGGTAGGGCTTCGGTTAAAACCTGCGCGACTTCGGTCGCGCGCGACAAACTTAGCATAGAGTCTCCAAGTCAAGTTCTGGTGCGGCACTGGCCAGCGCATCAAGCATCATCTCTCGCATGGAATCAAGGGCTTCGACGGATTCCGCTTCAAACCGCAGGACGAGATTTGGCGTTGTGTTTGAACATCTGCAAAGGGCCCAGCCTTCGGGTAAGTCCACGCGCACCCCATCAATGGTCGAGAGTGGCAGGCCGCGTTGTGTAATGACCGCTGCAAGTCGTTCGACAATGGCAAATTTCTCGGTATCTGCGACGGCAATATTCAGCTCCGGGGTGGAGACATCATTGGGAATCTGAGCGAAGACGCGGGCCGCAGACAGTGGCTGGCCTGCGATCACCTCGAGAAGTCTCGCGGCTGTGTAAAGCCCATCATCAAAGCCCAGCCAACGCTCTTGAAAAAAAATGTGTCCACTCATCTCTCCGGCAAGTAACGCCTTGGCCTCTTTCATTTTTGCTTTGACCAAGCTATGTCCAGTTTTCCACATACATGGTTGACCGCCAGCGGCTCGGATCACTGAATCAAGGTGGCGTGAGCACTTGACATCATAGATCACTGTAGCGCCGGGGTTGCGAGAGAGCATGTCCTGCGCGAGGAGCATCAGCAGCCGATCTGCAAAGATCGCTTCGCCCGTCTCGGTAATGAACCCAACTCGATCACCATCGCCATCGAACGCGAGACCAACGTCACACTGATGCTCGGTGACAGCGCGAATCACATCAACCAAGTTATCTGGCTTCGATGGGTCGGGGTGGTGATTTGGAAAGGTGCCATCCACCTCCGTAAATAAGGGAAAGACCTCACAGCCCAGTGCTTCAAACAGCGTTTGGGCAATCACACCTGAGACGCCATTGCCGCAATCCATGGCAATACGCAGTGGACGCTTTAAGGAAATATCTGCAACGATTCGTGCGCAGTAGGCGTCTAGGATCGCAGCGTCTTCGACTTGGCCGTCTCCCTCGCTAAACGCATTCTGAACGATGCACTGATAGAGTGCTGTGATGTCATCGCCGTACAATGTGTGCCCGGCAATCATCATTTTGAAACCATTGTAATCAGGCGGGTTGTGGCTGCCAGTCACCATGACGCCAGACCCTGTTCCAAGCGTGAGCGCTGCAAAGTACAGCACTGGTGTGGGGACCATCCCGACATCGATGACTGTGATGCCGCTCTCTGCAAGACCGCGGTTTAGTGCGTTTTGTAAACTTGGGCCGGAAAGTCGTCCGTCGCGGGCAGTGACAACGGTACTTTCTCCCCGATTGCGGGCAAGGGTCCCAATCGCACGTCCCAATGCGTAGACCCGATCCGGATTGAGTTGATCAGGGACCGTCCCACGTACATCGTAGGCACGAAAAATCGTTGGATCGATTGGAGTCATGGCTAGCTCCTTCCCGTGTGGCCAAAGCCACCATCGCCTCGTGAGGACGTCGTAAATTCGTCCACTTCCAGCCAAGTCGGTTGCAGCACTGGGGTGATGATCAATTGTGCGATCCGATCACCGGGTTGGATGACCTGGGGAGTATGGCCTCGATTCCATGTCGAAATTTTAAGTTCACCTTGGTAATCCGAATCAATGAGCCCCACAAGATTGCCGAGCACGAGGCCCTGATGGCCCAGTCCACTGCGAGGCAGGATGAGGCCACACAATCCAGGGTCTTGGATGTAAATGGCGAGACCCGTTCCGATAAGGGCAGTGTCTCCCGGTGCCAGTTCGAGAGGAGCATCCAGGAGTGCCCTGAGATCAGCCCCAGCAGACCCTTCGGTCCCGTAGCTAGGCAGCGGCCAATCCCGCCCCACTCTGGGGTCGAGTCGTTTGAACATTAGGTGCATGAGGTGTCCTTAAGTACTGAAAGTTGAATGGCAATTGCCAACAGCAAATCGCGCGCAATGTCAGACTTTATGCCTGGTCCAAAGGTTGTTTGCCCATCGGCGGTGAGGCAATGCAGACAGTTTGTCTCCTGTCCAAAGACCTGCCCATTCGAGACGTCGTTGGCACAGATCCAATCCAGCTGTTTGCGCGTGCGTTTCGCAGCCGCATTGGCCAGCATTGCTTGCGTCTCTGCCGCAAAACCGACAACCAGGGTGGGGCGTTTGGGATGCTGTGCAATGCCTTCAATGATGTCTGGATTTTCAACCAATGTAATGTGCGACAAGTCATCATGCCCTTTTTTCAGTTTGTCAGGCGCGACCTGTGCTGGCCGCATATCGCTCACAGCTGCCGCGCCGATAAAGCAATCAATCGTGGCAGCCTCGATGAGAGATTGGCAGGCCCTGTCCATATCCATGGCGGTTTCGATGGCGACCCGCGTGACCCCTCGTGGACAGTCTAGGGCGGTTGGGCCACTGACCAGCGTCACGCGAGCGCCGAGTTGTGCGGCTGCGCTGGCGAGCGCATACCCCATTTTCCCGGACGCACGATTACCTAGATAGCGGACTGGATCAATCGGCTCGTGCGTGGGTCCCGCTGTGATCACAAGATGCCGCCCGGATAGGGGGCCACGACTGAGAATCGCAGCGAGACGATCGAGGAGATCAGGAACCTCGAGCAGTCGCCCTGGTCCGATGTCCCCGCAGGCCTGTATCCCTGAATCGGGACCTAAAACATGTGCGCCCCGATGACTGAGTGTTTGCAGATGCTCTGTGACCGTGGGATCAGACCACATCTGCTGATTCATTGCGGGCGCAAGACAGCGTGGCGCAGGCGTTGCGAGCCACACGGTGGTTAGGAGATCGTCGGCACGGCCAGTAGCAAGTGTTGCGAGGGTATTTGCTGTACACGGTGCAATCACGACAAGGTCTGCCCAGCGGGCCAATTCAATGTGCCCCATCCCGGCTTCTGCTGTTGGATCGAGAAGCTCAATGCGGACGGGACGGCCCGTGAGGGCCTGGAATGTCATGGGCCCTACAAAGGCTGTAGCGGCTGGTGTCATGACCACTTGAACTTCGGCGCCCACACGCATCATGGCGCGAGCCAATTCGCATGCTTTATAGGCGGCAATGCCCCCGGTCACGCCGAGTACAATGTGTTTTGCCGAAAATCCAGATAAATCAGTCACAGTTTCATCCTGAAAACGCGTACGATATCAAGCTCAAGCGCGGAGGTCAGCGGAATTTCAGAGCCAACCTGACCCCATGCCAATTGATTGTTGTGGTTTCCTGCTCTCAACGGTATTATTCGCGTCCATTTTTTCACGGTCTGTACAAAAGAGGCGGATCTATTATGTCGAAGGTATGCCAAGTGACAGGGAAGGGCCCTGCAGTCGGCAATAACGTGTCGCATTCGAACATCAAAACGAAGCGTCGCTTCCTCCCGAACCTGCATTGGCATCGGTTCTGGGTGGAGTCCGAAAATCGTTTCGTGCGTTTACGTGTTTCCACAAAGGGTATGCGGATCATTGATAAGCAAGGTATCGACACTGTGCTATCGAACATGCGCGCCCGCGGACAAAAGGTATAAACCATGCGTGACAAGATCAAATTAGTGTCATCTGCAGGCACCGGCCATTTTTACACGACGGACAAAAACAAAAAGAATTCTCCTGATAAATTGGAATTCAAAAAGTTTGATCCAGTTGTTCGTCAGCATGTGATTTACAAGGAAGCGAAGATCAAGTAAGGGGGTACCCTTGCCGGAGCTTCCTGAGGTTGAAACCACTGTGCGGGGTATCGCCCCGCACATTTGTTTTCAGCGAGTGACCACTGTCGTCGTGCGTGAACCACGTCTTCGATGGCCCATCCCACCAGATTTGTCCCTTCGACTCACTGGCGCTGAGGTGTTAGCTGTTCATCGTCGCGCAAAATATATTTGTATTGAGACTTCGGTTGGAGGGTTGATTGCCCATCTTGGGATGAGTGGGAGCTTCCGAGTGTGTTCCCCAGCTGCGCCTCTGAAATCCCATGATCACCTGCTCATTCGACTCGGCTCAACAGAGCTCCGTTACCATGACCCGCGCCGTTTTGGGTGCGTCCTTTGGGAGTCCTCGAATCGTGCTCAGGCGCTGTTGGCAAGCTTGGGCCCCGAGCCTCTCTCGGAGGCTTTTCACGCGGCCTACCTAAAGAGAGTGGCACGGGGCCGTGCAGTCCCGGTCAAGCAGTTCATCATGACCAATCAAGTGGTTGTGGGAGTCGGGAATATCTACGCCTCAGAGTCCCTGTTTATGGCTGGGATTCGTCCGACACTCCCGGCGTCTCGGGTATCATTACCGCGTTATGGGCGTCTCGTTGAAGCGATTCAGACGGTGCTTACACGATCCATTGATGCAGGTGGCACGACCTTACGAGATTTCGTCAATGGACAAGGTGAGCCTGGATATTTCCAGCAAACCTTGGCGGTGTACGGTCGCCAGGGTTCGCCCTGTTTGCAGTGTGCGCGCCCAATCGAAAAAATCAATTTAGGCGGACGCAGTACCTACTTTTGCCGGGCCTGTCAGCGCCTCGCCTCGTAGTAGTGTCGAAGTGCTGTCGCGACCGGAGCTGGGACAAAAGACTCGACCGCTCCGTTGAGTCGTGCAACTTCCTTCACCAGGCTCGACGAAATAAAGCTGTAATGCTCCACCGGTGTTAAAAACAAGCTTTCGAGCTCAGGAGCCAATTGGCGATTCATATTCGCGAGTTGTAACTCGTATTCATAGTCCGCCACCGCACGCAGGCCCCGTAACAGTACGCGCGCGCCGATCGCTTGCGCAAAGTTGGCGAGCAGCGTGTGAAATCCACGGATTTCGACATTATCGAGGTGTTCAAGCGTCTCCGAGGCGAGTCGAACGCGAGTCTCCAGATCAAACATCGGTTGCTTGTGTGTCGATCCGGCAACGCCGACTACCACGCGATCAAAGATTCGCGCAGCGCGTTCGACCACGTGAACGTGGCCGTTGGTGATGGGATCAAATGTCCCCGGATAAACTGCGATCGTCATGGCCCATCCTGTGCCAATACATACATGGAGTCGGCACCGGCATGAAGGAATTTCAGCACTTCGAAACCGGTAAAGTCGAGTGTGGTATCACGCTCAGCCTCTAAAATAAGCAGCGAGTCTGGCTGAAGTTGTCCCTGAATCCAAGTACAGAACGCTTGGCTTAACCCTTGGTTGAATGGTGGGTCTGCAAAAATGACATCTGCGTTTGGCACATGCTGGCTTAGCACATTCTCCACTGAGGTTATGATGACTGTCGCACGTTCTCCACATCCGAATCGGTCAATTGCACTTCGGATTGCAGCCGCGGTCTCACGTTCGTGTTCGATAAAGGTGACATACGCAGCGCCTCGAGACAGCGCTTCAAAGCCAAAAGCTCCGGTGCCCGCAAAACAGTCCAATACCTGTGCACCTGGCAGGCGTGGCGCAATCCAATTAAATACGGTCTCTCGCACACGGTCTGGCGTTGGCCGTAAACCTGGCTTGTCGAGTACGGGAAGTTTTGATCGTTTCAGGGTGCCGCCAATGATGCGGATCATGCCTGGTTTCTTCACAGTGAGGTCACCTCTTCAGCGCGCTGATGGTACCATGACGCCTTGCAAAATCCGGATGGAATCCTCGGCATGAGTCTTGAATTGAGTCTTCTCATTGGTCTGATTGTGCTGCTCGTGGTCGGCCTTGTGATCTGGCGTCGACGCGCAAAACCAGGCATGCCTGCAATGCCAGCGTCCTCGGTTGAGTCCACTCCGATTGAGGCCGTCGCCGAAGATCCCAAGCCAGCCTCATTTTTTGGAGCGCTCTCGCAATCTCGCTCGATCTGGAATACCGGGATTCGGTCTTTGTTCTCGAGTGGCTTTGATGCAACGGTGCGTGAGGAACTCGAGTCAGTGCTCCTGTCTGCGGATGTCGGAGTCGACACCAGTGATTGGATTTTAGAGACCTTAGAGGCACGCGCGAAAGCACAGGGTGTTAGCGATCCTGAGGGCCTGCATGCGGCACTGAAGGAGATTTTATTTGAGGTCCTTCAGCCGGCAGAGGCGCCTTTGGTGGTGCCTCACGCGACGTCGCCTTTCGTGATTTTGATGGTGGGGGTCAACGGGGTGGGGAAAACAACAACCATCGGCAAACTGGCGCACCGCTTCCAAGCCGAGGGGCGTACTGTGCTCTTAGCTGCTGGGGATACCTTCCGGGCAGCTGCTGTTGAGCAGTTACGGGCCTGGGGGCAGCGCATCCAAGTGCCTGTGATCTCTCAGGATCCAGGCGCGGATTCCGCGTCGGTGCTGTTTGACGCGACCCAATCTGCGAAGGCCAAAGGAATCGATATTGTCCTTGCGGATACGGCAGGTCGTTTACAGAACAAATCCAATCTGATGAACGAACTTGAAAAAATAGGTCGCGTGCTTGGAAAACTTGAGATTGGAGCGCCCCACGAGGTGCTTCTCGTTTTGGATGCATCCACTGGCCAAAATGCAATCAGTCAGACCCGTGAGTTCATGCAAGTGATTCGTCCAACTGGTTTGGTGATGACCAAATTAGACGGCTCAGCTAAAGGCGGGATCATGTTTTCCTTGGCGCGGGAATTCGGTCTCCCGATTCGATATGTTGGGTTAGGAGAGCAAGCAGTGGATTTGCAGCCGTTTGACCGCCGTGCATTCATCGATGCGCTATTTGGGTCGGTCGCGTGATTCAGTTTGAGAGCGTCAGTAAGTCCTACGATGGCACGCATCGCGCGCTGGATGACGTCAGTTTTCGTTTAGCGCCGGGTGAAATGGCCTTTTTGACGGGCCATTCTGGCGCCGGAAAGTCGACCATTCTGCGTTTGTTACTGGGTCTTGAAAAAGCAAGTACCGGTGTTGTTCGCGTGGCTGGTCAGGATTTGAGTCAATTGTCCGGTGAGACCCTGGGTCGCTATCGTCAGCGTGTGGGGACGGTCTTTCAAGATCCCAATCTTGAGATGGATTTAACGGTTTTCGATAATGTCGCATTGCCATTACGGATTGCTGGCTTTGCCGAGCAAGATATTGCCAAGCGAGTCAATGCTGCCTTGTCACGCGTGGACCTCAATGATCGCGCAATGGATAAGCCGCATGAGCTATCCAGCGGACAACAGCAACGGGTGGGCATCGCCCGCGCGATTGTGCATCGTCCCGCTTTGTTAGTGGCGGATGAGCCGACTGGAAATCTCGATCCGGAGTTGTCGGCGCGCGTCATGCGAATGTTTACGCAATTTCAACAACTGGGTGTGACTGTCTTGGTTGCGACTCATGAGCAAGCTGTGGTCGAGTCCTTACCCTTCCGAAGAATCGTCATTGAGCGTGGTCGCCTGCGTGCGGATGGATCTGCGCGATGATGCAGCGATGGGTTCGCGATCATCGCGATGCATGGTATGCGGCCTTTCAACGCGATCGGCATCGGACCGGGCAAACTGCAACATTGGTGGTCTTGTTGGGTATCTTGCTGGCCATTCCAGGGTGGTTAGCCCATGCGCTGCTATCGATTGATGAGATTACGCCTCGCGCAACGGAATCCAGCGAAGTCCTTGTGTTCCTCGAAGAGACGCTTGAGCTCGAGGATCGCATGATTATGGAGAGACGCCTGGGTGAACACGCTCAGGTGACTGAGTTGATTTTTGTGCCGAGGGCGCAGGCACTGTCAGATCTTGCTAAGAACGATGGTCTGTCGTCGATTCGCGATTTGGCGGACGATAATCCTCTCCCCGATGTTTATTTACTGCGCCTGGTTCCTGGGGGAGCGTCAGAGGCTGAGCGCGATGTCGTTGCGCAAGCACTGAGCCAGTCGGGCGTGCTTGCGGTTCGCTATTTCCCGTCGATCCAGGCGCGCCTCGCTGATGTGATTGGTGTCCTGGGGGGTGTTGTGATTGCGATGATCATTCTGACAGCCTTCGGGGTATCCATGGCTGTCTTTGTAGTGAGCGGTGCCGAAGCATTCCGCGATGATCGCCGCCTTCAGCTGTACACATTGCTGGGGGCGTCCCGACGGTATATCAGACGCCCATATTTGTATCGAGCCACGGTGCAGGGCGCACTTGCTGGAGTGTTAGCAAGCCTTGTCGTGTGGGGTATCAATACGGTATTGTCTCAGGCCTTTTCAACAGAGCTCCGAAGCTTAGGGGCGCCCAATGAGGCGTTGATGGTGCGTTGGGAAGTCTGGATTGCCCTCTGTGTCGGGGCGATCGGATGCAGTTGGATTGGTGCTGAGCGCGCCATTGCACTGCGGCTTAATCGCATGCATTGATGCCAAAAGGGATGATAAAGGAACTGGATTTTTTGCGTTTTGGAACTAAACGACGCAATCAGGTGTCTATATACTACGAAGGTCGATAGGGAAATCGTCGAGGTCGCGTATGCAAGAGCTAACTGACACGAGGTGTCTCATGCCGAAGAAAAATCTACCAGTGGAGTGCTTGCTTCCTGGGGGCCAAATAGAGGCCTATGTTCAGGCGGTCAGCGGGATCCCAATTCTCACGGCTGACGAAGAAAAAGCGTTGGCAGATCGATTGTTTTATGAAAACGATCTCGATGCAGCGCGCTCGCTTGTAATGGCACATTTGCGTTTTGTTGTTCACATCGCTCGTAGCTACTCTGGGTATGGATTGCCTCAAGCCGACTTAATTCAAGAAGGAAATGTGGGCTTGATGAAGGCGGTTAAGCGCTTCAATCCAGAAATGGGTGTGCGGTTGGTGTCTTTTGCTGTGCATTGGATCAAAGCAGAAATGCACGAATACATTTTGCGCAACTGGCGGATCGTGAAAGTCGCGACCACGAAAGCGCAACGGAAAATGTTTTTTAATCTTCGAAGTGCAAAGAAGAAATTGGCGTGGTTCACAGCGGATGAAGTCAGCAAAGTTGCCGCCGACCTGGGTGTGAGCGAAGACGTTGTTCGGCAGATGGAAGGGCGTCTCTCTGCGCAAGATATGTCCTTTGATGGGTATTCGGATGATGACGATGATCTGTCCTTAGCGCCTGCACAGTATTTAGAGGCGACCAACGCGGATCCAGCTTTGGTCATGGAGAAGAGTGATTGGACTCAGGACTCGACCGACCGGTTGTATTCGGCGATTGAGAAATTGGATGATCGCAGCCGCGATATTATTGCGAGTCGATGGTTATCGGATCAAAAACTCACCCTTCATGACCTCGCAGAGAAGTACAATGTCTCCGCGGAGCGAATTCGTCAGTTAGAGAAGAACGCAATGAACAAAGTGCGAACAGCACTGGTTGCGGCCTAATCACTGGCTGAAACAATGAGGCCGCGCAAGCGGCCTTTTTTATGGATAACGCATGCAAATTATCGTCAACGATGTCATCAAAGATGTGGCTGAAGCCATCACGCTTCAAACGTTTTTACAGCTTGAGTTACTGGCTGGACGGCGGATTGCTGTGGAACACAATGGTGAAATTGTTCCGAAGTCAGCCTATGCGGAGACTCAGCTGCAAGACGGTGATCGTTTAGAGATTGTACATGCCATTGGCGGGGGTTAATGAGTTCGAATGTCGGCTACGTTAAAGGTAGGGTCTTACACCCTGAAGTCTCGATTATTGGTCGGTACAGGAAAATACAAGGATTTAGAGGAAACAGGTCGCGCGATCGCTGCCAGTGGTGCCGACGTTGTGACGATGGCGGTACGGCGCACGAATCTCGGTCAAGATCCCAAAAGTCCGAACTTGCTGGATGTGATTTCACCAGATCGATATACGCTTTTGCCAAATACGGCGGGCTGCCATACTGCGCTGGATGCCGTGAGAACCTGTCGTTTAGCGCGCGAGTTACTGGACGGACACAATCTTGTGAAACTCGAGGTGATTAGTGCGTCGCGGACCTTATACCCGGATGTAGTCGAGACCTTAGAAGCTGCCAGAGTGCTGGTGAAAGAGGGTTTTGAAGTGATGGTCTACACCTCTGATGACCCTCTGATTGCAAAGGAATTAGAGGCGATTGGTTGCGTTGCTGTGATGCCCCTTGGCGCCCCGATCGGGTCAGGGTTGGGGTTGCGTAATCCATACAATATTCGTGAGATTCTGGAGAATCTGACAGTCCCGGTGATTGTTGATGCGGGTGTGGGAACAGCGTCTGACGCAACCATAGCCATGGAGCTTGGGTGCCACGGGGTCCTCATGAATACTGCGATCGCGGAAGCGCGCGATCCGGTGAAAATGGCTGAAGCGATGAAATTAGCGATTGAAAGTGGTCGTTTGGCCTATGAGGCAGGGCGGATGCCACGACGTCGATATGCAGATGCCTCAAGCCCTGAGACGGGTCTGATTCAATGAATCAACCGACAGGGTTAGCGCCGATGCGGACAATTCGTTCGTTTGTCGTGCGAGCCGGACGGATGACTGATGCACAAGAGCGCGCCTTTGCTGAACAGTGGGAAACCTATGGTGTTGTCTGCCAAGGCCGTCGTCTTGCATTGGAGACGCTCTTCCCAACCATCCAGCCAACTGTGCTGGAAATTGGCTTTGGGATGGGTGACTCACTATTAAGCCAGGCCATCTTGGAGCCACATCGAAACTTCATCGGGATCGAGGTCCATAAGCCAGGAATTGGCCGACTCATGAATGAGGCTGCCAAGGCTGGCGTGCAGAATCTTCGGATCCTGTGTGAGGATGCGGTGGATGTGTTGTCTGATGGCTTGGGTCCATCCAGCTTGGCAGGCGTACAAATCTATTTTCCAGATCCGTGGCACAAGAAGCGCCACCACAAGCGTCGATTGATTCAATCCGCGCTTGTCGATGTCTTAGCCCATCGTGTTGGCTTGGGAGGATTCTGCCATCTGGCGACTGATTGGGCCCCTTATGCGGAGTGGATTGTCGGTATCTTTGCGCGTTCGGCGGCCTGGCATAACGAATCCCCGGAAACCGATTATGTGGATCGGCCAGAGCGCCGTCCAGTCACCAAGTTTGAGCGGCGTGGCCGAGGGTTAGGGCATGAGGTCTTCGATCTGCTCTATACCCGAAAGGCGTCAGATCAACATCTCTAAGACGGTGTTGAGGTGTCGCCATCCCAACTCGGTAGCCTGAAAGCGTCCCGGTTCGAGCAATCCAAGGGTATCTGCACGTGTGAGATACTGGTGACGAAAGTCATGCGCATTGAGTCCAGTTCGGGTTTCGAAATCCTCTGCGCTCAGTCCCCGTCTGAGTCGTAATCCATTCAACAGACACTCAAATCCAATCAGCCGGGCTTCGATCGGTTGCCAATGCGCATCGGCACAGGCACGACTTAAATAATGATGGGGTATGCGGGTTCGGGTACTGCGCATCGGGCCGTGCTGCGTTGTGATTTTCCCATGGGCCCCTGCGCCCAATCCAAGGTAGTCACCGAACTCCCAATAAAGCACGTTATGACGTGCCTCGTGGCCCGGGACAGCAAAGGCAGAGACTTCATATTGTCTGAGCCCGGCGATCGCAAGAGTCTCGTGTCCGATCTCGTCGATCTGCTCCAAGTCAGACTCACTGGGGAGTGTCGGTGGATGCTTATGAAATACGGTGTTGGGTTCAATTGTTAATTGATACCAAGAGAGATGTTGCACACCAAGTCCCAAGGCTATCTCGAGATCTCTCAAGGCATCGGAAGCTGTTTGCCCAGGAAGACTGTGCATGAGGTCAACGTTGATGCGTGGGAAGCCTAGCGCTTGGGCTGATTCAATGGTTTGAACCGCATCGGTTCCCGAATGGATACGCCCAAGTCTCGCCAAGCCGTCAGCGTGAAACGTCTGGACCCCAATTGATAGTCGATTCACGCCAAGCGCGCGATAACCTGCAAAGTGGCCAAGGTCCAAGGTTCCTGGGTTTGCTTCGAGGGTGATCTCTGTGGTGTCATCGATCCAATGGTTCTGATGGAGCCTGTCAAAAAGTGGGGCGAGGGCATCAGGAGGCATCAGGCTCGGTGTTCCGCCACCGAAAAAAACCGACTGAAATCGTCGATTTCCGAGGAAGTGTGCGTCGGCGGTGAGGTCGTCACACAGATGTTGTCCATAGGCTGTAAATGGAGGATTGCGATCCTCGTGGGAATTAAAATCACAGTATGGACATTTCCGGACGCACCACGGGATATGGACGTAGAGTCCAACCGGTGGAAGGTCTTGGGTTGTCATGACAACTGCTGAATCAGCGCCGCAGTTGCGAGTGCACGATGACTTTGCGCATTCTTGACATCGGGGTCCATTTCGGCGGCAGTGCGATCTGAGCCTTCAGGAATGAAAATCGGATCATAGCCAAAGCCACCAGTCCCCTTTGGCTCAAAGCCAATTCGTCCTGGCCAGCCCGCTTGCGCGATGACTGGCGCGGGGTCAGTCGGTTGCGTGATCAGTGTCATTGCACAGAGGTAGTACCCAATCCGATCATGGTCTGACAGCATCGCCATATCGTTGAGCAAGCGGACAACATTTTCACCATCGGACGCATTGAGCCCAGCGTATCGGGCTGAATAGAGTCCGGGCATCCCATTTAATGCGGGAACGACCAGCCCTGAGTCGTCTGCAATGGCGGGTAACCCTGTCATACGGGCCGCATGACGGGCCTTGATCAACGCATTTTCAATGAAGGTGAGTCCAGTTTCTTCCGGGCTCGACACCCCGAGATCGGATTGACTGATGATCTCGAGCCCCATGGGGGCGAGTAAAATTTGGAATTCACGGACTTTCCCGGGGTTACTGGTCGCTAAGACCACGCGTTGTGTTTCAGTCGACATAGACACGATGCTCAAATTGAATATCTAAAGGTGCGGTATCCCGGGGCGTGATCGTCATGGTGAAGCGTAATGTCTCTTCACTGGCGACACGGACGGGGGCGAGGTAATAGATCGCGCCTTCACCTTCGTTGATCTCTTGAAAGTTCAGGGGCTGCGTTTGGCCGATGAGATTTCTGACAAAACCACTCATCTGCGCTGGAATCGCTGGACCTGAGGGTCCCTTTGAGGTGTCGACCACGACCACATTGATGAGCGTCTGTCGGCGACTGCGTTCGAGCTGATATTGGCGTGCGATCTCTGGCGTTAAGAACGTCGACGGGAACGGCTGAATCCGGATCTCAATGCCAGGAGCTGTGACAATTTCCGTTGCATACGCAGCGAGTGCCATGCACCAAAGGAGACAGACTGTGATCCAACGCACGTTTACTGTCCTCGTCCAATCCGATACACCGCGACCTCACCAAAGAGATTGGGCCAAAGACTCCCCAACCAAGAGGGCTGACCCAAGAAACTCATGGTATCGCGGTCGATCATCCGTATCCCCAATTCTCTGCATAGAGATTCAAAATCCTTGAACGTGGCGAGATGAATATTGGGCGTGTTATACCAAGGGTTCGGCAGCAGCGAACTCACCGGCATATGGCCAAAGATGCCGAGTTGGATTCTATTTTGCCAATGGGCAAAGTTCGGAAAGGTCACCACCGCCTCGCGGCCAACACGCAGCATTTCTTGCAGCATGATGTCAGGACGGCGGATCGCCTGCAGGGTTTGGGTCATGATCACCACGTCAAATTGATCATCACTGAAGTTTTTAAGCCCACTATTGAGGTCCTGTTGAACGACGCAGAGTCCTCGCTCTAAGCACTTCACGATTTTCTGGGGATCAAGCTCGAGACCTAAGCCATCCACATGTTTTCGGGCTGAGAGCTCAGACAGCAATAGGCCTTCTCCACAGCCGAGGTCCAACACCTTAGCATGCGGCTGCACCCATCCCTCGATACGATCATAGCCAACAATCATGAAGGGACCTCCAGATCATCAGCAAGACGCGCCATAAAAGTCCCAAATACCGCTTGGTAAGTGGCATCTGGAATTAAGAAGGCGTCATGGCCGTGCTCGGATTCCAGACGTACATAGCTGACAGGTCGTTGCGCTTTGACCAGCGCATCAACGATCTCTTCTGAGCGTGATGGTGAGAAACGCCAGTCGGTTGTGAAGGACAACACTAAAAAACGGCACTGGGTATCCTTAAGGACCTCAGCCAAGGGCACTTGATCGCCTGCCGTGGGGTCGAAGTAATCCAGTGCATGCGTCATCAGTAAATAGGTATTGGCATCGAATCGTGTACTGAATTGCTCGCCTTGATAGCGCAGATAACTTTCAACCGCAAAGTTCACACCGTCACTTTCAAATTCTGCACGCGGGGCGGTGCGCCCAAATTTTTGACCCATGCTCACGTCTGAAAGATAGGTGATGTGTCCCACCATCCGTGCAAGACCAACACCCGACGCGGGAACAACGTCGAATTCGCGATATCGACCGTCCCGGAAATTCGGATCGCGCAGGATGGCCTGGCGCGCCACTTCATTAAACGCAATATTTTGCGCGTTGAGCTTGGGCGCCGCCGCTATGACGACCGCTGCCCGAAGACGCTCAGGAAAGCTAATTGCCCACTGCAGGGCTTGCATCCCACCCAGGGAGCCGCCAACAACCGCAGCAAATTGTTCGATACCCAAGTGATCGGCGAGACGCGCCTGGCTGACCACCCAGTCAAGCACGGTGATTTCTGGAAAATCAGGACCGTAGAGAAGCCCGGTATCGGGGTTTAGGCTGGTGGGTCCTGTTGAGCCGGAACATCCACCAAGATTATTGAGGCTGACGACGAAAAAGCGATCGGTATCAATCGCCTTCCCTGGTCCAATATAGTGATCCCACCAACCCGGCTTTGGATCGCTGGGGTGATGGCGTCCTGCCGCATGGTGATCTCCGCTCAGCGCATGACAGACCAGCACAGCATTCGTTCGTTCGGCATTTAGTGAGCCATAGGTTTCACAGCGTAGCCGATACGATGGCAGTAGACCGCCGCGCTCCAACATCAGGGGAGTGGTGAACTCAATGTCGAAGGGCGTGACGGAATCCAGCACGTCCGACATTATCCGATCCCGATAAATAATTGCGCCGCGGTCGATGACAGGCCAAATGAGCGTGCCGCACTATTGACCACCATGGCTTCTAATAGATTAACCAGAACAAAAAGAAGAATGGGCGACAGATCAAGACCCCCCATGTTTGGGATCAATCGTCGAAATGGCGCCAGAAGCGGCTCGGTGATTTGAATCACTAATTCAGCGCCCGGATGATTGGCATTGGGTGCCAGCCAAGAAAGGATAATCATCCCCAGCAAGGCATAGAAAATGAGATCGAGTAACACTCCAAATACCGATAAAAATGACCACACCAACAAAGGCAATGCGCCAGGTAGTCCGCCCATCAATGTAAAGCCAAGCGCCGCTCCTGCCGCCTGAATCACCACCGCTGAGGCGTAGACTCCAAGATTGACAGGCCCAATGGTGGGGAGTGCTCTCAGTGGTGCCACAAGTGGCGCGGTGATTTTTCCGACGCCCTGGCAAATCGGGTTGTAGTAATTGGCTTGAGTCAATTGCAACAAAAAACGCAACACGACGAGCGAGACCAAGATGGCGACGGCCGTATTGACGAGATAGAACACAATATTTGATGACATAACAGACATGATTCCTTCGTGATGCAACAGCCTACCTGATGTGATTGAGTTAGTCTCGGGCCAACGCTTGAGCGCGATCCCGTGCAGCGATCAAGGCTTGATCGACAAGACCTGAGAAATCACCCTCTTCAAAAACTGTTGTCGCCGCTTGCGTCGTGCCGCCAGGCGAAGTGACTTGCGCCCTTAAGATCGCAGGTGTTTCAGTCGCATCCCGCGCCATGAGCGCTGATCCTACTGCCGTTTGTAACACCAATTTGCGGGCAATTGGCTCGGCTAAGCCAAGCCGCATTGCAGCGCTCATCATTGACTCCATGAGCAAGAAAAAGTAGGCAGGCCCGGACCCTGACACTGCCGTCACTGCATCAATTGCCTCTTCATTGGCGACCCAAAGTGTGTCACCACAACTTGCAAAGAGATCAGCAAGCGCGTGCTTTTGGTCATCAGCAAGGGGTTGATCGCTGGCTAAGCAGGACATACCTTCGCCAATGAGGCAGGGCGTATTTGGCATGACCCGGACCACACGCTGATGGGATTGGAGCTTGAGTATTTCGCGGATGCGTTTGATTGGAATACCAGCACAAATTGACAGCACCGTCTGATTGTCTTGAAACAAACCGGCTAAGGGATCGCCCACCAGACGAAACACTTGGGGCTTAATTGCAAAGATCACCACAGATGCTTGTTCCACGATCTCGGTATTCAGGGCGGTTGTCTTGGCGCCTAAGCTCGCAATTCGGTGACGTGACGCCTCAGCGGGATCAGCAACATGCAGATGATCGGCCGGGTAGCCCGATGCGATCAGCCCAGAGACGATGGCATAGGCCATATTGCCCCCACCGATCAGTCCAATATGCGCTGTCATCCTTCACCTCTTGGTGTTCGTTGTCCAAATAATGCTGTGCCAATCCGAACACAGGTGCTTCCTGCGGCGATTGCCTGTGTCAAATCATCTGTCATCCCCATGGATAATGTATCCAGCGAGGCCTGAGGGAACCGTTGTTGAAGGCCCGTCATTAGACTTGCGAGTTGACGGTGGCTGGCAACCAGTGCGTCCTGACTGATTGGGTCTGGTAGTGACATCAGCCCTCTGAGCAAAAGGTTGGGGCTGTTCATCACCGCTTCAACGAGTGTATTCAGGTCGGCTGGTGGAATACCGGACTTGGTGGGGGCGTTATCCACATTAACTTGAATCAGCACGTTCAGTGGCGAAGCTGATGCAGCGCGGGCTTGATTGAGGCGTTGCACAATTTTAATGCGATCCACCGTGTGCACCCAATCAAAATGCTGGGCGATCTCTGTGGTCTTGTTACTTTGGATGTGCCCAATGAAATGCCAGATGAGTGGTTGGTCAGCGAGCGCCGCTTGTTTGGTTAATGCTTCTTGAAGGTAGTTTTCGCCGAACTCACGCACACCCAAGTCAGCGAGTCTCGCGATGTCCTCAGCGGGCTTGGTTTTCGAGACGGCAAGCAGGCGGACCGATTCGATGGGACGCTGTGCGGCTCTGCAGGCCAATTCAATGGCGTCTCGCACCTTGCCATAGCGTATTTGCAGGTCATCGACTGTCATCACGGATCCCAATGGATACGCGATCGGTCCGATCGTTGCCTTCGACCCAAATCCCGTGGATTTGACCCATCCCTACCCCCTGGAAGTAGGGACTGTTCTCCCCTTCGCTGATCCAGTGCGCATGATCGAATACACGCTGTCCGGTCGGATCAACCAGCACGCAATCGGCGGTATAGCCCACTTCAATCTGCCCAAGCCAGTCGAGTCCAAGCAGGTGTGCTGGGCTGGTGGTCATGGCGCGCAAGCTATGAGCAAAAGGCAATCCATCATGGTCGAGTGCGTAAAGTGCGCTTAAGGTGCACTCCACCATACTCATACCTGGCTCGGTTTCGGGGAAAGGTGCCAACTTGGCACCAGGCTCATGGGGGGCATGATCAGAGACAATCGCATCAATGACACCTTCGATCACACCCTGTCTTAAAGCATCTCGGTCGTGGCGGGTCCGGAGGGGACGCGTCAGATGAAAATTTGGATTTAGGTTTGCGATTGCTGTCTCATCAAATAGCAAGTGCGCCAGGCTCACATCACAACTCACTGGCAAATCTCGCTTCTTTGCATTGGCGATATACTGGACAGCGCGCGCCGTCGTGAGCCGACTGAAGTGCACTCGACATCGAGTGACTTCGATTAATTCAAGGAGCAATCTGACGGCCAGTGTTTCAGATAAGGGGCTGTTGGTTGAGAGACCGAGCCCCGTTGCGACTCGCCCAGAATGGGCGCACCCACCTCTGAGATCTGCCAGAGTGGGGTCTAGAATCAATGGTATGTCGAGACTTGCTGCATATTTGAGGGCATTCAACGCAATCGCTGTCGATGCAAAGGGTGCATCGCCCTGACTCAAAGCAACTGTGCCTGCCTCCATGAGACTCATCATTTCAGCGAGGAGATGACCATCACCGCCTTGCGTAATGAGTCCAGTCGGTAAGACCCGACAGGTTTCTGCGCGCTGGGCTCGTTCCAACACCAATCGCACGTCTGCCGGCGTATCAATGACAGGATCGGTATTGGGTGTGGCAACCACAGTCGTCACGCCGCCCGCAAGCGCTGCACGGGTCTCAGACGCAATCGTTCCTTTGTGTTCCAGGCCAGGCTCGCGGAGATTGACACGCATGTCGATCAATCCAGGGAGCAAAGTCCAGCCTCGTCCGTCTATTACAACTGAGTTGGATAATTGCGCTGGATCGACAAATTGGCCTGCATCGATCCCAATGGAGGTGTCGCCGTGAAGGCTCGACCCTGGGGAGTAAATCTGAACGTGCTCGATTACAAGCGACATAGCGCATCCGCCTGTTGCGTAGAAATGGTCATTGCCATCACAGCCATGCGAACTGCGATGCCATTCGTGACCTGATTAAGAATCACTGCCTGTGGTCCATCGGCCACTTCGTTGGCAATTTCCACGCCCCGATTGATTGGACCGGGGTGCATCACAATGGCATCAGATTTAGCCAAGCGCAGCCGATCTTCGGTCATGCCATAGAGCTTGAAGAACTCGCGTTCACTGGGCAGTAATCCTGCGATCATGCGTTCTTTTTGCAGTCGCAAGAGCACAATCACATCGACTCCTGAGAGACCTTCTTCAATCCGGTGAAAGGTGCGGACACCGAGGTCTGCAAGATCATTTGGAAGCAGCGTACCCGGCGCAATCGCTCGGATGTCAGGACATTGCATCGCACGTAATCCATGAATGAGGGACCGTGCAACCCGCGAATGCCTCAGATCCCCAACAATCGCAACCGACAGGTTATTGGGATCACCTTTGTGTTGCCGAATCGTCATCAGATCCAAGAGTGCCTGGGTGGGGTGTGCGTGCGTGCCATCGCCTGCATTGACGACCGCAATATGCGGAGTCACTCGATCTGCAATGAAGAAGGGCGCCCCACCGGCACTGTGACGGACAACAAAGAGATCGGCTTGCATCGCTTCGAGATTTTTTAGGGTATCGAATAGGGTTTCACCCTTCGAGGCGGAGCTTGTCCGAATATCCAGTGTCACAACATCAGCGCTCAGCCGATGCGCGGCGATATCAAAGGTAGTGCGGGTCCGCGTAGAGTTCTCAAAGAATAAATTAACCACTGTTTTTCCGCGGAGCAGTGGGACTTTTTTCACTGGCTGCCCTTGCGCCGAGCGAAAGCCATCTGCGGTATCCAACAACGAGGTAATGAGTTCGCGAGAAAGGCCTTCGGTCGTCAGGAGATGTCTGAGGTTGCCGTCGCGGTTGAGTTGCAACTCGGCAGGACCGGGCATATCGATTCCTTATGTTTCAGGATCAACCAGCGTCAAGGGCGCCGGCCCGGTCAGTTTACACCGCTTCGCCCCTAAATCGCCAAGCTCCTCGCCGACAAATGTGGGACTGATCGGTAGTTCACGTCCGCCGCGATCGAAGACAACTGCCAAATCGATCTGCCCCGGACGTCCGTAGTCGAACAACACATTGATGGCTGCACGGATGGTCCGACCGGTGAATAGGACATCATCAACCAAAAGGACATGGTCGCCATCCAGCGCAGGGGGCATTCCTTGTGTATCTCCGGAGCGTTTCAGTCCGCTGGTTGAAAAATCGTCCCGGTAGAGAGAAACATCGAGATATGCAGGCTCTGCCCAGTTCAAGCGTGAGGCGAGCTGATGCGCAATCCAGGCCCCACCTGTATGCAGGCCAATGAGGCGTGGGGGCTCGGCATAAGCGCCTTTAATCCGGCAAGCCAATTGATCCAGAATCTCGGTGATCTGTGCTGTGGTGCGTAGGATTGTCATGTGGACTCCTTCAGCCAACGTTCAAGAATACAGGCCGCAGCGGCGGCATCTAATGTCCCATCTTGATCACCAGCGCGGCCTCGATACCCAGTGATGGCGCGTGCCTCATGCGTAGAAAGACGTTCATCGGCCAGGTGGACAGGCAGCCCAAAACGGCCATGTAAGCGATTTGCGAATTTCCGCGCCCGTGCGGACATCTCACTGTCTGATCCGTCCATATTCAGTGGAAGCCCCACGACTAAGGCGCTGGGCATCCACTCTGTGATCAGTCGTTCAAGTGCGTCCCAATCCGGAATACCGTCTCGCGCTTTGATTGCCATCAAGGGTGATGCGGTATCTGTGAGTCCCTGCCCAGTTGCGATGCCAATTCGGCGCAAGCCAAAATCGAAACCCAGAAGAACGCCCATCAGGCGTGGCCTGCCCCTTGTGACAGTTGCACTGGATCAATCCCCAGTTGCGCTAATGCAGCGCGCTGACGGTCAGCACTGGGTATTTGGAAAATTATATCGGCATCCCATGGGACGTTGAGCCATGCATTACCTTGGAACTCATGTTCTAGCTGGTTTGCAGACCAACCCGAGTAGCCGAGTACGAACAGAGCATTCCCGTCATTTAAGTCGTCCACAGCCAGTGGCAGGACGTCAGGGCTTGATGCCAGATATAACCCATCCAATACTTCGACGACATCGTCAGTAATCGGGTAATTCAGAAGCAAAAATCCACGCTGGGGTTCGACAGGACCGCCACTCATCACTGGAATCTCTTCATCCAGGCGGACGCCGTCCTCGATCCCGAGCTGCGCAAAAATCTCTTTCACTGAGAATTCTGTCTGCTTATTGACGACAAAGCCCATGGCGCCTTCTGCACTGTGCTCACACATCAAGACGAGCGTCGAGTCAAAAAAACTATCTTTCAAATCGGGCATCGAGACCAAAAACTGGCCATGAAACGAATGCGCGGTGGACTGCATGGATCGCTCCTCCGACTGAGCATGAAGTGGATAGTGTGCCTCACTCATCAACGAGTTTCTTTAGAAATTCGTAGGCAATGTCCGATCCCGTCTGTGCGTCAATTTCGCGGACGCAGGTTGGGCTGGTGACGTTGATTTCGGTCAGGTAGCCACCGATCACGTCGAGGCCGACAAAAACCAGTCCTTGCGCGACTAATCGAGGCGCCACGGTTGTGGCGATTTCGCGCTCGCGCTCGGTCAGTGGCTGAGCTACCCCGCGACCCCCAGCTGCCAGATTTCCGCGGGTTTCGCCTTGCATGGGAATACGCGCTAAGGCGTGACTATGTGGGACTCCATGCAGTATCAGGACACGCTTATCGCCCTCTGCTATTTCGGGTCGATAGCCTTGAGCCATGATAAGACGCTGCTCCAAGCCACCAAGCGTCTCGAGGACTGTTCCGAGATTCATACCGTCACGTCCAATCCGAAAAATGCCGGCACCACCCATCCCGTCTAAGGGTTTTAGGATGATTTCGCCGACATCTTTCTGAAATGCGCGAAGCTCCGCATGTGAAGCACTTACCAGTGTGGTCGGCATCAAATCTGGGAACTCAGTTGCAAACAGCTTTTCGTTAAAGTCGCGTAGCGCACCTGGTCGATTGATCACTCGGACGCCGCGGGAACATGCCCTGTCCAGAATTTGGGTTGCATAAAGATACTCGCCATCGAACGGCGGGTCTGTCCGAATCATAATGCAATCTAATTGATCGAGTGGCTGACGCGTGAGTGCCTCGAGACTCACAAAGTCGGTCTTGGTGTCCTGTACCCGAGCCTTCGCCATGACACCCATCGGTTCGCCTTGGTCGATCGAAAGCCCAGTCTTGGGGAGATAGTAGATATCCCAGCCGAGCGCTTGCGCCGCAAGCATGAGCGCGAAGGACGTGTCTTTGTAAGGTCGAATCTCCTCGATGGGATCCATCCAAAAACCGATACGGTAAGGAGTGTTTGTCACAGCGACCTCAAAGTGTTCAAAGAAAGCCTAAGTCTCTCGCGAGAAGGGTCATGCCGACAACTGCCGCGGTCTCTGCACGTAAAATTCGAGGGCCGAGAGAGAGTCCGGTAGCCCCAGCTTGGATCGCCTGTTGTACTTCGAGATCGGTAAATCCGCCTTCTGGGCCAATCAAGAGATGCGTGAGGCCACTTGTCGCTGGAATCGAGCTGATGGTGCAGTCAGGATGAGCGATAACAATACGGTCCCGGGGCGCGGTCAGCCAAGTCGAGAACTCCTTGATTGGGTGCAATGTTGGGAGCCAGTAATGTTCACTTTGTTCGCATGCATTGACTAAAATCTCATGCCAGTGCGCAAATTTCTTTTGCAATCGCTCACCCTTCGGCATCCCCTCTGTGTAGCACGTGGTCAGAGGTTGGATTCCTGAGGCACCCAGTTCGGTCGCTTTTTGAAGAGCCCAATCAAATCGGTCTGGTTTAATGATCGAGAGACACAAAACAATGGGAACCCGAGTATCAGGTGATTGGTGCGGCGTAGTCACTGTGACTGTTGTGGTCTGCTTGGTAATTGCCTGAATCTCAGCCTCGGCAACGCGGCCTTGTCCGTCGAACAGAATCAAGGGGGCTCCTTGCTTGGCACGAAGCACCCTTGTCAGGTAATGATGATTTCGTTCGTTCAGCACAATCGCGCCTGCAGATGCCGATAGATCGGATACCCACAGGCGCGTCGTACGCATGCTCAGTACTTGTAGGCGTCGGGTTTGAATGGCCCCTCAACCTTAACGCCGATATATTTCGCTTGGGTTTCTGTTAGTTGTGTCATAACACCACCAAACCCCTCAACCATGTAGCGTGCAACCTCTTCATCGAGTGCTTTTGGTAGGACTTCAACGTGCACTGCATCGGCCTTTTCAGAGGCTGGTAAGTTTGCAAATTGACGTCCAAATAGCTCAATCTGCGCCAAGACTTGGTTTGCAAATGAACCATCCATGATGCGCGACGGGTGGCCTGTCGCATTACCCAAGTTCACGAGGCGCCCTTCGGCGAGCAACAGGAGATAGTCCTTTGGATCATCCGAGCGGAATACCTGATGTACTTGGGGCTTCACTTCTTCCCAACGCCACGTTGCGCGCATGAATGCAGTATCAATCTCGTTATCGAAGTGCCCGATGTTGCATACAATCGTGCCCTTTTTGAGGCTCTTCAGTACCGCAGAATCAGCCACATTGACATTCCCTGTGCTGGTGACCAACAGATCAGTGTCGCGCAACAGCGCATGATTGATGTCTTCAACGCGACCGGTTGTGATGCCGCTGACGTAGGCACTGACCACCTCATAGCCATCCATACAGGCTTGCATTGCGCAGATCGGATCCACCTCGGTCACACGCACAATCATTCCTTCCTGCCGCAGGCTTTGTGCGGAGCCTTTCCCGACATCCCCATAGCCAATCACTAATGCGCGCTTTCCGGATAACAACATGTCAGTACCCCGTTTGATCGCGTCATTTAGCGAGTGACGGCATCCGTACTTGTTATCGTTTTTGGATTTAGTGACAGAGTCATTCACATTGATCGCGGGGATCTTTAATTCGCCGGCAGCGATCATTTCCATCAGGCGATGAACGCCGGTTGTGGTTTCTTCTGTGACACCATGAATCTTGGCAAGCATCTGCGGGTACTTCTTATGCACCATCTCGGTCAGGTCACCACCATCATCTAACAGCATGTTGGCATCCCAAGGCTGACCATCTTTCAAGATGGTCTGCTCAATGCACCATTCACCCTCTTCGTTGGTTTGACCTTTCCATGCATAAATTGGCACGCCAACTGCCACGAGTGCCGCGGCCGCCTCATCTTGTGTTGAGAAGATATTACAAGATGACCAGCGTACTTCGGCACCGAGTGCAATCAAGGTTTCAATGAGCACCGCAGTCTGAATTGTCATGTGGATACAGCCAATGATCTTGGCCCCTTTGAGGGGCTGTTCAGACGCGTATTTATCACGCAGCCGCATCAGTGCAGGCATTTCATTTTCAGCGAGTCGAATCTCACGTCTGCCCCAGTCGGCCAGCGACAGGTCCTTAATTTTGTAGTCGCCTTTCAATACATCTTTCGCTAAAGCGCTCATCGTATTCCCTCGTCGTTGGTTACAGTGAAAGGGCCGCGTTGGCCAAGGCCTCGGCGCGGTCGATCCGCTCCCAGGATAAGTCGAGATCATTGCGCCCAAAGTGGCCGTAGGCGGCCGTCGGGCGATAGATTGGACGGTTCAAATCGAGCATGGAGGTGATCGCACGTGGGCGCAAATCGAAGTGCGCACGCACCAATTTCTCCAGCTGGGCATGGTTGTACTTAGATGTCCCAAAGGTTTCCACCCGAATCGATGTGGGCTCAGCAACACCAATTGCATAAGAGACCTGTACCTCACACCGACTGGCAAGGCGCGCCGCCACAATATTTTTCGCGACATACCGCGCCGCATAGGCTGCAGACCGATCGACCTTGGATGCATCTTTGCCTGAAAATGCGCCACCACCATGACGTGCCATACCGCCGTAGGTGTCAACAATGATTTTTCGGCCAGTCAGGCCCGCATCCCCGACAGGACCTCCAATCACAAATCGTCCGGTCGGATTAATATGATATTTGGTCTCTGCGGTGAGCCATGCTGCCGGAAGGACGGCTTCAATGATGTGCTCTCGCACATCTTTTTGCAGTTGCGCCTGGCTGACCTCTTCATCGTGTTGCGTGGAGAGCACAACGGCATCAATGCCCACAATCTGATCACCATCGTATTTGAAGGTGATTTGGCTCTTCGCATCTGGGCGGAGATAAGGCAGTGCGCCAGATTTTCGAACGATGGACTGGCGACGAACGAGCTCATGGGCAAAGTAAATGGGGGCAGGCATAAAGCTGTCGGTTTCATTTGTGGCATACCCAAACATCAGGCCTTGATCACCGGCGCCTTGTTCATGGTTTGCAGTTTGGTCAACACCTTGCGCAATATCGGCGGACTGTTTGCCAATTCCATTGAGTACCGCACAGGTATGTCCGTCGAAGCCGAGCGCCGAGTGGTTGTAGCCAATCTCATTGACGACACCGCGGATGATCTCTTCGATATCCACCCAACAATTGGTTCGGACTTCGCCGCTCACTAAGACCATGCCGGTCTTAACCAGAGTCTCAATCCCCGCGCGGGTGTGACGATCTTCGGTCAGTAGCGCGTCCAAAATGGCATCAGAAATCTGATCAGCCATCTTGTCTGGATGTCCTTCGGACACGGATTCTGAAGTGAAATAGCTAATATCAGACATGCCTTTGCTCACAATTCATCACGTAGTGAACATAATTGTATAAAGATATCTTTATATGTCAATGTGAATAGCAAATGAGTGGGTTGTGGTTCGGGTCGTGTTTCAAGACAATGCTCGCCTTGGCCATCCAATGACAGGACGCTCTCCATGACTGACCCACGCACACGCGCGAACGCCATCCGCTTTCTCAGCATGGATGCTGTGCAAAAAGCGAACTCCGGACATCCAGGTGCCCCGATGGGCATGGCGGACATTGCAGAGGTGCTTTGGCATCAGACTTTACGCCACAATCCAGTCAATCCAGGGTGGTGGAATCGAGACCGCTTTGTGCTGTCAAATGGCCATGGCTCAATGCTGATTTACAGCCTTCTTCACCTCACGGGCTACGATGTCACTATCGAGGATTTGAAGGCATTTCGACAGCTCCACTCGCGAACGCCGGGGCATCCCGAATTTGGTTACACGGCCGGTGTTGAGACGACCACTGGACCACTTGGTCAAGGGCTCGCCAATGCGGTTGGGATGGCCTTGGCCGAGCGGACCTTGGCTGCTCAGTTCAATCGCGATCAGTTTTCGGTCATGGATCATTTCACCTATTGTTTTGTGGGGGATGGATGCCTGATGGAAGGGGTGAGCCATGAAGCGTGCTCCTTGGCTGGCACGTTGGGGCTCGGAAAACTGATTGTTTTCTATGACGACAACGGGATTTCCATTGACGGCGATGTGTCTGGATGGTTTGCCGATGATACAGCGACCCGTTTTGAGGCCTATGGGTGGCAGGTGATTCGTCATGTCGATGGACATGATTCTGAGGAAGTGCAGCAGGCTTTGGCAACGGCACGAAATACCCTTGATCGACCCACGTTAATTTGTTGTCGAACGACGATTGGATTTGGCGCACCAAAGCTGGCTGGCAGTGAAAAGACCCATGGGGCGCCTCTCGGGGATGCGGAGATCCAAGCAACGCGTGAGGCGTTACATTGGCCATATGCCCCCTTTGAGATTCCTGAAGAGATTCGCAGCTCCTGGGATGGAAGGGCTCGTGGTGCAGCCATCGAGTCTGAATGGGATGCTATGTTTGCTGCCTATGCCAAGGCACACCCGGCTCTCGCTGCGGAGCTATCTCGTCGGATGACAGGCGCACTGCCTGCGGATGCGATGGCAAGTCTTGAGACTGCAATTCGTGACACCCAAGCCGCCGCGCCGAAAGTTGCGACCCGCAAGGCGTCTCAGGATGCGATTGAGGTCGTTGCTCGTGTGTTTCCAGAGGTGCTGGGTGGGTCAGCTGATTTGGGGCACTCGAACCTCACAGTATGGTCAGGATCTCATGCGAATACTGCGCTGCAACCCGATGGGAACTATGTCCATTACGGCGTACGCGAGTTTGCGATGTGCGCCATGATGAATGGCGTGGCATTGCATGGGGGATTGATTCCCTTTGGTGGGACTTTCTTAATATTCATGGAGTATGCGCGGAACGCCATTCGGATGGCTGCGCTGATGCGTCAACGCGTCATCTATGTATTGACGCATGATTCAATCGGTCTCGGCGAGGACGGTCCAACCCATCAACCGATCGAGCAGTTGGCGAGTTTACGGAGTACTCCTGGCCTCGATACTTGGCGCCCTTGCGATGCCACGGAAACATTTGTGGCGTGGCGTGAGGCGATTGCACGGCACGATGGGCCAACGGCACTGTGCTTGTCGCGCCAGGGATTGCCCACCATGCCGCGCAGCGATGCGCAGGTTCAAGCGATTGCGCAGGGGGGCTATGTACTCCGCGCAGAGCAGGGACGCTTGACGTTGATCTTGATCGCAACGGGTTCTGAAGTCGAATTGGCGATGGCGGCTGCGGATCAACTGGGTACTGGTGTCCGTGTCGTCTCCATGCCGTCGACCAGTCGATTTGATGCGCAGCCTGCTGCCTATCGAGATGCTGTCTTGCCTGCGTCATGTCGAGCCCGTGTTGCGATTGAGGCAGGTCATCCTGATGGCTGGTATAAGTATGTTGGACTCGATGGTGCTGTGATCGGCATGCCTCGGTTTGGCGAGTCCGGGCCAGGACCGGAAGTGATGGCGCATTTTGGGTTTACCCTAGCGCATGTCCTATCCGTCGTGCGCGCGCAGTTCGACGTATCTGCGTGAGTGGGGAGTAAGATGGTTCGGGCAGTTGATGACATTCAATGGCATGGTAAGCGGGTCTTGGTGCGCGAAGATTTTAACGTGCCCGTAAAACAGGGTGTGGTGACATCAATGGCGCGTATTGATGCGGGGTTACCGACCCTGCGTTACCTCCTTGACGCAGGTGCACAGGTCGCAGTGATGAGTCATTTGGGGCGCCCTGTCGAAGGTGTGTGTGAGCCGGAATTTTCGCTGGCTCCGGTGGCGACTGCACTGAGTGAGCGCTTGGGAATATCTGTGCCCTTGGTGCGCGATTGGATCGATGGATTTGCACAAACGACGCCGCTGGTGCTGCTTGAGAATGTGCGCTACTTAGTGGGCGAGGGAGACGATGATCCGGGTCTTGCGCAACGGATGGCATCTCTGTGTGATGTCTATGTCATGGATGCCTTTGGGACGGCCCATCGGGCCCATGCGTCAACCCATGGTGTTGGGCGCTACGCCCCTGAAGTCTGCGCAGGCCCTCTAATGGCCGCCGAGCTGGATGCTCTTGGCAAAGCGCTGGCTGCGCCCGCCCGACCGGCTGTGGCGATTGTCGGCGGATCAAAGGTGTCGACCAAACTCGATGTGTTGCATGAATTAGCTCGGCGCGTGGATCAAATTATCGTGGGCGGAGGGATCGCGAATACCTTTCTTGCGGCGGCCGGTTACTCCGTTGGTCGATCGCTCATGGAGGCTGATCTTGTAGAGACCGCACGATCGTTGATGAAGACCGTGGACATCCCACTTCCAGTGGATCTGGTGGTTGCCCGCGATTTCTCGGCTGATGCCCCAGTCGTGATCCGAGCGCGACATGAGGTGGCCGACGATGAGATGATTCTCGATGTAGGTCCGAAGACACAAGCGTCTTACGCGCCCATCATGCATGCCGCAAAGACCGTTTTATGGAATGGCCCAGTCGGCGTGTTTGAGTTTCCCAGTTGCGCGGCTGGCACTCGCGCGTTAGCGCACGCGATAGCGCGCAGTGAGGCATTTAGCCTAGCAGGCGGTGGGGATACCTTGGCTGCTATTGAGCAGTTTGGAGTAACCGACCAAATCAGCTATATATCGACTGGCGGCGGAGCATTTCTTGAATTCGTAGAAGGCAAAGATTTGCCTGCCGTTGTGATGTTGCAAGCACGTTCAAACGCATAGAGGATTTCCCATGGCTTTGATTACCCTTCGACAATTGCTGGATCACGCGGCAGAGCACGGTTACGGCGTTCCGGCGTTTAACGTAAATAACCTCGAGCAAATGCGGGCCATTATGGAAGGCGCAGACGCAGTCAATGCGCCGGTCATCGTGCAGGCATCAGCCGGCGCTCGGAAATACGCTGGCTCGCGATTTTTGAGTCACTTAATCGAGGCTGCAATTGAGGAGTTTCCCCATATCCCGGTGTGTATGCATCAGGATCATGGCGCCTCTCCTGATGTCTGCCAGCAGAGTATTCAACTGGGTTTTTCATCGGTGATGATGGATGGATCGTTGATGCCCGATCAAAAAACGCCTGCCGATTACGAGTACAACGTACGCGTAACTACATTGACCACGCAAATGGCCCATGCTTGCGGCGTCTCGGTTGAGGGCGAGCTGGGGTGTCTTGGCTCACTGGAGACGGGTCAGGCGGGTGAGGAAGATGGTGTGGGTGCGGAAGGTACCTTGTCACATGATCAAATGTTGACGGATCCAGATGAGGCTGCAGCCTTTGTCAAAGCGACGGAGGTGGATGCGCTCGCGATTGCGATTGGCACAAGTCATGGCGCCTATAAATTTTCACGACCACCAACCGGTGACATCTTGGCGATTGATCGGATCAAAGCGATTCATGCCCGACTTCCAGACACACATTTGGTGATGCATGGATCGAGCTCAGTGCCCCAAGAATGGCTGGCTGTGATCAATGAATTCGGTGGTGAGATTCCTGAGACCTATGGCGTGCCTGTTGAAGAGATTCAGGAAGGGATTAAACATGGTGTTCGGAAGATAAACATTGATACTGATCTGCGGTTGGCGTCGACCGGGGCGATCCGACGCTTCCTCGCAAAGAATCCATCTGAATTCGATCCTCGCAAGTATTTTAAAGAAGCCACCAAGGCCATGACGGATATCGTCAAAGCACGGTATCTAGCGTTCGGATGTGAAGGCCAAGCCAGCTCGATTCGCGTGGTTGCGATGGAAACGATGGCGAGCCGCTATCTCGCAGGTGGTTTGAAGCCTCGGGTCAGTTGAACTCTGAATATGTCTGGGGTCTGAGGACCCCAGATGCAGACTCCTTAGAACAACACGCGACAGCGAATAGTGCCTTCAACGTTCGCCAAGTTTTCTAAGGCGATTTCTGAATAATCTCGGTCGACATCAATCACAACGTAACCAATGTTCTCTGTTGTTTGCAGAAACTGAGAACCGATGTTAATCGCATTTTCCGCGAAGACCCGGTTGATTTGCGATAATACCCCAGGGCGATTCTCATGGATGTGCAATAAGCGGTGATGCTGCGGATGTGGCGGTAATGCCACCTCTGGGAAGTTCACGCTTGTCAGCGTCGACCCGTTGTCAGAGTACCGAACCAGTTTGTCAGCGACTTCAACGCCGATATTTTCTTGGGCTTCTTGCGTTGAGCCGCCCACATGCGGCGTCAAGATACAGTTGTCAAAATGGGTCAGTGGTGACTCAAAGGGATCGTGATTTGACTTTGGTTCGACCGGAAATACGTCTATTGCTGCACCCAGTATGCGCTGATCACGGAGTGCATTGGCCAGTGCGTCGATATCCACGACAGAGCCACGCGAGGCATTGATCAGGACCGCTTTGGGTTTCATCTGATCGATGCGTTCACGCGTCATCATACCTCGCGTTGACGGCAGGTCTGGCACGTGCAGAGACACGACATCAGCCTGACTCAATAATGCGTCTAAAGTGGGTACTTGAGACGCATTACCAAGAGGCAGCTTGGAGACCACATCATGGAAAATTACGCGCATTCCAAGCCCCTCGGCGAGTACCGAGAGCTGCGACCCGATCGCGCCATAGCCAACAATTCCCAGGGTTTTTCCTCGGATTTCATAGGAATCAGACGCACTTTTTTTCCAGACGCCACGGTGAGCGAGCGCACTTTTTTCAGGGATTCCCCGCATTAGCATGATGGCTTCGGCCAGGACCAGTTCTGCAACGGATCGCGTGTTGGAGTAGGGCGCGTTGAAGACAACCACACCGTGCTCGCTCGCGGCTTGCAAATCAACTTGGTTGGTCCCAATGCAAAAACAACCGATCGCGACGAGCTTGTCGGCGGATTCAAAGATCTTCCGAGTGACTTGAGAGGCCGATCGGATGCCAAGAAAATGCACACCCTCGAGTTTTTCGATCAGTGCCTGGTCGGTCAGTGCGGTGGAAATGGCCTCAATGTTGGAGTAACCCGCATCACGAAAGACGCGCTCAGCTGATGGATGAATGCCTTCTAAAAGTAAGATTTTTAATCTGGATTTATCAAAACTTGTGCGCATGATTAGTCTCGTGTCAGTTCAATTACACCGGCATCCGATGCGAGCAAAATGCTGTCCGCCCTCCGGTGCGCGAAGAGCCCGCAGGTGACGACCCCTGGAATCTGATTAATTGCTGTTTCCAAAGCCTGTGGATCGACGATCGATAATCCATGAACATCGATAATGACGTTACCGTTGTCGGTGATCACGCCTTGCCGATATGCGGGATCACCGCCGAGTTCGACAAGTTTACGACCGACAAGACTGCGCGCCATTGGAATGACCTCGATCGGAAGCGGGAACTCCCCAAGGACGTCCACTCGCTTTGAGTCATCAGCAATGCAGAGAAAGAATTTTGATGCCTCAGCGATAATTTTTTCGCGAGTCAGAGCGGCACCTCCGCCCTTGATCAGGTTAAGACGAGGGTCGCACGCATCGGCCCCATCCACATATAAGGACAGGCTCCCGGTGCTGTTCAGGTCAAGGATCTCAATGCCAATTTGTACAAGGCGATTTTTTGTCGCATCTGAGGACGCCACTGCACCGCCGATCTGAAGACCACTCTCGCCGAGCACGTCAATAAAGTGATTTGCAGTGGATCCAGTGCCAATACCAATCGGTGTGTTGGCATCGAGCATGTCTCGAATACGATCAAAAGCCGCTTCTGCGACCTGACGTTTTTTAGCGTCCTGGCTCATGAATGACTCCGTTGAGAAGGGCGAAATCATAGCCCTTGAGCGGCGAGAACGCTATGATGACAGGCTGTTTTTTGGAAGTTCTCATGTTCAACGATTTGATCAAACGGATATTGACTGCTCGTGTCTACGATGTAGCCATTGAGTCCCCGGTGCATCCTGCGCCCTTCCTTTCCAGTCGGTTCGGTCGTCCGGTGCTGTTCAAACGCGAGGATTTACAGCCGGTGTACTCGTTTAAGTGCCGTGGCGCCTATAACCGGATGATGCAGATCCCCCGCGAAGTGCTTGCGAAAGGAGTGATTTGTGCATCCGCAGGCAATCATGCGCAGGGTGTCGCGCTGGGTGCCCAGAAATTGAAAATTCCGGCAGTGATTGTGATGCCAACCACGACGCCCGCGATAAAAGTACGTTCGGCGCGCGCGCGCGGCGCCCAAGTGATTTTGCATGGCGATAGCTTTGACGACGCTTTTGCCCGTAGTCAGGAGCTGATCTCTGAGTATGGCTATACCTTCCTACATCCGTTTGATGATTTGGATGTGATTGCCGGGCAAGGAACGGTCGCAGTGGAGCTGCTGAGGCAGGTGACGCGCCCAATCGAAGCTATCTTTATCCCGGTGGGGGGTGGTGGATTGGCAGCAGGTATGGCGGCATACATTAAGTATGTGCGTCCTGAAATTAAGGTGATTGGGGTCGAGCCTGAAGATGCGGCCTGCCTTGCTGCGGCAATGGCGGCTGATTCGCGGGTTGTCCTTCCGTTTGTGGGCCTATTTGCGGATGGTGTCGCTGTGAAACAGATCGGTGAGCATACGTTTAACGTATTGCGACATACGGTTGATGAAGTCATCACGGTGACCACCGATGAAATCTGCGCCGCTGTGAAAGATGTCTTCGATGATGTGCGCAGTGTGAACGAGCCCGCTGGTGCGTTATCCGTTGCGGGCTTAAAAAAGTATGCAGAGCGCGGTGGCTCTGGCGATGCCTTGGTCGCGATTCTGTCTGGTGCTAATGTGAATTTTGACCGGATTCGGCATATTGCTGAGCGTGCAGAAGTGGGAGAGGGTCGAGAAGCCATTTTGGCGGTGACGATCCCAGAGCAGCCAGGCGCGTTTAAGGCCTTTTGCGAGCAGTTGGGTGACCGGAATATTACTGAGTTTAACTATCGATACAGTGATTCAAGCCGTGCATATATCTTTGTCGGGGTCACGACAGACCCAACCTCAGATGATCGGACACACTTGGTGGCACGGCTTCATCAGGCGGGATTGCCTGTGATTGATATGACCGAGAATGAGCTGGCGAAGCTGCACATTCGGCACATGGTGGGTGGGCGAAGTCCTGAGGCGGGTACTGAACAGGTATTCCGATTCGAATTCCCAGAGCGACCTGGCGCACTGTTAAAGTTTCTGAATATCATCGGCGCAAAATGGAATATTTCAGCGTTTCACTACCGAAATCATGGGGCGGCGTATGGGCGCGTACTGGTGGCCTTTCAAGCGCCTGTCTCTGAACGCGATGAACTCACCGCGCACTTTGACGCACTGGGCTATACCTACTTCGATGAGGCCGAAAATCCAGCAGTTCGACTGTTTTTGCAAAGTGAAGTTGCAGGTTCAGGCGTAATGCCTTGCTAAAATTGAACTTTTTACATATCGCGCGGTCCAAGTACTATCGTTTTGATCGGAGACGTCAGCTGATGCCGCGTCGTGACCCTTTTCAGTGGTTTTTGCTTTTCAGTGGAATTCTAATGGCCGTCAGCGTGGCGCATAGCGCGATGCTCGGGTAATGAGTGTCCTGGTCTCAGTAATGATGAGCGGGATCGGAATGTCCCACCACTGCCGGTCAATGTCTGCGGTTTCCTGACAATCAAACGCCACGCCAATCAGTCTGGTATGAGACGTGAGTGTTGCTAAGCCGCGATCGTAGAAACCTCCTCCCATACCAAGCCGTGACCCGTCGCAGCTAAATCCAACCATCGGGATAATAATCGCATCACATTCAGACCAGGCCATCACTCCCGGCTGCTTGGATGTGCGAATTCCAAAGCGCCCAGGTGTGAGATCAGAGGGGTCTGTGTAGCGAGCCCATGCAAAGGTTGTATGAGACGTAATTTGCGGAACCATGACAGCAATGTTGGCACTCCAACATTGCTGGTGCAAAGGCTCTAAATCGACTTCGTCGCTCATCGCGAGGTAGCTACCGATCCGTGAGTCTCTTCGCAAGAACGGCCATATCGCTCGCGCGATATGGTTACTTTTCTCCGCCCGTGCCTCAATGCTAAGGGTGCGACGCGCATTGAGACAGTGCTGACGAATCGTGGCTCGCATGCAATAAGGACCCCAAGTTGCCGCTGTCGGTATAGCCCTTGAACCCAAAGGTTCAAGGCGGAGTACACAGATACGCATTAGGCTTTCCGTAAACGGACCTGCTCACAGCGTACCCTAGCGCACTCCTAGGAAGTGATTATCGGCTCGAGGACATCACCGACTGGCGCACAACCCAGGGAATCTGGAGTATAGCAGTGGGTTTAGGAATAAACGACGTATGTCAGTGGCTTTCTTGTAAGCGTTCGAGTGTTGTACTAATACGCTCTGCCATCCGCTGAATGTCCGCGTCGACTGAGGCGTCCTTGTGTTGTCCGCCACCTAACAATTCGTGAGCAATATTCAATGCGGCCATGACGGCAATTCGGTCCAAGGAGCCTGATCCGGTTTTTGATTTGATTTCACGCATCCGGGTATCCACAAACTCTGCAGCCGCTTCTAGTTCTGCTTCTTGGCCTGCAGGGCACGCAACTGGATAGTCACGATCAAGAATTTGAACGCGTACGGTTGCAATTTCGGTCATGACAGCACCTCATAGTTTTTGAGCCGTGTCAGCACCGCATCAATATGGGTGCGGGCCTCGTCCCGTTGTTTGAGTAAATCAGCTCGCTCGCGCTTTAATTGCACCTGTTGTTTTCGCAAATGCGTGTTTTCTTGGTTCAATCGCTCAAGGAGTTGGATCAGTTTCTCAACTTGGGTCTCCAACTCCCTTATATTACTCTGCATTGTGATGACCTCAAATGACTGCACACATCATAAGTGAGACAGCCGCTTGGTGCAAAATAGAGTCGTGATAGAGTGTGGTTAATAGGGAGGAATTGTCGTGACAGACATGTATCGAACGCTGGATGATTGGTTGGTTGACCACGGCTCAGACAGCCAAGCATCTGAGGTTCAGGGATTGTTCGCTGGCATGTTGGCGACCAGTCAAAGCCCCAAAGTTGAGCAGGAATTTGCTGCCCGATTGATCGAATATGCTGATCTTCAACCGGCTGCCTTGCAGCAGGTAGCCAATGAACTGAATACCATGGTGACGACCTTACAGACCAGTTGGTCTGGATTGGGATTGGATTTTGCGTTGCTCTTGCCTGCGGACGATGAGCTGATTGAGGAGCGCATTGACGCCTTGGGCGCTTGGTGTGGCGCATTTTTATCTGGGGTCGGCTTATCAGGTGCGCTGACTCAGAGTCAATCCATGTCTGATGATATGCGGCAGGCGTTGTACGATTTGTCAGAAATTGCCCGCATTACGATCGATGATGATGATGGCTCGCTTGAGCATGCGTTTGTAGAAGTTTGTGAACATGTTCGCTTGTCCGCTTTAGTTGTTGCGACAGAGTGCTTAAGAGTCACTCATGGCATTGAAGAATCAATGGATCCGCCCCCACCCTCTGATGCGGTCCACTAACGGAGTGATGATGTTATTACCGCCCTATGTATTTGAGAATCGTCGTGATCGTGTGAAGGCGTCACTCCCGGATGGTGCAGTTGCGATTGTCGCAGCGCATGCTGAGGTGGTTCGTAGCAGGGATTCAGACTACCCCTTTCGACAGTCCAGCGACTTTTGGTATCTGACTGGATTTACAGAGCCGGATGCCGTTTTGATCTTGCAGCACGGTGTTCCGGATCGCTTAGTTGTTCGTCCCAATGATCCTGCGGCTGAAGTATGGACAGGGCGACGTTTGGGGCCAGAGCGTGTGCGTTCTCGACTGGGGATTCCGGACGCTCATCCGCTCAATGCATTGGATGCGCTGATGGATGAGGCGCTTGCAAACGCCGATCGCGTTGAGTATCCCTTCGACTGCATCCGGTCAACGCGACTTGCCGAAGCCGCCTTTCAGCGGGTGCGCGGTCAAGGTCGTAAACGTCAGTTGTTATCACATCGAGTTGATCTGGGACTGACCTTACATCGCCATCGGCAAGTGAAGTCTCCAGAAGAGATCGATTTGATGCGGAAGGCTGGACAGATTTCTGCAAGAGGGCACCTTGCCGCGATGCGACAGGTTGAACCTGGCATGACCGAAGATCAATTGGCGTCGATTGTCGAGCATTCATTTCGGATGGATGGATCTCCTTCGGTCGCGTATCAAACCATCGTCGGTGGTGGCGAGAATGCCTGCATCCTTCACTATGTCGATCGGTCTGACCGACTGAGATCCGGAGACTTAGTCTTGATTGATGCGGGCTGTGAGTGGGGTGGCTATGCAGGAGATATCACCCGGACCTTTCCGGTGAACGGACAGTTTAGCGGCGCGCAACGCGAGCTTTATAACATTGTGCTGGCTGCCCAGACAGCCGCCCTGGCAGACGTTCGCCCCGGGCTCTCGATTCGTGCGTACCACGAGACTGCGATCCGGGTCTTAACGCAAGGCCTACTGGATTTGAAGATCTTGACGGGTACCTTGGCGGATGCGATTGAGACCAAAGCCTATCTGCCCTATTACATGCATGGGACTGGGCATTTGCTCGGGTTGGATGTGCATGATGTGGGCTTCTACGAAGACAACGGCAGTCCGATTGCCTTGCAACCCGGGATGGTCGTCACGGTTGAACCCGGTCTGTATATCAGTCAACACTCCGACGCACCTGCGCGTTACCGTGGTATTGGGATCCGGATCGAAGACGATGTGGTCGTCACCACCACGGGGCACGAGGTGCTATCGGGCGATGTGCCGAAGGACCCGGATGCAATCGAAGTGTTGATGAAGGATCGTTGTTGATGCGCATTGTCGTGGTCGGGGGAGGTCCTGTCGGCCAAGTTGTCGCGAGGCGTTTGGCGAATCACGATGTCACCTTGTTCGATCGACCCGTGGTCAAGCCCGCCATGTCATTGGTCTTGTCAGAAACGACGGTGACTCAATTGCATGCACTTGGCATCTCACTTCAGGACGGAGTTGAGTTGCAATCGATTCATGTATCGGAGCGGGCCGTTCCGGGATCGATGGTCTTAAGTGCCTCAGAGTTGGGCTTTCACGCATTTGGGCAGGTGATGTGTAGCCATGATTTGGAGCGTGCTTTTCAGAGCCATCAGCCAACTCCTGTCGATACCCGCGCCGTGATTTCGGTGCGGGCCCGGAGTCGTTCGCAAGGCCCAATCGTGTGCCTGGATGATGGGACCGACGTGGTCGCAGATCTTGTCTGTTTGTGCGATGGAGGGCGCAGTCCACTCATTGATGCTCTCGGCATGGCTCCGCAATACCGAGCCTTCGGCAGGTCTGCCGTATTGATGCGGATTGAGGTGACTCGTCCACAGGCGCAGCGCGCGTTTGAACGGTTCACCGCGACTGGACCCTTGGCGCTGTTGCCCTTGGGCGGTGCGCGTTACGGTGTTGTCTGGTCACTCGCCCCTGAACAAGCGGATCGAGTCGCAGCGGAACCACAGATCTTGCTCAATGAGATCCAGTCTGCGCTTGGCGAACTGCTGGGGACCTGCACTGCAATCACTGCACCCACAGTGATTCCATTGATTGAACGCTGGTTGGATACACCGTATCGGCCTGGCATTGCTGTGTTTGGAAATGGTGCTCAGACAATACATCCAGTGGCTGGACAGGGACTTAATCTGGCACTTCGTGGGGTGTCTCGCGTGATGGAGGCGATCCAAGACGGATCCCTTGCTGACCTTGATCGTTGCGTGCAAACAGGTTGTGATGCATGGCATCGTGATCGCGCTCAGACGCGTGCCGCGTCCTCCTTACTCGAATATGCATTTGCATGGAATCACCCTGTGCGTCGATTCATTAGCGGCGGATTGATCGCAAGCCTTGATCATCACATTGGGGCGAAGCGCTGGATCGCGGAAGCGGGAATGGGACGTTACGCATGAGAATGGGTGTCTTTGGGGGAGGCGCGATTGGCTTAGCAGCGGCCATTGTCTTGGCTCGCGCAGGGATTGAGACGCACCTCTATGACTCGCAGGGATTTGAGACTCGCATTCCTACTGGAGAGACTGATGCACGTGTTTGGGCGCTTGGTCCCCGCGCCATTGCCTTATTACAACGTTTGGGCTGTGTCTGCGACGGTGAACGGGTATTGCGCTATCAGCGCATGCGCGTGATCGATGCGACAAGTGATGCGGCTATCCAATTCGGACCATCCGAGTTGGGAGCAATTGTGGAGGCGGATTGGATCCGGGCTATGCTGATCAAGGTGGCAAAGCGGCAGACGCTGTTGTCGCTGCATACCCATGGGGTTTCCACACTGTCCTGGCAGGATCAAGTCGTCACAGGTGATGCAATCAGTGACCCGATGGATGGAGTGATTCTTGCGGAAGGCCGCCGCGCGGAACTCGCACAGTCGTTGGGGTTTCAAAAAACCGTGACAGCAGACGGGTTTCAGGCGCTCGTGGGTACCTTGGCGTGTACGCTGCCTCATCGGGGCGAAGCATTCCAGATTTTTACGGCTCAAGGACCCTTGGCCTTATTACCATTGCCTGATGTCAATGGTGAGCCACGTGTCAGTGTGGTTTGGTCAATGCGCGACGCTGACGCGCTCGAGCTACAGCGCCTTGATTTGAACACCGTGGTGCAGCGATTAATGCAAGCCAGTGAGCATGTGCGAGGATCACTGAACTGGGTACGTCCGGCACACTGGATTTTGCTATCTCAGCATCACTTAGATCGAGATGCGCTAGGTCCTTGCTTGGCAATTGGTGATACCGCGCATGGGATTTTCCCATTGGCAGGATTGGGAGCTAATTTGGGGTTTGCTGATGTCTGCGCTATCGAGGAGGCGCTTGCCGCCCGCTCGAGCGTGGATCCTGTGCGACTTGCACGTGCTGTTGAGCGCGCGCGTCGAATCGAGCACTTGATGACCGCACAGACCATGGCGATGCTGCAGTGGGGGTTCGCATCCACGAATCCTTGGATGTGTCTCATGCGCAGTGCGATCTTCCGGGCGGCTGATCGGATGGGTCCGATCAAAGCCCTTGTTCAACAGTTGGCGGGGTAGACATGTTTACGGGCATTGTACAGGGGCTTGGAACCCTCGTGGCACGACAGGACTCGGGTGGCGTCCGGCAGCTTCGGATTGGGTTACCCGAAGGTCGCGGTGCCGGCTTGGTCGTTGGTGCATCGGTTGCCATCAATGGCGTCTGTCTGACGGTGGTCAAGCACGACGGCGATGAAGCCTGTTTTGACGTCATTGATGAGACCCTTCGCTTGACCAATCTGGGGACCTTAGATGTTGGTGCGACGGTAAATATTGAGCGCGCGGCACGGTTTGGTGATGAAATCGGAGGTCATGTGCTGTCTGGGCATATTATGGGCCTTGCGTCGGTGATTGCGGTCGAGGCGCGTGATGCCAATCTTGAAGTCGTCTTCGAGACGCCTGCGGCACTGCATAAATATCTTCTACCGAAAGGGTATGCGGCGTTCAATGGGGTCTCTTTGACGCTGGGTGAGACGATTCAGAATGGGCGCTGCAGTGTGCATCTCATTCCTGAAACACGACGTTTAACCACCTTCGGGTCGGCGCGGGTTGGCGATCAGTTAAATCTTGAGGTGGACGCACAGACGCAGGCTATTGTGGATACCGTGGAGCGGGTGCTGGCTGAGCGTCTATGACCTGGCAAACGATCTTGCGTCACGCCGTTACGGATCCAGTTGTGCTGGTTCAAACCCTCGGCATTGATGCTGCGATGATCGGACTTGATCACGCTCCGACCTTTCGGGTCAGGGTACCTCACCCTTTTATCGAACGAATGCTGCCAGGGGACGCGGATGACCCACTGCTTCGCCAAGTGCTCTCAATTCAGGCCGAGCATGACATCGTCCCGGGTTATGGATTCGACCCGCTAGAGGAGCATGACGGGATCTTACGTGGGGTGCTCCACAAATATCGTTCACGGGTCCTGGTAGTCTTGCGTGGAGGGTGTGCGGTTAACTGTCGCTATTGCTTTAGACGGCATTTTCCCTATCGTGATAACACCTTCAGACTGGCAGATCTTCCTCTTTTGGTTCGGTATCTGCAGGCGCATCCAGAGGTCAATGAGGTCATTTTTTCCGGGGGAGATCCGCTGATGGCTGACGACCATCAGTTGGCTGAGGTGATCGGTGCGTTGGCGAGTGTGCCGCAGTTGCAGCGCCTGCGTATTCATACCCGATTGCCTGTGGTCATCCCAGCTCGCATTACCAACGAGCTATGCCATCTGCTAGCGACCAGTCGACTGCCTGTCGTCGTTGTGCTCCATATCAATCATTCGCAAGAAATTGACCCCACCCTGGCTGCTGCCATCGCGCAGCTTCGTGGACACTGTCATAGTGTCTTGAATCAATCGGTCTTGCTTCGAGGCGTGAATGATCGTGTATCGGCGCTGGTTGACCTTTCAGAGGCGCTGTTTCGGGTGGGTGTTCAGCCGTATTACCTGAACGTGCTAGATCGCGTGGCGGGAAGTGCGCACTTCGCCATTTCTGATGCTGAGATTGCGACGTTGTACGACACACTATTAAACACCTTGCCCGGATTTTTAGTCCCCAAATTGGTCCGCGAAGTGCCGGGTGTGGGCCATAAAATACCTTGGAGTCAAGACGCCCAATGATGGCGCTGTTATTAACGTGGTTGGTCGGCGCTTGGGCTGTTGGCTCGCTGGTACGCCTGATGGGAATGCCCCCTTTGGTGGGCTACCTGATTGCAGGCGCACTCTTTGCCGCAACAGGCTTTGACGATAACTCGGATATTCTGGCGGTGCCTGCAGAAGTGGGCGTTGAGCTACTGCTGTTTGCCATCGGCCTCAAACTCAATCCTCGTGCGTTATTACGTGGTGATTTGACCTGGGTGACTTTGGCCCATTTGCTGGTCAGCGGATTACTTATTGTTGGTATTTTGGGCACCAGCTTGCCGATTGAAGTGCGCTTTGCGTTAGCGATGACTCTTGGTTTTTCCAGCACCGTTGTCGCGGCCAAAGCATTGGAGACGCGTCGAGAGATTCGGGCATTTCATGGGCGTTTATCGATCAGTATTTTGGTGTTGCAAGATATTGCGGCAGTTGCCCTCCTGGCAGTTGGTGGTAATCAAGTCCCATCGATCTGGGCACTGGGACTATTTGCCATCCCGCTTGCCACGCCGCTTGCACGTGCCGCCCTCGATCGTCTTGCTATCGATGCAGAGTTGGAGTTGTTACTTGGATTGATCGTTGCGTTGCTTCTTGGTGCGACTGCATTTAAGGCGCTTGGCGTCAGTGGTGAGCTGGGCGCGCTGGTGATGGGGATGGTGTTTTCCAATCATCGCGCATCGAAGCCGATTGCGCAGCATCTGTGGGGCTTGCGTGAGTTACTTCTTATCGCCTTTTTTGTGCGGGTTGGGATGCAAGTACCACTCTCTGCGCCGCTTCTGTTGGAGGCGCTGCCGTTTATCGCACTGCTTCCTCTTAAGATGGCGTTGTTATTTGCGTTTCTCCTGTGGATTCGGCTCCGGGCCTACACCGCGTTTCTGATGGTGATGACGCTGATGTCCTATTCCGAGTTTGCCTTGATCGTGGCCGCATCTTGGGCAGATAGCGGTCTCATTTCATCCGATATTCTTTCACTATTCGCGATTACGGTGACGTTGAGCTTCATGATCTCTGCACCCTTGAATCGCTTCAGTCATGAGATTTATGACCGCTTTGAATCGAAACTGTGCCGATTTGAACGCAATGAACGGCATCCCGACGAGCAGCCCTTGACCCTGGGAAGCGCACAAGTCGCGGTGTTGGGAATGGGGCGTATTGGAACAGCGGTCTTCGACGGGTTGCATCAGGCAGGGGTTCCCGTGGTTGGTTTGGATGCCGATCCTGGGAAAATTGAGGCCCATCTCGACGCAGGACGGCGAGTCGTCTTTGCAGATGCCGAAGACCCGGGCTTTTGGAATAAACTCCGTTTCGGAAAATTACGCGCGATCATTTTGACGATGCCAGACCCAGAAGCACTGTGTATCGCTGTTCGTCGGCTCCGAGGCACTGGATTTCAGGGAATTATTGGAGTGAGTACGCGATCACGACATACTCTGCCCATGATCGAAGCCGCTGGCGCTGACCTGATTTACGATGCACATGATGCGGCAGGCTTTGGCCTCAGTCAGGCTTTGATGCGTCGTCTGGACGAGCCGCCAGTAACGTATCCCGAGCCTCATTGACCAGGGCGGCCAGATAGTCTGTTCCAGCTTTGTCTGGGTGCATTTTCCCCATCAGCCGGCGATGCGCAGCACGGATGTCTGCAGTGCTTGCCGTTGGTTCAACACCAAGAATTTCAGCAGCACGTTTAACAGTCATGGGGCCTTCCGGCTCGCGCCGCTGCGAAGTCCCTGCACTGGCTGCGCCAGCTGCTCCTGCGGCGGCACCAAGGCCAAGAATTTGTCGAATCCGGGGCAACAAGCTTAATAGTCCACGCATTGACCAGAGGCGACGGCCAAATGCGGCGAATGGCGCAGCAATTGCGGCAAGTGCTGGAAGCTTCCCGGTGACCACCAAACCCAAGATCAGCAGTGCAATTCCACCACCAATAAGCTTCCATTTATTGGCCTGCACCCACGTGCGTGATGAACCACGATTGAGGAGGTAGAACAGCAGTAACACGGCAGCAATCAGGATCAATAGACGCATGCGTTTCTCAAATGCAGGTGAATCCACAGAGTTGATCTATTCATGGCTGTGAGTATGCACTTTTCAAGATATGTCTGCCCAGTCAACGGCGGTATCCTTGGGTTCGCTCGTCGCTCCAAGTCGTGTGCCAGTTTGATACAAATCAATGTTGTTCTAGAAACGCCGGCGTAATGAGCTGGACAAAACTCGGACAACCTTGAGACACTCTGGTGATGAGCGTATCTGAAACAACATCCAACGTCGATCAAACGCCTCGCCATCCGATCCGGTTAGTCGCCAATCGGACGGGGTTAACTGTCGATTTGATTCGGGCGTGGGAAAAGCGATACCACGTGGTGGATCCTGCGCGGAGTGAGACACAGCGTCGGCTGTATTCCGATTATGATATTGAGCGCCTCCGGTTGATACGGATCGCAAAGCAGGCGGGTCGTCGTTTGAACGATATTGCCAGTCTTCCCCTCGTGAGTTTGCGCGCGGTTGTCTCAGAAGAGTCACGATTTCAAGGTGCGATCGAGCCGGCATTGACCCGCGAAGTGTCCTGGACACAGTCAACACATACCCTCGACCAATCTGATTTAGTGGATCGACTGCTCTATAGCATCGCCATGATGGACCAATTGCGATTTGATCAATTGCTTCAACAGGCATTGGTCGATCTGTCGCTTCCTGATTTTTTAGAACAGGCACTCGCACCATTGTTGGCGGAAATAGGCGAGGCAACACGTCGAGGGCAGCTACGGATTGCCCACGAACATATGGCAACTGCACACTTGAGAACCTTTTTGGGGGCCTTGCGCTTTCGGGAAGTCTTTACTGGAAGTGAGCCCAAAATCGTGATCACTACTCCGACTGGACAGTTGCATGAATTGGGCGCGTTGATGATTGCCGCACTTGTCTCGATCGATGGGTGGCAGCCGATTTATTTGGGTCCAAATACGCCTGCCGATGAGATCATTGCTGCCGTCAAGCAGTCGGGGGCGAAGGCGGTGTCCTTGAGTTTGACTTATCCAGCGGATGATCCCCGGATTCCGCTTGAGTTGACTCGATTACGCGCACAATTATCGGATGATGTAGCGCTGTTCGTCGGAGGGTCTGCAATGCTGGGTCATCAAGAGCTGATTCAGCGATTGGGGTTGCAGACCGCGACAACCCTAGATGGCTTTCGCGCCTCACTCATGCAATCCCGCACGTCGCTGCGTTGACGTCTGTGAGAGATCGATGCAACTACCAGAGTTAAAGAAGTTAGTCGCCCAGTCCATTCCCTTGACGATTGAGATTCATGCATTTGAAGGGATCATCTATTTGGTCGAGATCGTGCTGGCTGAGCGCCGTCAATTTCTGAAAAATTCCAGCGGCGAGAATGCAGTCTACAAGTCGTCCACTGCCGCAGGGATTGCTCTAGCAGCAGTCGGTGCAACATCGGCGGTAATCGTTCATCAGTGTGCATACGACGAGGTGATCGGCCATGAGCCATGCCAGTCGGGCGACTCGCATTTGCGCACGCCGATGGATTTACGTGCACTGGCGCGTCTAGCCTAGTTGCCTTAGAGCTCGAGCTGATTCCGTCGCTGACAGAGTGCAAGATACTCTGGCGTGTTGTCACCGTTGAGCGCGCCGTGCCGAATTGCAAAATCCAGGATGACCAGATTGCAATTGTATTTGAACCGGTTCGTCGTCCGAATAATATCCAGCACATCCGCCAGGGGAAGTTTCTCAAATGAGTCGACTTCGCCATCTGTACATTCTGGATGAAAGTCTTCTGGGAGTGCCAGGTCATAGCAAAACAGCACATCCCGCTTTAATCCTCTGCCATCGCTGTGACAGTAGCTGATGGTCCCTACCGGCACTGCATCTTGTGCTAAAGCGGGTGGGATACCCGCTTCCTCCTTGCACTCTTTGCTGAGATTCGCAAACAGCGTCAACCCGGCTGGCTGACCTCCGCCGACCATATTATCGAGCATCCCAGGAAAGGTGGGCTTTTGGTGTGATCGGGTTGCGATCCAGAGTGCGCTGCTTGATTGGGACGGCACATAACCATTTAAGTGGACACCGAATGTGAGGCAGCCCATTAAGGCGGTCAGCGTGCGTTCCATGGTGAATCGGGTCGGTTCAGCGACAGTCGCTTTCACTGGAAAGGCTTCTCCAACCCATTGCAACAGCAGCCCACTGTTGAATGCGATTCGCGCGAAGTCAGCAAATGCGCTGGTAATCTCTTCAGTAGTGCCAGGCATGACCTGCAGGGTTTGTCCCGTGCGACGCAGAATGCCATGGTCCAAGGCCGCATCGCGCAGGGGTGCTTGGACATACCCAAGCAGAGCATTCTCTTGATACCACCCTTCCCAAAGTGAGAGGTCTGCATTGTGCGCATGGTCGTAGTGGCGAAGAAAGCTCATCGTCGACTCCAGTAGACGGCAAAGAGGGGCATCAATGAGCCCATGGCGATCACACGGATCAGGTGATGTGTTGTCACATAGAGGCCATCTGCGCCTTGCTCGAGAGCCAGCACAGGCATCACTTGAAAGGCGCCGGGCATGAATGCTAATAGCGTATCGATGAGCGGTATATCCAACAGCGAGGATACCAACCAGGCACCGATGGATGCGATGCAGACAGCAATGCCTGTGGAGAGAATTGCAGGACCGAGAGCTTGCGACACCACGCGTAACCCCTGTCGAATCGTATCAATGCCAATTTTCCAACCAAAGATCATCATTGCAGCGAGAAAGGCAGTGGTGGGGATATGCACATCGATCCAGCCCATGGCGTTGGGAATGCCGGCGGCGAGTGCACCGGCGATGAGGCTCGGTGTTGGAATATTCAGCCGGTCGAGTCCAAATGCGATGAGTGCGCCAATAATAAAGATTCCGATCCAGGACAGATTGGACGCATCAACTGCTGCTGGCAGGGTACTGACAGTCTGATGGGTATTGAATTGGTGGAGAACGACCGGAACGAATACGGTCAGCAGGGTTAACCGGAGACTCTGGAAGACCGCAACCTGTGGTAGTTGTCCCCGGTAATGGTCAGTGAGTGTGAGGGCGACTGAGAGATTACCGGGTGAAGCGGCCATATGCGCACTGATCGGATCGAGGTCAAATAACCACCGATTGATCCATCCGACAATCCACAGGATGACGCACATGGTGACCACCAGGATGGCCATGGATCCAGGCCAATGCATCGCTCGTAGCAAAAAGTCTGGCGTGACTTGGGCGCCAAGGGCGAGTCCCACGATGAGGATGGCGCCTCCCTGTGCGTAATGACCTGGCCCCTCTCGATCATTCTTGAAATAGGCCAGTAATCCCGCCCCTAGAATCGGCCCCATGAGCGCCCCGAGTGGGATTGTCAGCCATTCAAAGATTGCAGCAAAGAGGACGGATACTGCCAAGAATTGCGCAAAGAGCCCCCAGTTTTTTGGCCATAGACTAGGCATCGAATGCGATTTCGATCAGACCATTCTCTACGACCCGGAGTGGATAGACCGTTGTTGCCTCATAAGCAGGTGGACTCAGGGCTTGACCTGTTCGAATGCAGAACTGGGCTCCGTGGCGGGGACATGCAATCGTGCCATTGACATAGTAGCCACCGCAGAGGCCTGAATCGTCATGTGTACAGCGATCCTCGATCGCGTAAACGTTCTGACCTTCACGAAAAACGAGCACATCAACTTGATCGAATTCAAAGCGTTCATAGGAACCATCAGCCAGCTGATCAATGGCCGTCAGGGGAATCCAGGTACTCATCATCTATCCTTAAAAGAGGCCTGTTTCAAGTCGTGCTTCTTCCGTCATTCTGGTGGGATCCCATGGTGGCTCAAACACCAAAGCGACCTCAGCCTGGTCAATGGCAGGCAGCGCTTCTAACTTTGCTTTGATGTCCCGCGTTAAGACCGGTCCCATACCACATCCCGGAGCTGTCAGTGTCATCTCAATCTTGACATGTTGTCGACCGTCAATGAGTGTTGAGAGACGCAGATCGTAGATGAGGCCCAGATCAACGACATTGACCGGGATTTCTGGATCGAAACAACTCCGAAGTACGGTCCAGACTTGGTCTTCGAGAGGTTCGTCGGGTGTCGCTGTCTCGATGGGTTGGGACACGTCGAATGCGGCCAACTGGCTGGCTTCAAAGCGCGCGAGTCGCCCATCTAATTCAAGACTGACACTATCGCCAAGCGCTTGCGTGACCTTTCCGGTTTGGCCTTGTTCCATCACCAGGGGCAACCCTTGGGGCACCTGTTGTCCAACGACGCGATGTGTTGCCGTGAGGGCCGTCCCAGGAGTCAGAGATTCGAATGCACGCATTAGTCAGTCAACATACCAATGACTCGGTCCAATGCACTCATAAAGCGCTCGATTTCCTCACGGGTATTGTAAAACGCCAAGGAAGCGCGAGCGGTGCCGGCTAACCCAAAGTGCTCCATGGTTGGCATGGCGCAATGGTGTCCTGTCCTGACGGCAAAACCGAGCTGATCAAGTAGTGTGCCCACATCAGTCGGATGTGCACCAACCACATTGAACGAACAGACGCTCACCCACTTGTTTGGGCTCCCAAGTACCTGAATTTTAGGATGGGCTTGCATCGCCTGAATGAGGGTTGCATGTAGAGTCTCTTCATGATGAATCGCTGCGTCGAAGTCGATGCTGTCGAGGTAATCGAGCGCAGCTGCAAATCCAATGGTATCCGCGATATTCGGAGTACCTGCCTCAAACTTCCAGGGCAAGACGTTGAAAGTGGTACCTGAAAAACTGACCCTTTCAATCATGTCGCCGCCACCTTGCCACGGTGGCAACTCTTCCAGGAGTGGGCGGCGTCCAAACAGCACTCCAATCCCAGTCGGTGCGCATAATTTGTGGGCACTGATCGCGTAAAAATCAGCCCCAAGCTCGGCGACATTGACGCGCATGTGCGGCGCAGCTTGGGCTCCATCAATCACCGAATACGCGCCAACCTCACGAGCGAGTTGGACAAATCCGGGAATGTCATTGATTGCGCCAATGGCATTGGAGACATGTCCGACTGCGATCACTTTCGTGCGTCCCGGTACGGCTAATGCCTTGGCCTCTGTCAGTGACAGCTCACCGCGCGCATTGACCGGAATTTTTGTCACGATAATGCCGTGTGTCGTTGCCAGTTGTTGCCAGGGAACAATATTGGCGTGGTGTTCGGTCTCACCGACGAGTACTTCGTCGCCGGGTGATAGTCGTGTGGCCAGAACTTGAGCGACCAGATTCAGGCCCTCCGTGGCTCCACGCAGGAGAATGATTTCGCCTGGGTCGGTCACCCCAAACCACTGTCCAATCCGCACCCGCGCGCCCTCGTAGGCATCGGTTGCCTCGCCACTGAGGGTGTGAACACCCCGATGGACATTGGAATTGGTCGCTTCATAGTAATGGGCAATGGCGTCTAATACTCTCTGTGGTTTTTGCGAAGTCGCTGCATTGTCAAAATAAACCAACGGCTGGCCATGCACTTGGCGCGCGAGGATTGGAAAATCAGATCGGACTGCCTGGATATCAAACATCGATTGAATCCTGTAATTCTCGAATGAGGTCGCCATGCTTGAGGGTACCGAGTAGCCGCCGCTCAATATCCGTCCGAATGGCGGTATCACCGAGCACATCAATGACCCGCTCAGCAAATGCATATTGTAACAATGCGCGCGCATCCGCTGCTGATAGCCCACGTGATCGCAAATAAAACAGCTCTGTGGCGTTTAAGCTACCGACCGTACACCCGTGGCTTGCAGTGACGTCATCGGCGTAGATTTCGAGTTCCGGCTTCGGGTTGACCCGACTGCGTTCTGATAACAATAAGTTCGCGATGGATTGTTCTGTTGCAGAGCGTTGCGCGTCCTTTGCAATGTACACACGTCCATTCAAAGTCGCTTCGCCTTGTCCATCGACCATGGTGCGGTAGGTCATGGCACTGGTGGTGTGTCCGACGCAATGATTCACATCGAGATGAATGTCATGGTACTGCTGTCCACCCGTCACCAAGAGCCCATGGCATTGGGTGTGAGCATGCGGCCCAACCAAGTCCACAGTCAGATCAAGGCGCGCCAGCTGAGCCCCAAAATCGGTGACAAAGTGCCGAAACTGCGCGTTTTTATCGACTGTCACATGGGTTGTATGGAAGAGATGTGCGCCTTCTCCCGCGGTTTGCATACGGACTTGATCCATTTGTGCATCGCGCGCGAGTGTGATCAAAACAGTCCATTCAGAGAGTGTTTTTGTTGCATCCGTGGTCTCTTCAAAGCGCTCATCAAGATGCAGGTGTGCGTTGGCACCCACCCGAATCACGCACAGGCCGAAGGCTGCGGATGAGGCGGTATTTGCAAAATGAGTGAGATCCAAACGGACCTGTTGTCCAGCCTCGATGGTAATGACCCAAGGCACATCTGCGAGTGCCTGCGCGGCAGCTTGAAACCCATGCCTGCCTCGTAGGCGTGCTAATTGAGCTGACTCGCTGTCTGTGAGTGGTCCTTGGGTGATCGTCAACCCAGGGGTACTGGGGAGATTCACGAACTGACCTTGTGAGACGCCAAAGGTATCCGCTTGTTGGACGTGGGGTGATGCCTCAATCCAAGCGGTTCGAGCTAGCACACGTGTCGGTACGTACTTCCATGCTTCCGTCCGTTTCGTGGGTAATCCCAGTGCCATGGCATGACGGGCGGCATCAGATTGACGAGATTCGAGCAATGTATCAAGACCGGTCATGCCGCACGAATCCCTTCATAACCCTCTTTTTCAAGGCGTTGTGCCAGACTGAAATCACCGGAGAGTTTGATTTCGCCGTCGGCAAGAACGTGCACGTAGTCAGGTTTGATAATATCGAGTAAGCGCTGGTAGTGGGTCACTAAGATGATGCTGCGGTCTCCGCCGCGTAGCAGGTTGACCCCTTCACCAACGATCCGTAGGGCGTCTACGTCGAGACCCGAGTCGGTTTCATCAAGGATCGCAAGTGTTGGCTCCAGCAATTGCATTTGCAGAATTTCATTGCGTTTTTTTTCGCCGCCAGAGAACCCCTCGTTGACGTTACGGTGCAAAAACGCCTCATCCATTTGCATCACTTTGAGTTTTTCTCGCACCAATCTCAGAAATTCGCCAGCCTTTAATTCGGGTAACCCACGATGCGTTCGCACTGCATTCACAGCCGCTTTCAGAAGATAAATATTTTTAACGCCTGGGATTTCGACCGGGTACTGAAAGGATAAAAACACGCCACGCCAGGCCCGCTCTTCAGGCTCGAGCGCCAGTAGATTTTCATCTTGGTAGGTCACCGAGCCTTCGGTCACTTCATACTCATCACGACCCGCGAGAATCGAGCTCAAGGTACTCTTACCCGACCCATTAGGCCCCATGATTGCGTGT
>ERZ887849.245-NODE-245-length-60838-cov-12.189017_pt1 | contig 60838 bp, 51 predicted proteins | sample MGYA00521267_ERZ887849 | MGnify/ENA primary metagenome ERZ887849 (study PRJEB32303, sample SAMEA104408601) | aquatic metagenome | biome: Brackish water; feature: Pelagic; material: water | place: Baltic Sea | collected 2014-06-06T16:11:00 | depth 2,863 m ... | reverse complement strand
AGAAAGTAGTCGCTAAGAAGCCCGCTGCTAAGAAAGCTACTGCCAAGAAAGTAGTTGCCAAGAAGCCCGCTGCTAAGAAAGCTGCTGCCAAGAAAGTAGTTACCAAGAAGCCTGCTGTTAAGAAAGCTACTGCTAAGAAAGTAGTTGCCAAGAAGCCAGCAGACAAAAAAGTTGTAGCTAAGAAAGCTGCAGCGCCAGCACCAGTCGCCGCAAAGTAATACTGCGATCGAAGCTGCCAGGATCTTAAGTCGGCAAATTGTAGATAGTTTAATTGTCGTGAGACCTGTAAAATCCCTCGCCTACTGGTGGGGGATTTTTGTTTCTGCCTGATTAAAATCAAGCTTCTCTCTTTACCTTTGGGTACATTGAGCGGCCCTAGTTGTGGCATCTAATTAATGGCATCCATTTTAGCAATTGAGACTTCTACAGCCGCATGCTCGGTTGCTCTGAGTGTCGGCGAGTCAAGATTTTCGCGCTATTCGGAAGAGCCCCGCTCCCACACTAGACTGATTATGGCGATGGTCGATGCTGTGCTAGTGGAGGCGGGTATAACAGTCACCATGCTCGATGCTATTGCAGTTACCGTTGGGCCTGGCTCATTTACCGGTCTGCGTATTGGTTTTGCCACGACTCAGGGGTTGGCCTTTGGTGCTCAGCTTCCGGTTATTCCGGTATCCACACTAGAGGTATTGGCGCAGACCTATAAGCGCAAACACAATGATCAGTGCTCAGGGACTGTGATGCCTCTATTGGATGCACGTATGGGTGAGTTCAACTGTGGTGCCTATCAGCTCGATAAGTATGGGCAGTTTGAATCCGTTATCAACGATCAGTTGCTTGATGCAGAAGCTGCACAGGGGCTTATAGAGAGTCTGGATCCGCAGGTTATTGTGGGTGATGCAGCAGCTCTAGCAGATGCTGCTGGGCTGCAGCAGGAAAAGTACCAGAGTCTCTATCCCGATGCCCGAGATTTGCTTGATATTGCATTGATAAAACAGGGTCGCAATGAAGCTGTGGAGATTGGTTCAGTTGAGCTAGTTTATCTGCGCGGCACTGATGCGTGGAAAAAACATACTAAGTTAAGGGCTGTTTAAAATGGATTTAATGCAGGCGGTTTGGCTGGCCATTATCCAGGGATTATCCGAGTTTTTGCCAATCTCCAGTTCGGCTCATCTTATCCTGCCCTCGGCAGTCTTGGGCTGGCCCGACCAGGGTCTAGCCTTTGATGTAGCTGTGCATGTGGGTTCGCTGATCGCTGTGGTGGGCTATTTTCGTCATGATGTTTCAATGCTGGGTCGCGCCTGGCTGAAAAGTATTTTCCTGCGCCGCCATAGTCCCGAAAGCCATCTCGCCTGGTATATTGCTCTGGCAACACTGCCAGCTGCATTAGCTGGTCTCTTTCTGGGCGGCTTTATCGAAGCCAATCTGCGCTCCATGGCGGTGATTGCGTTTACCACCATATTTTTTGGACTGTTGCTGGCCTGGGCAGACCGTCGCGGCGGCGGTGGTCAGAGCATTGATCAATTTAGCTGGCGCACCGCTCTTGCTGTGGGTGCGGCCCAAGCCCTAGCGTTAATTCCTGGCACTTCGAGGTCGGGAATTACTATCACTGCGGCACTGGCCCTAGGTTTTGATCGCGAGACCGCGGCGCGCTTTTCATTTTTGCTGGCGATCCCGATAATTATTTTGAGTGGTGGTTACAAAGGGTTACAGCTGCTTGGCACCGAGTCGGTTGACTGGGTGCTTATTTATACCGGTATAGTGCTTTCAGCGATTACCGCCTATCTCTGTATTGCGCTGTTTTTAAAAGTCATCCAGCGAGTTGGCATGATGCCCTTTGTGATCTATCGAATGCTGTTAGGCGCTGTGCTGATCGGCTTGGTCTATTCTCAATCTGCATAAGTTATTTAATTAAGCAATCTAGAGGACGCTGCAATGCAAAAGTCGGTGGCATTCTTAGGACTTGGCGTAATGGGCTACCCCATGGCCGGATGGTTAAGTAAGTGTGGCTATGCAGTAACTGTCTATAATCGCACAGAGTCCGTTAGCCAGCGCTGGTTGAGCCACTACAGTGGTAAGACAGCCATTACAGTGGCCGAGGCGGTTGCAAGTGCCGAGATCGTGTTTAGCTGTCTTGGCAATGACGATGATGTTCGCGCTGTAGTCGGCGGCGAAGCTGGCGCGCTGGTGGCCATGAAATCCGGTTCAATCTTGGTTGATCACACCACAACCTCTGCACTATTAGCAAGAGAGTTTGCCGAACAGGCGCAGGCTTTGGCTATTGGGTTTGTCGATGCCCCAGTATCAGGGGGTCAGCAGGGCGCAGAAAATGGTCAGCTGACAGTGATGTGCGGTGGCCATCAGAAACACTTTGATGCAGCCCAGCAAGCGATTCAAAGCTATGCTAAATCCCTCCAGCTGATGGGTGATGTCGGCAGTGGTCAGCTGTGTAAGATGGTCAATCAAATATGTATTGCCGGTGTGATTCAGGGCCTTGCGGAAGGACTTAACTTTGCCAAGCGCGCCGGTCTCGACGCGCAACAGGTTGTTGAGGTTATCTCCAAAGGAGCAGCCCAGTCTTGCCAGATGGAAAATCGCTATCAGACTATGCTGGCCAATGACTACGACCACGGCTTTGCTGTGCAGTGGATGCGCAAAGATTTAGCCTTTGCCCTAGATGAGGCAAAAGCCAATGGCAGCGACTTGCCCCTGACCCAATTGGTCGATAGTTTTTACGCTGAAGTTCAGGAGATCGGTGGCAATCGCTGGGATACGTCGAGCTTACTGGCGCGATTTGAGCACGGCGCCGACAAGCATTAGATAAAATATTTTATAACTGGAAGACAACAAGGAATTGAAAATGGATAGGGCTGATACTCGGGCAGAGAGCTTTAATAAGCGGTTGGCTGAATTTATTGATGGTTCACCAACCCCATTTCATGCTGTAGCCAACATGGCCAGTTTATTCCGTGAAGCTGGATTCCAGCCTTTGAGCGAATCCGACGACTGGGCTGTCAAACAGGGAGAAAAGTACTTTGTTACCCGCAATGGCTCATCGATTATTGCCTTTGTGGCCGGTAGTGAAGACTTAGCCGAGAGTGGAATCCGCATGGCCGGTGCACATACAGATAGTCCCTGTCTGATGGTTAAACCGCAACCTGAGATGCTCAATAATAAATATTTTCAGCTCGGTGTCGAAGTCTATGGCGGGGCACTGCTCAACCCTTGGTTTGATCGCGACCTTTCTCTAGCTGGGCGCTTGGTCTACAGCGACGTTGGTGGTCAGCTAAAACAAAAGCTGATCAACTTCGATGAGGCGATTGCGGTTATTCCCAGTCTCGCGATTCATCTCGATCGTACCGCTAACAAAGATCGCACGATTAATCCGCAAACCGATATTCCGCCTATCCTAATGCAGGCCGACGAAAAAGCCGATTTTCGTGAATTACTCGCGGAGCGTTTTTTAGGCGATTCTGAACAAGTTATGGATTACGAACTCTGCTTCTATGATGTTCAGGGTGCGGCAACAATTGGCCTAAATAAAGAATTCTTTGCTGCGGCACGACTGGATAATCTGCTCAGCTGCTTTGTTGCCGCCAACGCACTGATCAATGCTGATAAAACCAGCACCTCGGTACTAGTATGCAACGACCATGAAGAGGTTGGCAGCGTTTCCTCTGTGGGAGCCGATGGCCCTTTCTTGGAGTCCATTGTCGACCGTCTGTGCAGTGATCTTTGTGCTGACGGACGGGCCAGCAATAAAGCGCGAGTACTTGATGGTTCGCTATTAATTTCCTGTGACAACGCCCACGCAGTGCACCCTAATTTTGCTGATAATCACGAAGCCGGCCACAAGCCTGCACTAAATGGCGGGCCGGTAATTAAGGTTAACTCCAATCAGCGCTATGCCACCAACGGTGTGACTGCCAGTCTGTTTCGCCAGCTCTGTGCTGAGGTGGACGTGCCAGTCCAGTCCTTAGTGACGCGTACGGATCTCGGCTGCGGCAGTACTATTGGGCCGGTTACCGCAGCCAAATTAGGTATCCCGACACTGGATGTGGGGATTCCCCAACTGGCTATGCACTCCTGTCGCGAACTCACTGGCACATTGGATCCCGAGCGTCTAAGCAGAGTACTGAGACAATTTTTCAATCGCTCTGGGCGCTTGCAAGTGGCCGTCGGTGACTGATCGTTGCAAGTGAAGTAGAGAAGTACTTAGAAGAGGTACTTAGAAGAGGTACTTAGAAGAGGTACTTAGAAGAGGTACTTAGAGAGCTAAGCTTTACCTGCAGTCTGAAAGCGAATCGATTATTATAATCAGCATTATTTGCCAAACTAATCTTTCAATCTACAAAAGTATTGAGTCAATATGAGTAAGCAGCGCGTGTTAACCGGTATCACTACCTCCGGAACTCCCCACTTGGGAAACTATGTGGGCGCTATCCGTCCAGCGATTGAGGCCAGTCGCAGCGGCGATTTTGAATCCTTTTTCTTTTTGGCTGACTATCACTCATTGATCAAGTCCCAAGACCCTGAAATGGTCCATCGTTCGACCATGGAAATTGCTGCCACTTGGTTGGCCATGGGGCTAGACCCAGACAAGGTGACCTTCTACCGTCAGTCTGATATCCCTGAAATCCCTGAATTAGCCTGGTTTTTGACCTGCATGACCGCCAAGGGATTGATGAACCGAGCTCATGCCTACAAGGGTGCAGTGCAGGCCAATGAGGAACTGGGTGAAGACGCCGACCATGGTATCAATATGGGGTTGTTTAGTTATCCGATACTCATGGCCGCAGATATCTTGATGTTTAATGCCCACAAAATTCCTGTTGGTCGCGATCAAATTCAGCATGTGGAGATGGCTCGGGATGTGGCTCAGCGCTTTAATCATCACTACGGCGAGCAGTTTGTGCTGCCGGCCGCTGTGGTCGACGACAATGTTGCGGTGCTGCAGGGTTTGGATGGCCGTAAAATGAGCAAGAGTTACGGCAATACCATCCCGCTGTTTTTAACGGAAAAGCAGTTAAAGAAACATATCAATAAAATTAAAACTAATCTGCTTGAACCTGGTGAGCCAAAAGATCCTGATTCATCGGCGGTATTCCAGATTTGGAAAGCCTTTGCTACAGATGCGCAGACCTCTGCTATGCGAGAGCAGTTTGCCAATGGCATTGCCTGGGGTGAGGCCAAGAAACAGTTGTTTGAACTGGTAAATAGCCAGTTAGCCGATGCTCGCGAGCGCTATGAAACATTGATGCAAGACCCCGCTGAAATAGAAAATATCCTGCAGCGGGGCGCTGAAAAAGCTCGAGCTGAAAGCAAAATTCTGATCGCCAAGGTGCGTCATGCAGTGGGTATAAGGCCTCTGGTTTAACAGTAATCTTGTGAGTTCATAAGAATAAATGCAGTGCAGGGATACGAAGCGAAAAATTCAACGTATTGCTAATGAGAATTTATCTATTGCACGCTATAATGCGGCCAAAATTTGCTACCGAGCTTTGCACTCTAGAGTTAAAGACTAAGTCTACAGCTAAGCTATTTAATTAAGATTTACCGGAGATGACCTTTGATGAATAAAATTATGAGCAGTCGACTGAAGAACCTCGTTTTGATCACTATCGCCAGTGCCGTTTTGTGGGGCTGTGGATCAGGGGATAAAACAGTTAATTTGACCACTAACCAAGAACAGCAAGTTGCTGAGAGAATCGCTCCAGCTGGCCATGTATCCATGGCTGGACAGGTTGTGTCTATGGCTTCAGGTGGCGCAGAATCGGCCCGTGCCGGCGGTGATATCTACGCGGTGAACTGCATTGCCTGTCACAGCTCAGGCGTTGCTGGCGCACCTATAATGGGCGATGTGGCTGCCTGGTCTGCTCGTCTGGAGCAGGGTTTGGAGACTGTTTACATCAATGCGATTAACGGTATCCGCGGCATGCCAATGCGTGGTACTTGCATGGATTGTAGCGACGATGAAGTTAAGGCTGCAGTAGATCATATTCTTGAAGGCAGTAAATAAAACCCTTCAGTTAGATCTATCGCAGTTTAAAGAACCCGCTGAGAAGCGGGTTTTTTTACGCCTGAAGTTTGTCGGTCCAAAGTTTGTCGGTCTAAAGAGAAGGCAAAAAAATACCCGCTTGTGGGAGCGGGTATTTAGTTTACAGCTGGTAGAGTGCCTCTTATTTCAACTGCGGTCCTGCATCAATAATATCCTGTGAGGGTGCGAAGCTAATAATATTCTCCACAAACAGCTTAGCCAATATTTCAGCCTGCTTGTCATAGGCGTCTTTGTCAGCCCAGGCATTGCGCGGGTTGAGATATTTGCTATCAACACCGTCAATCGCAGTGGGGATATCCAGATTTAATAGATCCAGATGCTCCGACTCGCAGTTCTCCAGAGAGCCACTGGTAATCGCAGTGACTACAGCCCGTGTTACTGGAATAGGGAAGCGGCTACCGACACCGCCAGCACCACCAGATCCGCCAGTCCAACCGGTATTGACCAGATAGACTCTTGAGCCAAAATCTTCGATACGCTTCATAAGCAACTCCGCATAGACACTTGCAGGGCGCGGCATAAAGGGTGAGCCAAAGCAGGTGGAGAAGGTTGGGTGGATACCGGCTTCCGCGCCTAACTCGGTTGAACCCACCCGCGCGGTGTAACCACTTAAAAAGTGATAGGCAGCGGCTTCTTTGCTGAGCATTGAAACCGGCGGCAATACGCCAGTCACGTCACAGGTGAGGAAAATAATATTCTTTGGCTCACCGGACTGGTTCTCTACGCAGCGTTTTTCCACGTGTTCGAGGGGGTAGCTACAGCGACCATTTTCAGAGAGTGTGGTATCTGAATAGTCAGCGGTTCGCTGGTGGTCGGATATCACCACATTTTCAATAATCGAACCAAAGCGAATTGCGTCCCAGATAACCGGTTCGTTTTTCTTGCTCAGATCAATTGTCTTGGCGTAGCAACCGCCTTCAATATTAAACACTGTGCCCTTGCCCCAGCCGTGCTCGTCGTCGCCGATCAAGTAGCGATCTGGGTCCGCTGAGAGGGTGGTTTTACCTGTACCAGAGAGACCGAAAAACAGTGCTGTATCGCCGTCTTCACCGACATTGGCCGCACAGTGCATAGACATAACGTGTTTTTCAGGGAGCAGGAAATTCTGCACTGAGAACATGGCTTTCTTCATTTCACCTGCATAGCGCATACCAGCTAACAGAACTTTGCGCTGTCCAAAATTGATCAGGACTACGCCATCGCTATTAGTGCCGTCACGCTCAGGATCGCAGACAAAGTTGGCGGCGTGGAGGATTTTCCATGGCGCCTTGTTGGCGGGATTATACTTGTCGGTGCGAATAAACATATTGCGCGCGAAAAGGCCGTGCCAAGCGGTCTCAGTCGTGACCTGGACCGGAATATAGTGCTCAGAGTCCTGACCCACATGGAGCTCAGAAACGAAACGTTCCTGGCCGGCAATATATTCAGCAACACGCTCCCAGAGCGTGTCAAACTTGCCTGCACCAAAGGGGCGATTGACTGGACCCCAGTCTATTGCGTCGGTGGAGCTGGGCTCGTCGACGATAAATCTATCGGCGGGCGATCGCCCGCTGCGGTGGCCGGTGGTGGCGACAAATGCGCCAGTATCGGCAAGATGTCCCTCCCCGCGTTTAATGGCCATTTCAACGAGCTCGGTTGAGCCGGGGTCTCTGTGTACAGCAGCGTCGGTCATTCTCTTCCTCTCTTCCAAAGGGTGAACGATTTTAAAGTATTCTGGCGATCTAAAAATGGAGCACGATTATGCCAGAAAAGCGCAGCTAATCTAAGTGCGGATACGGAATATCCTTGGCGTTTAAATTTTAGTGTAGCAGAGGTTTTGGGGGATCAAATAGCTGGCTGACATCGGCCGCACTAAAGCGGTATTCCTGTGAGCAAAATTGGCAGTGAATCATAATCAGGCCCTGCTCTTCGGACAGTTCCATGACTTCTGTGCGCCCTAGAGAAAGCAGTGCATTTTCGGTTCGTTGGCGTGAACAGCTGCAGGAAAACTGCATTGATTTGGCGTCAAATAGGCGCAGCTCCTGCTCATGGAATAACCGGTATAACTGATCATTATGCGAAAGTTGCAGTTGTTCGTCGTTAGTGAGGGTTTCAAATAGAGTCGAAACCCGCTGCCAGTCCTCTAGACTTTCCTCGCGATCGCCAGAAGAGGGGGGCAGCTGTTGGATTAATAATCCGCTGGCAATCTCTGAGTTCGAGGCGAGCTTGATCCTGGTCGGCAGCTGTTCAGATTGATAAAAATAAAATTCGAGACACTTGCTCAGATTATCTTCGTCCAAAGGGACTACCCCCTGATAGCGCTCTCTGCCCTCGGGTTCTAGGGTAATGGCCAGTGTCGCCTTGCCGAGCAGTTCTTGTAATGTGCTGAGTTCACCTAAATTGTCAAAGTCGCCACGCACTATGCCGCGCAGTTTGTTGTCCTGAGAGCATTCAGCCATAATCGCTGTTATGGGGCCACTGCCGTTGGCTTGCACAGTAATCATACCGCTATGTTTGAGGCTCGAGCTAAGGAGGCTCGCCGCGGCGAGAAATTCGCCAAACAACCATTCAACCTGAGGAGGATATTTCTGCAGCGCTAACAGATCCAGATAGCTTGAGGATAGTGTAGTGATTTCACCGCGGATATCCGTGCTCACGAAGATGAAGCGCTGAAGTGTGTCGTTGTCTTTAATATTCATGGCCGCATTGTACTGATATTTCCCACTGGACCTACTTTATTTACGTAAAAACTAGGGCTTTTTGAGTTAAAACCACCGCTTAATTATTTAAAAATCGGTGAATCTGACGGCGCTGTTTTTTATTTGGTTTACCATCGCTGATCGACGAGCCATTGGCGGCTTTGCGCAGCGCGCTGTCCTTCTCCCTGAGGGCAATGCTTTCAGCAGTTTCAGAATAGAGTAAGAGCGCCTCTGGTGCGCCACGGCGCTGCTCAGATAGACCTATAACCTCGACGGTTTTGCTGTCAAAGCCCTGGCGAATGGTCAGGATGGTGCCCAGTTCTAGCTGGCGGCTGGCTTTGGATTTGTTGCCATCTATATGAACTTTACCACCTTCGATGGCCGACTTGGCCAGAGAGCGTGTTTTAAAAAAACGTGCGGCCCATAGCCACTTGTCGATGCGCACTTTGTCCATTGTTTAAAGCAACCCTTCGCTGGTCATAAGATGAGCAAATGAATCGAGCATTGGAAAGTTGGATGGCTGGCGTCTAGCGTTCTGACTGTCCGGCTGTTCTATTGACAACAGATTGGCAATACCAAACTTTTCTGCAGAGCGCAGTACCGGCTCTGAGTCGTCGATAAACAATGTGCGTTCAGGGTCGAAGCGAATATTCTCCTGTAGCTGCTCCCAAAAGCGTTGGTCTTCTTTTGGCTGGCCATAGTCGTGAGAGGAAATAACCGAGTCTAGATGAGCGTCAATACCGGTTAGGGAGAACTTTAGGTCGACACTGTCGCGATGGGCATTGGTCACCAGGACGCGCTGCTTGTTGTGGGTTCCCAGCGCTTCGAGAAATGAGCGAGCATGGGGGCGATAACCTATAAGGTGATCGATTTCCTGTTTCAGGGCCAAAATGTCCAGATCAAATTCTTCAGACCAGAAATCAGTGCAATACCAGTTTAGGGTTCCCTGAAAGTCACTCATGCGCCTGGCGAGTTTTTCGGCGACCTGCTCTAGGGACATATTATGCTGCTCGGCATAGCGTTTGGGCAGATGCTGCATCCAAAAAAAGGTATCGAAGTGCAAGTCTAGCAGTGTGCCATCCATGTCCAAAAGTACGGTATCGATGTCGCGCCAATTTAGCGTCATTATTATTAATCCAGCGATTGCATAGGGTTGTTGGGCCTAGAAAAGATCATCCGGCAAGCTGTTTTCCGCTGCGCCGGGCAGCGTTTCACCGCCGATCAATTCAGGCACATTTTCTGTTCTAAAAAATTCAAAAATACCACTTTGATTTGGCGCCACACGCTTGCCGGTTTTGGCGTCAATTTTTACCATAACTATTCCATCTGGCTGCGGGCGCTCTATATTGGGTTTGCCATCAAGAGCCTGACGAGCAAAGTCGATCCAGATTGGCAGTGCGGCGGAGCCGCCGTATTCATTGCGCCCGATTTTAGCGTTATTGTCGAATCCAACCCAGGTGGTCACGGTGAGGTGTGGCGAGTAGCCGGAAAACCAGGCATCTCTAGGGCCATTAGTGGTTCCGGTCTTGCCCGCCAAATCAGTGCGCTTGAGCACTTTTGCTTTGACGCCAGTACCGCGCAAAACAACATCTTTTAACATGGAGTCGATCAGAAAAGCAGTTTGTTTATTGACTACTCTATCGGCTCTGGGCTTGGCTGCGTCATCGATTGGTCGCTGCTGCAGTGCGCGTTTAATCACTTCTAAACTTTTGCGCTCCTCCTCGGCTATTGATTCATCGGCGAGACTGTTGAGTAACTCCTCTAGCTGCATATCCACTTGATTAACAGCGGCAGAGAAGGTTCTTACATCACTTGCAGAGGCATTCGCCACCAATGCGATAGGGTTTATAAGAGTGATTTCGCGATCATCTGTATCGGTTTCACAGCTGTTGCACAGAGTTTTTGGCATCGCTTGATAGATAATATTGCCGTCGCGGTCGATCACCGTGTCTAGCACATAGGGCGCAACACTGTATCCACCATTGGCGAGAATATTGTAGGCACTCGCTACCTTGAGTGGTGTTAAGGCGTGGCTTCCCAGAGCCAAAGACAGATCTATAGGCATATCGCCGGTATCAAAACCGAACGCCTGCAGTCCCTCCAGAGTCCGATCAATACCCATGCGGCGCAGTAGTCTGATCGACACCATATTGCGCGAGCGGTAGAGCGCCTCGCGCAGGCGAGTGGGGCCATAGAATTTGCCGCCGTCATTTTCCGGTCGCCACATATCTTCTAAGTTTTTGTCGTTAAACACCACTGGCGCGTCATTGATAATCGAAGCCGGTGTAAAGCCATTGTCAAGTGCAGCGGCATATATAAAGGGTTTGAAGTTTGAGCCCGGCTGACGCAGAGCCTGAGTTACCCGATTAAAGCGGCTGTGACGAAAGTCAAAGCCGCCGACCAATGTGCGGATAGCGCCGTCCTGGGGGTTGAGTGCCACTAGTGCAGCCTGCACTTCGGGCATCTGCGCCAGAGTGGGAGAGCCATCCTCGCGTCGTACTATGCGTATCAAATCGCCCCGGCTGAATATGTCTAAGGCGCTGGTAATAGGTGCACTGCGGGCATTGACAGTTTTATATAGGCGCAGATTTTTAAGTCCATCGAGCCAGTTTAACTCTTCAATATCACCGTTGCGGTTAAGTACCCAGAGACGGTCGTCGGCCACATCGCTGACAATAACCGGCTCGAGTGTGCCAAAAGTTGTCGTCTTACTCAGCAATTCAGACCACTCTTCCTCCGTCACTGCGGTCTCTTCTGGGCCACGATAGCCGTGCCGTTGGTCATAGGCAAGAATGCCAGCTTGCAGGGCATCGACTCCCTGCTTTTGCATGGTTGAATCAATAGTGGTGATTGCAGAGTAGCCTTCGGTATAGGCCTTGAGGCCAAATTTATCCACTACCTGCTGGCGTACCATTTCGGCAATATAAGCTGCACTGAGTTCCGATATAGAGCCGTGGTAAGAAGCCTTATCAGACTCTTGAAGCGCAGACTGATACTGTTCCTCGGTGATATTGTCGAGTGATAGCATGCGCTTGAGTATCCAGTTGCGGCGAATCAGCGCGCGCTCGGGATTGGCAATTGGGTTGTAGGAGGATGGCGCTTTTGGCAAACCTGCAATCATTGCGCTCTCTGCTAGCGTCAACTGATTGAGTTTTTTACCGTAATACACATTGGCTGCGGCACCAATGCCATAGGCTCTGTTGCCAAAGTAAATCTTGTTGGTATAGAGAGAGAGTATCTCCTGTTTGCTGAGGCCCTCCTCAATTTTAAAAGCGAGCAGGATCTCATTAAATTTGCGTGTGAACTCCTGGCGATTACTGAGAAAGAAGTTGCGCGCCACCTGCATAGTAATGGTGCTGCCGCCACTGCGTATTCGGCCCGTAGTAATTAGTTCACCTGCAGCTCGAAGTAGGCCTGTTACAGCGATTCCGCTGTGTTCAAAGAAACCATCATCCTCGGCGGCGAGAAACGCATCGATCATTGGTTGGGGAATTTCGTCGAATGATACCGGCGAGCGCTTTTTTTCGCCGAACTCCGCAATAACTTTCAAATCTTGTGAATAGATTCGCAGTGGAATTTGTAACTCGATCTCCTTTAGTTCCTCGACTGATGGGAGTTTTGGGCTAAGGTAGAGGTACAAACAAGAGGCGACAATGAGGAACCCGCCTATTCCAAGAAGGGCTAGCAGAGCTAGGGGTTTAATCAGTCTTCGCATAACTATCGCTTAGCCGTGGGGTCATTGTTGCTTAGAATCTTACGTAAATATCGCGCAAATAGTGTTTTAAGTCTTGTCGAATTGAGGGCACCAATTTCCGGCACCGGCAAAATCAGTGTCTATTATAGAGTGTAGGGAATGTGAAGTGCATCATTTGCAGGAATACTATCGGTTGTTACCGTGAGCCGACACTTAGGATTGTGGACAAGAGTAGCCTAAATAAAGGACTTATATAAGAAAATGGATTTTTTCGATTTTTTCGCCAAGCCTTCAAAGCCCATGCTGGGAATGGATATTTCCTCGTCAGCGGTCAAGCTGATTGAGCTGAGTAAGACCGGTGATAGCTTTAAGGTCGAGGCCTATAGGGTCCTTCCGCTGCCACCAAATACCATAGTCGACAAAAATATCGCTGATCTCGACGCCCTGTCAGAGACTATAGCCGCCGTGGTAAAACGCTCGGGTACCAAGCTCACCGATATAGTCTCAGCGGTGTCCTCCTCGTCGGTGATCACTAAAGAAATTGAATTGCCTGCTGGTCTCACTGAGTTGCAAATGGAAATGCAGATTGAAGTCGAAGCCGATCAATATATCCCCTATCCAATGGAAGAGGTGGCTTTCGATTTCGATGTCTTGGATGAGGTGGAAAATAACCCTGACCTAGTTCGAGTTCTGTTGGCAGCCTGTCGCCAAGAAAATGTTGAACATCGCCGGCAGGCTCTAGAAATGGCGGGCTTCAATCCAAAAGTAATAGATGTAGAAAGTTTCGCCGAGGAGCGCGCCTACAAGCTTATCGAGGGGCAGCTTGACGAGGTCAGTGATCAGGTGGTTGCCATTGCCGATATTGGGGCAAGCGTCTTTAGCTTTACCGTACTGGTGGACGGCAAGATTATCTATAGCAGAGAACAGCAGTTTGGCGGTAAGCAACTCACCGAAGAAATTCAACGACGCTACGGACTCTCCTGGGAAGAAGCCGGCGAGGCGAAGCGCAAAGGGGGGCTGCCGGAAGACTATGCCACAGAAGTCTTGGCGCCGTTCAAGGAGTCCCTAGTGCAACATATCACCCGTTCACTGCAATTTTTTTATAGCTCCAGTCACTTTAATTATGTGGATCAACTGTTCTTGGCCGGGGGTGTCTCGGCGCTGGAGGGGCTTGTTGATGAAGTAGAGCAGGTGATAGGGCTGCCGACGGCTGTGGCCAATCCCTTTGCCAATATGCAATTACACAAGTCGATTAACCCGACCGCGCTGGCCAATGATGCACCGGCCATGCTGCTCGCCGTTGGCTTAGCTATGAGGAGTTTTGATTAAATGACTAAGATTAATCTACTCCCTTGGCGTGAAGAAGCCCGCGAACTAGAGCGAAAAGCGTTTCTCGGTAAGTTACTGGCCTCGGCACTGAGTGCTTTTGCACTGGTCTTTTTATTGGTGTTATTGGCCCAAAATCAATTGGACAACCAGAATTCTCGCAACAGCTACCTACAGTCAAATATTGCCGAAATGGATAAAAAAGTGGCGGAAATCAGCCAGCTTAAAAACAAGAAGCAGGAAATGCTCTCGAGAATGAAAGTCATTCAGGATCTGCAGGGTAATCGCTCTGAGATTGTGAAGATATTTGATGAGCTGGTTCGGGCAGTACCCGACGGTACCTATTTAGAGTCACTGGAACTCAATAATGCAACCTTTAAGGTATCCGGCTACTCCGAGTCCAATAATCGCATTTCCGCCCTTATGAGAAACTTAGATATGTCCCATAAATATGCTAATTCAAATCTCACCAAGGTGCAGCATGATGCAAGAATGGGAGAGCAGGGCAGCGTTTTTGATTTGCTGATGGAGATAGAGCGACCAGCTCCAGCAGCGTCAGAAAAAGCTCTCCAATAGAGCGGTTTAATCGAACCATTGCAACTCAATTACGATAACAGAAAAAATTAATAGCAGGGATGTTATGTCATTTAAAGAGAGTCTAAGCGAACTTAAGGATATCGACTTTGCCGATCTGGATATTCAGCAGATTGGAGTTTGGCCTAGGCCATTAAAAACCATCTTGGTCGCATCAATCGTGTTTCTGATTATCGGATTGGGTTACTTTTTAAAGGTCAAAGATATCAGTCTTGCAACTGAGCGAGCAGTTGCCCAAGAGCACGAATTGCTGCAGCAGTATCAGCGAAAAGCCTTTCTCGCAGCTAATCTGGATGCTTACCGTCAGCAGATGATTGAGTTGGATGAAACCTTCGGCGCACTGCTCAAACAGCTACCCAAGGATACCGAAGTGCCGGGGCTCTTAAAGGATATTACTGAGGTTGCCTACGGTAGTGGACTAGTGATGAAATCGATCAATCTGCAGCCGGAAAAAGTTTCAGAATTCTATGTGGAGTTGCCGATTAAAATTGATGTCACGGGCGACTATCATGATTTCGGCTCCTTTGTCAGTGGCGTTGCTTCATTGCCGCGCATCGTGACCCTCCATGATTACGTGATTAAGCAATCTGATGGCTCTCGCCTGAGTATGCAGATTGATGCTCGGACCTACAGATATAAAGCGGAGGCAGAGCAATGAGCCAGCGTTTTGCAGCAACCGCACTGGTTGCTTTAGTCTTTTTGGTGAGTCTTACAGGCTGTTCAAGTGACCGTCAGCACGGTGATCTGGATAAGAAAATGAGCGATGCGCGCACCAGGCCTCAGGGCGTTATAGAGCCGCTTCCTGAATATCCGGCGGCGGAACGCTTCAATTATTCTGCCCTGGCATTGCGCAGTCCTTTTGAGGCGCCAGTGGTTATTACTGGCGACGAGAAAGTTTCAGGCAGAGCGGTGTCGGCTCCAGACCAGTCGAGAACCAAAGAGCCCCTTGAGCTGATTAGTTACACATCGCTATCCATGGTCGGGATACTGGCCAAAGGCAATCAGATGTGGGCGCTGGTGGATGACGGTGGAGGAAAGGTCCATCGCGTTAGAGGCGGCAATTATATGGGTAGGAATTTTGGCTTAATCACCCATATAAATCGCCGTGAGATCGAAATTATGGAAACCGTTCCGGACGGTAAAGGCGGCTGGATTAACCGACCGCGCACAATGGCCATGGAAGAATGAGCAACTTGCTAGGGAAACAAAAAATGATCAGTCGAATCAAACGCAACATCTACTTTTTATTGGCGCTCTTGCCGGGACTTGCCGGTGCAGCAACTCAGGTAACAGATATTGAATTTGCTTCTCTGCAAGGGGATCAGTTTGAGATCAGATTGCAGTTTTCCGAGCAACCACCAAAGGCCAATGCCTATGAGATTGGCAATCCGGCACGGTTGGTTGTGGACTTTCCTGGGGTGGAAAGCAGTTTGCCGCAAAAAAAATATGCTCTAGGTTTCGAGAATGCCAGTGAAGCTGTGGTTATTTCCGATGGCAGTCGAACGCGACTAATAGTCAACCTTAATCAATCCATACCTTTTGATATAGACAGTAAAAATAATAGCGTTACTGTGCGCGCGGGTGCTGGAGCTGATATTGCAAGCCTGGTATCAAGCCCGTCAGATTCTCCGGAAGCGACTTCTCAAGTAGTAAATTTCAACAAATCTAGCACTATTAATACAGCCACTGCTAAGACGTTTAAACCCGATACTTTAGCTGTTACCGATGTGGATTTTCGTCGCGCTGAAGATGGTTCAGGCAGCATACAAATTGGACTCAGTAAGCCTTCGGTCAATGTGGATATTGATCGCAGCAACCATCAGATCCAACTCTCTTTTTACCAGACGGAGTTGCCCGAGCAATTCGATAGGCGCCTGGATGTTGTTGATTTCGCCACGCCAGTTAAGACCATTGATAGCAAGCAGGAGGGAACTACTACCACGGTGACCATTGAGGCCATGGGTCAATATGACTATCTCGCCTATCAAGCTGATGGTCAGTATGTGGTTAATATCAAGCCTCTCACCGATGCTGAGGTCGAGGAGCAATCGAAGAAGTTTGCCTTTAATGGTGAGCGTTTAACCCTTGATTTTCAAGATATTGAGGTGCGCTCAGTACTGCAAATTATCGCGAATTCACCTCTCTGAATCTGGTGGCCAGTGATACAGTCACGGGCAATATTACCCTTTGGCTGGACGATGTGCCCTGGGACCAGGCTCTGGAAATTATCCTTAAAGCCAAGGGTTTAGATAAGCGTCAAGAAGGCAATGTATTGATGGTCGCGCCAGCAGCTGAAATTGCCGAGCAGGAGCGCCTTCAGGTTGAGGCTAATAAGCAGCTTCAGGAACTGGCACCACTTGAAACGACTTTTGTGCGGATTAAATATGCGGACGCCGCCGAAATTTTTGAATTGTTTACCGCCAGCCGGAGCGATGAGGGTCAGTCCAGTAGTGGAAGCCGTGAAGGCAACGCCACTACCACTATCCTGTCGGAGCGCGGCAGTGCCATAGTTGACGAGCGTACTAATACAATCATTCTCACCGATACGGAGGATAAAATTAATGCCTTTAAGCGTCTGATCGATGAAATTGATGTGCCGATTAAGCAGGTATTAATTGAAGCGCGTATTGTTATTGCCAATACAGACTTCAAAAAAGAACTCGGCGTAACCTGGGGCTTGGCGGGTATAGATAAACTGGCTGGCGGCACCGTTGCCAATGCATTTGGCGACAAAACCCTCGGCTTTTCCGGACGTAGATCTGGACTGACGCCAGGTGCTGGAGCGAAGGAAACCTTTACCTATTCCGCCGATGAGATCGAAACAGATGATGCTGGTATCACCACGTTTACCCGAAATTTTGATGTTGGATTGGCTGATAGTTTGGCTGTAGACCTAGGTGTTGATAATCCCACTGGCTCTTTTAGCCTTGGTTATCTAACGGATAATTTTCTTATTGATCTTGAATTAAGTGCACTGGAGTCCGATGGATTTGGCGAAATTGTCTCTCAGCCAAAAGTCCTTACCGGCGACAAGCAGCAGGCGGTAATTAAGTCGGGAACTGAAATAGCCTACCAAAAGGCTACCTCGAGCGGCGCAACTAGCATAGAATTCAAGGAAGCGGTGTTGCAGCTTGAGGTTACCCCTCAGATCACACCGGACAATAGAATTATTATGGATTTGCTGGTTTCACAGGATTCAGTGGGTGCGTTTACCCCCACAGGTGAGCCATCGATCGATATTACTCAGATCGAGACTCAGGCACTGGTTGGCAACGGGCAAACACTGGTATTAGGGGGTATTTTCCAAACAGAAGAAGTTAATGGCACGGACAAAGTGCCACTGCTGGGCGATTTACCCTTTTTGGGCAAGCTGTTTCGAAATGACCTGCGCAACATTGAAAAACGTGAAATACTAATTTTTATAACACCTAAAATAATTGACGATAATTTGCTGGATCGATGAAACCACAACATATTTTTCTCGTTGGTCCAATGGGTGCCGGCAAAACCACCATAGGCAAACACCTTGCAGGATTGCTGGGGCTGTCCTTTATCGACGTGGATTCCCAAATTGAGGCCCGTGCTGGTGCCGATATTCAATGGATATTTGATATGGAAGGTGAGGTCGGTTTTCGCGAGCGCGAGAGTAAGGTATTGGCTGAGCTGGTGGCAGATAAGCAGCCAAAAGTCATAGCCACGGGGGGTGGGATTGTTCTTAGCGATGACAATCGCGGAATCCTTCAGGCTAGTGGTCTTGTAGTCTACTTATCCGCCACATTCGAACAGTTAGTTGAGCGCACCAAGCGCGATAAAACCCGGCCATTACTGCAGGTTGATGATCGTGAAGCGCTTATCAAGCAACTTATAGAAACCCGCAGTCCGCTATACAATCAAGTCGCTGATCTAGTGTTTCCGTCAGGGTCGACACAACCCCTCAAGTTGGCAAAGAAACTGGCTGAAGCTGTTTCGGCCCTGTGATAGACTCCTGCCTCTAACTTTCGCTGCCACCCTGTGGCTGCGCCCTTACTAGTCTTAGTCAGAGTGATTCATGGCCTCAAATTCAACACAAGTTCAGGTTTCATTGGGTGACCGTTCCTACCCTATTTTTATTGGTTCCGATGAGATTCGCAGCGCTGATATAGCCAGCTATATCAGCGGCAAGAAAGTCCTGATTGTTAGCAATGAGACTATTGCCCCCCTCTACCTTGAGTCGCTGAAGCGCCAGCTGACGGACAAGCAGGTCGACAGTGTTATTCTCGCTGACGGTGAACAATACAAAAATCTCGATACTCTCAATCTTATTTTTGACCAGCTAATTGGCAATCACCACGATCGCAAGACCACGCTGATTGCCCTGGGAGGCGGCGTGGTGGGTGATATGACCGGTTTTGCCGCTGCCTGTTATCAGCGCGGTGTGCCCTTTATTCAAATTCCAACCACATTACTGGCACAGGTCGATTCTTCAGTGGGTGGCAAGACCGCGGTCAATCATGCCATGGGCAAAAATATGATCGGCGCTTTCTATCAGCCTCAAGCGGTGATTATTGACACAGATACATTGTCGACGCTGCCAGATCGCGAGTTTTATGCTGGTCTTGCCGAGGTTATAAAATACGGTTTAATTGTGGATGCTGACTTTTTTCGGTGGTTGGAGAACAATATCGATCTATTATTGCAGCGCGATAAGCAGGCGCTGGCATACGCCATAGAGCTCTCATGTGTGTGTAAGGCGCGGATTGTTGCCGAAGATGAAACCGAGCAGGGCATTCGCGCCATTTTAAATTTAGGCCACACCTTTGGTCACGCAATCGAAACCTTCCAGAATTACAAGCAGTGGATTCATGGCGAAGCTGTAGCTGCAGGAATGGTTATGGCTGCACAATTATCGGTGATCAGTGGCGATCTGCCTGAAGCGGATCTACAGAGAACGAAAGCGCTTTTGCAACACTGTTTGCTGCCTGTGGCTCCCCCTGCAGATATGACTGCGGAGGATTTCACCCAGCTAATGCTCAGGGACAAGAAAGTCCTAGACGGGCAGTTGCGCCTGGTGCTGCTCAAGGAGCTCGGCGAAGCCTGTGTTACCGACCAGTTTTCAATTGATCACCTCAATCAGGTATTGAGCAAGGCCTGCACTGCTAGTTGACAGCCGAGAGTCGTAAATTGTTGGACTTTTTCGTCTCATTTAGGCTCCATCCCGCCGTTTAGTGCGTACAGACAATTGTCGAATAGTTTGGCAATGTGTAGAATGCGCAGCACTTTGCCTGATTAGCCTGTCTGCGTTTCTCAAGGCTATTATCACTTTGCTCTTCAGTGCTGTTTTATTAGCGCATCCCAGCGCTGCCATAGCGCTGCGTGAAGAGTTTAACTTAGAATTTTACTTAGAGTTTATTTATGGCTCAGAGCTTATGTCGGCTTGACGATTTTAAAGATAATTGCGGTTTTGGATTAATTGCTCATATCAAGGGCAAGACCAGCCACAAGTTGCTGTTGAACGCGGTCCAGGCACTTACCTGTATGACCCACCGTGGCGGTGTTGCTGCCGACGGTAAAACCGGCGACGGCTGTGGTCTATTGATGCAAAAGCCCGATAGCTTTTTGCGCACGGTTTTGCGAGAAAGCCAACAAATAGAACTTCCTGAGCTCTATGCCGTCGGTGCCGTGATGCTGAATACTGACGAACAGCAGCGCAGTGCAGCGAAAAATATTATCGAACAGGAGCTTAGTGCTCAGGGCCTACGAATTCTCGCATGGCGTGAAGTCCCCACGGATGATAAGTGCTTGGGTCCGATTGCAATTGAGTCGCTTCCCGCCTTTGAGCAAATTTTTGTCGGTCCCGGTGAGATCACCGATGAGAAGCGCTTTAGCGCGCGTCTATTTATGGGCCGTCGCAAGGCCGAGAAGCAACTGACTGAAGATAACAGCTTCCATATTGCCAGTCTCGGTACCAATGTTCTCAGTTACAAAGGTCTGATGATGCCGGTTGATCTGCCGGGATTCTATTTGGATCTAGCGGACGAGCGTCTGGAAACTGCGATCTGTGTCTTTCACCAGCGCTTTTCCACCAATACTATGCCCCGTTGGCCACTGGCCCAACCCTTTAGAATGTTGGCGCACAATGGTGAGATCAACACCATCATGGGCAACCGCAACTGGTCAGTGGCACGCACGCCAAAGTATAAAACTGATTTGTTACCTGATCTGGCTGAAGCCGCGCCGTTGGTTAATCGTACTGGTTCAGATTCATCTAGTCTGGATAACATGCTAGAGATGCTGGTGACCGGCGGCATGGATCTGCACCTTGCAGTGCGAACTCTGGTTCCGCCAGCCTGGCAGAATGTTGAAGATCGCAATCCCGATCACCGCGCACTCTACGATTACCTCTCCATGCACCAGGAACCCTGGGATGGCCCTGCAGGGTTGGTTATTACTGATGGCCGCTTTGCGGTTTGTACCCTAGATCGCAATGGTCTGCGCCCCTCGCGCTATGTAATTACCAATGATGACGTGATCACTGTGGCATCAGAGATCGGCGTGTACGACTACCGCAGCGAAGATGTGGTGGCCAAAGGGCGTCTTGGGCCCGGAGATATACTGTCAATTGATACGCAGGAGGGGAAAATCTTCTTCCGCGATGAGATTGAAGATCAGCTGGCTGCTCGCCACCCCTATAAAAAGTGGCTCAAAGAGGGTCGCTACGCCATAGAATCATCTTTCGATATGGACAGTATCGAACTTGAAGGCACTCTTAGTCGCGACCAAATTAAATGCTATATGAAGATGTTCCAGGTCTCCTTTGAAGAGCGAGACCAGGTGTTGCGTCCATTGGCCGAAGGTGGTCAAGAGGCCACGGGCTCCATGGGTGACGATATCCCGATGGCTGTGTTGTCCAAGAAGCAGCGTAATTTGTTTGATTATTTCCGTCAGCAGTTTGCTCAGGTAACTAATCCGCCGATTGACCCTCTGCGTGAAGCCATAGTGATGTCCCTGGGTGTGGAACTTGGTCAAGAGCAGAGTGTCTTCGCTGAAAATCCTTATTTGGGTGCGCGCATTGGCCTGTCTAGTCCAGTGTTGTCTCCGCGCAAATACTATGCCCTGAAGCTCAATGAATTTGAGCAGTTCCCAGTCTCTAAATTTGCCCTTAACTACGATGCGACGGAAGAGAATCTGCAGCAAGCGATTCAGCGTGTTTGTGTTGAAGTGGCAGACGCGGTTCGCGGTGGCGCGGTTATCTGTATCCTCTCGGATCACAATATCAGCCCTGAGAAACAGCCAATCCATATTTTGCTAGCAGTGGGTGCTGTGCACAATCACCTGATTGAACAGGGTCTGCGCACTGATGCCAATATAGTTGCCAGCACTGGCTATGCACGAGATTCACACCAAATTGCCGCCCTAATCGGTTGCGGTGCGTCACTGGTCTATCCTTACCTCAGCTACCATGTGCTCTGCGACCTGATTAGTAGCGGCGAGTTATTGGTGGATGTGGATACAGCATTTAAACAGTACCGCAAAGGCATAAACAAAGGTCTGTTAAAGATACTCTCGAAGATGGGTATTTCGACTATAGCCTCTTACCGCGGAGCTCTGTTATTTGAAGCCATTGGTCTCAGCACTGAAGTAATTGATCTCTGCTTTCCGGGTCTTGTCAGTCGTCTTGAAGGTGCCACTTTCGACGATATTGAAGTTGATCAAACAGCCCTTAAAACGCTTGCCTGGAAACTGCGCAAGCCCATCGAGCCCGGCGGCCTGCTGAAATATGTCCATGGTCAGGAATATCATGCCTACAATCCAGACGTAGTGCAGACTCTGCACAGTGCGGTTCAGAATGGTGATTACAAGGCCTATATCGAATACGCTGGTCTGGTGAACAACCGTCCGGTCTCTTCGCTTCGTGACTTGCTGAAGTTGAGTGATAGCTGCATGCCCATAGATATTGAGGCGGTCGAGCCTGTGGCAGATATCGTCAAGCGCTTTGACTCCGCTGGTATGTCTCTGGGTGCTCTCTCTCCTGAGGCTCATGAGTCTCTGGCAGAAGCCATGAACACCCTTGGTGGACGCTCTAACTCTGGCGAGGGTGGCGAAGATCCTGCCCGCTATGGCACGATTAAGTCATCGAAAATCAAACAGATCGCCTCCGGTCGCTTTGGTGTTACGCCAGCCTATCTATCCAGTGCCGAAGTACTGCAGATTAAAGTCGCTCAGGGCGCCAAGCCCGGCGAAGGTGGTCAGTTGCCCGGTGGCAAGGTCAATGAGCTCATTGCTCGACTGCGCTTCTCGGTACCCGGTGTGACCTTGATATCACCACCACCACACCACGATATTTATTCTATTGAAGATTTGGCCCAGTTGATTTTTGACTTAAAACAGGTCAATCCCAGCGCTCTGGTCTCGGTGAAGTTAGTGTCGCGTCCAGGCGTAGGTACCATTGCCGCCGGCGTAGCCAAGGCCTACGCTGATCTGATCACTATCTCTGGCTACGATGGTGGTACGGCCGCGAGTCCTCTGAGTTCGATTCGCTACGCTGGATCACCTTGGGAGTTAGGTCTCACGGAAACCCATCAGACGCTTCGCGCCAATGATCTGCGCAACAAGGTTAGAGTGCAGACCGATGGTGGTCTAAAGACCGGTTTGGATGTGATTAAAGCGGCTATTTTAGGTGCCGAGAGCTTTGGCTTTGGTACCGGACCCATGGTTGCACTGGGCTGCAAGTATCTGCGTATTTGCCACCTGAATAACTGTGCCACCGGTGTAGCCACTCAGGATGAGCGTCTGCGCAATGATCACTATCGCGGCACCGTGGCCATGGCGACTAATTTCTTTAAGTTTATTGCCATGGAAACTCGGGAATGGCTTGCGGTGTTGGGAGTTAGTTCACTTGAACAGCTAATCGGCCGTGTCGACCTATTAGAGACTCTGCCTGGTACCACCAGCAAGCAACAGCATTTAGAGCTGTCGCCACTTCTTGAAGTACGCCCCGAATTAGATGGCAAGCCTCAGACCTGTTCCGAGCCGAAAAATAATCCTCTAGACAAGGGTTTGCTGGCAGAAGAAATGGTTGAGCAGGCACTGCCGTTTATCGAGTCTCAGAGTGGTGGCACATTCGACTTCACTGTCAATAACTGCGACCGTTCCATCGGTGCTCGACTGTCCGGTGAAATAGCCAAGCGCTATGGCAACACTGGTATGTCAGCTGCGCCGATTCGATTGAACTTGAAGGGTGTTGCTGGACAGTCCCTCGGCGTTTGGAATGCTGGTGGCCTTGAACTATATCTCGAAGGCGATGCCAATGACTATGTTGGCAAGGGCATGGCCGGCGGCAAGATTATCTTGCGCCCACCCAGTGACAGTAGCTTTGCCTCCAACGAGACACCGATTATGGGCAACACCTGCCTCTATGGTGCTACAGGCGGACGTCTGCATGCAGCAGGCACGGTCGGCGAACGTTTTGCGGTGCGCAACTCAGGAGCCACAGCCGTAGTGGAAGGTGCTGGTGATCACTGTTGTGAATATATGACCGGTGGCATAGTCGCCGTACTTGGAGCCGCTGGTTATAACTTCGGCGCTGGTATGACCGGTGGTTTCGCCTATGTTCTCGATATGGAGCGTGAATTTGTCGATCGCTACAATATGGAGCTGGTGGATATTCAGCGCATTACTTCTGAGGCCACGGAATCCCATAGAGTGTTCCTTAAAAACATGATCCTGGAGCATGTCAGAGAGACCGGCAGTGCTTGGGGACAAGAGCTTATCAGTAATTTTTCTGATTACGCATCGAAGTTTTGGTTGGTTAAGCCAAAAGCGGCAACCCTGAGCGGTCTTTTAGCTCAGGCCCATGACAACCCGCAATAGCGTTGATTAGAGAACAGAGATAAAACTTATGACCCAAAGATTAGATAACCAATTTCAGTTTCTCGACATCAAACGTGTCGATCCGCCAAAGCGTGATATGAAGCGCCGTGTCGGTGAGTTTGTTGAAATTTATGATCCCTTTAATGCCGAGGGGGCTGCCGATCAATCTCATCGCTGCCTCTCTTGCGGCAACCCTTACTGCGAATGGAAATGCCCGGTTCACAACTATATTCCCAACTGGTTGCAGCTGGTTGCAGAAGGCAATTTGATCGAGGCGGCTGAACTCAGCCACCAGACTAATTCACTGCCAGAAGTCTGTGGCCGCGTATGTCCACAGGATCGCCTCTGTGAAGGTGCCTGTACATTGAATGACGGTTTTGGCGCGGTGACTATTGGCTCGGTAGAAAAGTATATTACTGATACCGCCTTTGCTATGGGCTGGCGTCCGGATATGTCTGACGTAGTTTGGACCGATAAAAAAGTCGCTGTGATCGGTGCTGGACCTGCAGGGATTGGCTGTGCCGACATTCTGATTCGCAATGGCGTCAAGCCAGTGGTCTTTGATCGCTACCCAGAAATTGGCGGACTGCTCACCTTTGGTATTCCTGAGTTTAAGTTAGAAAAATCGGTTATTCGCACTCGTCGCGAGATCCTCGAAGGCATGGGTGTTGAGTTTCGCTTAAATATTGAAATTGGCAAAGACATCATGGTCGAAGAGCTGCTCAGTGAATACGACGCAGTATTTATGGGTATGGGCACTTACACTACCATGAAAGGCGGATTCCCCGGTGAAGACCTTGAGAATGTTCACGAAGCGCTGTCGTTTCTGGTCTCCAACGTCAACCGCAATCTTGGCTTTGAGAAATCCACGGACGACTTTATCAGTGTCAAAGGTAAGCGTGTAGTGGTCTTGGGTGGTGGTGATACAGCGATGGACTGTAACCGCACCTCGATTCGTCAGGGAGCGACCAGCGTCACCTGCGCCTACCGACGCGATGAAGAAAATATGCCAGGCTCGCGCAAGGAAGTGCAAAATGCGCGAGAAGAAGGTGTGGTATTTAAATTTAATATGCAGCCCGTTGAACTTATGGCCGATGCAGAGGGCCGTGTTGAGGGTGTCAAAGTGGTCTCCACGTCCCTTGGTGCTCCAGATCAAAATGGTCGTCGCCGACCAGAAGTGATCCCTGGCAGTGAAGAGATTTTACCGGCGGATGCCGTGTTGGTGGCCTTTGGTTTTAAACCCAGCCCTCCCGCCTGGCTCACTGGTATCGAAGTCAATACCTCCGACTGGGGCGCAGTAATGGCCGCTGAAGAGCAGACATTCCCCTTCCAGACCACCAATCCGAAGATATTTGCTGGTGGTGATATGGTGCGAGGATCTGATTTGGTGGTTACCGCTGTCTGGGAAGGTCGCGAGGCTGCCAAAGGCATTTTGGATTATCTCGACGTTTAATCGGCGCTATCGATTAGCGTCGACTACATTTCCTGTAGCCAAATTACTCATTATTAAGTGGCCCGTAACCAAAAGTGGCTAAATTTTATTACTCTGGAATCTGAATGTCTGACTTAAAGAATGATCGCTTTCTCAAGGCGCTGATGCGCCAGCCTGTTGACCGCACACCTGTGTGGATGATGCGACAAGCGGGTCGCTACCTGCCCGAGTACCGCGCAGTGAGAGCTCAGGCCGGCGACTTTATGAGTCTGTGCAAGAACACCGAGCTTGCCTGTGAAGTTACGCTGCAGCCTCTAGAGCGCTACGAGATGGATGCAGCCATTCTATTTTCCGATATTTTGACCATTCCCGATGCCATGGGATTGGGCCTCTATTTTGAAACTGGAGAGGGCCCTAAGTTTCGCAAGCCGGTCAGAACTGAGGCAGATATCGAAGCCCTTGAAGTGATCGACACTGCCAGCGATCTCTCCTATGTCACCGACGCAGTGACCATGATCCGTCGTGAGCTTAATGGCCGCGTGCCGCTGATCGGTTTTTCCGGTAGCCCCTGGACCTTGGCCACTTACATGGTTGAAGGGCAGAGCAGCCGCGATTTTGCTCGCGCCAAAACCATGCTCTATACCCAGCCTGAAGTCATGCACCAACTGCTGGAAAAATTATCTCTGTCGGTGATTGATTACCTCAATGCCCAGATCCGTGCCGGTGCTCAGGTGGTGCAGATATTTGATACCTGGGGCGGGGCACTAAGTCACGCTGCCTACGCAGAGTTTTCCCTCGCCTATATGCAAAAAATTGTCGATGGATTAATCAGCCATCACGATGGTCGCGATGTGCCGGTTATCCTATTCACCAAAGGCGGTGGTCTGTGGCTTGAAAAGATGGCCGATACCGGCTGTCACGCACTGGGTCTCGATTGGAGCACCGATATTGCCGCGGCCAAGAGCCGAGTTGGGGGCAGAGTAGCCCTTCAGGGCAATATGGATCCAGCAGTTTTAAGAGCTGATCCCGCAGTCATCGAATCTCAGGTTGAGGCTATCCTCAGCGGTTTTGGCGATGGTCCCGGGCATATCTTTAACCTTGGTCATGGTATTACACCAGATATAAATCCAGATCATGTGAAAGTGTTTATTGATGCCGTTCACAAGTTTTCCGCAAAGTACTGATTTACCCTAGCACTTCTTAGTCTATATTTACTAAAACCGCACCGGCGCACGCTTTTACTCTGGTAGAAGCGTTACATTTCGAGACGGTTCGGTTTTGTATCAATAGCGCTGAGAGATCTAAAAACTGTATGTCACTACAGCAACTTAAAGTCTTTATCCATGAACTTGAAGTGGGGATGTTTGTTTCCGCGCTAGATAAGCCATGGGCGGAGACGCCTTTTCCAATCCAGGGTTTTCTGATTAAAAGTGCCGCTGACGCGCCCCGCGTCAAAGCCTATTGCGATTACGTCTATATAGATATCGCCAAAGGTGTTTCACCCTTGGACCTAAAAAGTCCTGCCGCTGGTAGCCGACAATTCAACAATGATCTGCGCAACAAAGCGTTAGATATCAATCCTGTTGTTCGCGGCTTAATGGATAATCGCCAGCTCACCGCACCGCGTAGCTTTGTTATTAAACCCGATATATATCGAAAAACTGTCGAGCTCTCCAAAGAGATGCCTGCCGCGCGAAGAGTGATGAACAATTTGGTCGGTTGCCTCAGTGTTGCCACTCGCCAAATTACCAAGGGTGGACAGGTCAATCTGCGTCAATTACAGCAGTCAGTAGACGATATGGTGGATAGCGTTGTGCGTTGTCCCGATGCCTTTACCTGGTTACTGCAGCTGCGCGCTAAGGACAGGCATAGCCACGATCACAGTGTCCGTTCCGGCCTCTGGGCGACCCAATTTGGCCGCCATATTGGCCTTGAATTAGATCAGTTGAGAGATCTCTGTCTCGCCGCTCTGTTAAAAGATATTGGCAAGTCTGGTATGGATCGAACACTGTTGCGCAAGTTAGATCGCAACGATGAGGAAGAGGCAGAATACCGCGGTTTTGTCAGCGCCAGTTTAGACAAACTGAAGCAGTCTGAGTTTGATAATCGACGCGTTATGAATATTATTAAGTTCCACTGTGAGCGTTTCGATGGCAGTGGATTCCCCAAAGGATGCAGCGGTCAGCGCATTCCATTTTTGGCTGCGATTGTCGGTATCGCCTCTGAGTTTGATCGCCTGTGCAATCCCCGTGAAGTATCAGCGGTACTGACACCCTCAAAGGCCACAGGTCGACTCTACGAACTTCGTGGCCGTGCCTTTGCTGAGGATTTGGTCGTTGAGTTTATTCAATCAGTGGGGCTTTATCCGGCTGGAACAGTGGTGGAATTAACCACAGGTGATCAGGGTATGGTGATTGAACAGAATCCCAAGTCGAGGCTCTCACCAAGGCTCGCCGTATTTGACTCGGTTGATGGCAAGATTAACCCAGCAAGCTACATATTTGTTGATCTCAAAAATGAAGATAGGGCCCGCGCTCAGTTGCAAAAGTGTGGCACAAGGCGAGCCTATGATGTGGCCAAATTAGCCATTGTCAAAGATATAGATTCGGAGAGCCTAGGTGTCGATGAAAAGATGCTCAACCTGCTGATCACCAAGCCCTTTTCACTCTCGGCAAACAGCGAATCATTGATGCAAAATCAGCCTCAGTTCGACTCTAATAATGGTTTTTTTGCAGCATTGAAACAACGTCTAATCGGCTAGTTTTCTATTTAAAACTGGCGATCTTTTCACCCATCTGGACAACTGCCTGAGACACAAACGAATCCTGCCAGTCAATTTTATCCTTTTGAAACAGCAGGATAACCGTTGAGCCAAATTTAAAACGTCCGATCTCCTCACCCTTATCAAAGCTTAGATCACGACCGGAAAAGTCGGCGTCGCGCACTGCACCGCGGCCGGGCGTTTCAAATCCGCCCCAGACTGTTTCTATGCCAGCGACCAACATGGCACCGACAAAGACCAGTGCAAATTGCCCCAGTTCTGAATCAAACTGACAGACAAGCCTTTCATTGCGGGCGAATAGGCCTGGAAGCGCCTGAGCAGTTTTATCATTCACCGAAAAAAGGTCTCCAGGAATATAACGGCTGCTGATTAGGGTGCCGGCAATGGGCATATGCACGCGGTGATAATCTTTAGGTGACAGATAGATTGTTGTGAAGGCGCCATCTTGGTAAAGCTTGGCCTCTTCGGAATTGCCGAGCAGGCGACCGGCGGAGTAATCACTGCCCTTAGCCTGAATAATACGCTGCTGGGTAATGGGGCCAGCCTGACTGACTGCTCCGTCGGCGGGTGAGACCAGGGAGTTTGAATCCTGATCTATTGGTCGGGCACCCTCTTTAAGTGCGCGAGTAAAAAACTCATTAAAGTTTTCGTAGTCATTCGTGTCGCTGCTCGCGGCTTCGCTGATATTGATATCGAAGGCGGCGATCGCGCGCTTGATCAGCAGATTTTTTAGCCAGGGCAGCTTTGATTCAGCCGCTCTAGCAATCAATCTTGAGAGGGCGTGCTGGGGAAGTAGTCGTTGCAGGGCAACAAATAATTCTGCTTGGTGATTCATGATTTCTGGCTCTTAATGGTTTGTTAAATTTTTAGACTAAAAATCTAGCCGCGTTCAATAGGTGTGTGATCGAGGCTTCCCCATTCGGCCCATGAGCCGTCGTAAGCGCCAATATGTTTATAACCCAAAATCTTTGCCACCATATAGGTGAAGCCGGAGCGATGGTGACTTTGGCAGTGGGTGACAATAGCCTTATCTTTACCCAAACCAATATTGCTGAGGATTACTTCGGCATCTTCGCGAATCCGCAAATTGCGCTGTCGATCCATCAGTTCCGTCCACTCCATATTAATCGCGCCGGGAATATGACCACCCCGCGAGGAACGGACCATATTGCCACTAAACTCGCCGGGGCTACGTGCATCCCATACGGCAAAATCAGAACTGCCCAGGTGGCTGATAATCTCGTCAGTGCTAATTAATACGTTTGGATCGGCTATGCTGACACAGGCATTAGAGGCTGCTGCCTGATTGGCTTGGTGCTCGGTAGCAAAACCCTCTCTTATCCAGGCAACTATACCGCCATTGAGATAGGACCAATTTTTATAGCCAAGTAGATCTAGCGTCCAGGCGAAGCGTCCGGCCCAGCCGCCACCTTCATCGTCATAAATTACCACGTGGCTGTCGTCATCTATACCCAGATACTGGATGATATTTGTTAACTGTTCGATTGTCGGGAGTTTGCCTGGGTAGGGCGCGGTGCCGGCCATCAAGGACCCGGGTGGCAGATGCACTGCGCCTGGAACATGCTTCTGGTGGTAGAGTGCGTCGCTGCAGAGGTCGACAATAATAAGATTATCCATCTCTGGAACTGAGCCTAACATTGAGTCTAAGAGCGCCGGTTCTAACAGGCGCGGAATGTCAGCCGCCATTATTCTTCGTCCTGACTGGCAAGGATATTGCGATAATTCAGCAATCTAATCGGCAGGATTTTTCCCTCTTCCGCCGCCGCCAGCAGTGCGCAACCCAATTCAACCGAATGCTTACAGTCTCTAAATTTGCAGTAGCCGAGAAAGGGCCTGAACTCGATAAAACCATCGATAATCTGCTCATCACTTAAATTGGTCACAGCAAATTCGCGAATGCCCGGGGAGTCGATCAGATGGCCGCCATTTTCAAGATGAAATAGCCGTGATGCGGTGGTGGTATGTTGGCCTTTGTCCTTGCCAGCGGAGAGTTCGCCAACCAAGATATTGGCGTCAGGTTGCAGTTCATTGATCAGCGATGACTTGCCGACACCGGACTGACCGACAAATACCGAGGTGTGCGCAGCCAAATAGTCTTTCAATTCTTCAACACCCTCACCAGTGGTGGCTGAAACGCAAAGCACCTCATAACCCACGGTTCGGTAATCTTTTAACAGTTGTTCAACCTTAGGAAAATCACTGTCGCTGAGCATATCAAACTTATTGATGATCAATACAGGTTTAATGCCCTGGGCTTCCGAGGCAATCAGATAGCGGTCGATAAGGTTGCTATAGGGGGTCGGCTTAGCGGCAAAGACAATGGCAATACGATCCACATTGGCGGCCACTGGTCGCAGCTTGCCGTAGGGATCTGGGCGCAGTAGCTCTGAATCTCGTGGCTCTCTGGCCACCACAACGCCAACAGGCTCGGCATAGCGCCATACCACGCGGTCGCCGGTCACTAGAGGTTCGAGATTGGTACGCAGATGGCAGCGGTAGATATTGCCCTTAAAGCGATCTTCTAGGCCTTCAATATCAACCTGGGCGCCAAAGTTGGTGATCACTGTTCCCCGTATCTCTGGACCCAGTTGAGTGAGATTCTCAAGCTGCTCTTCAGATACGGATTTTTTGCTGATAGCCCGCGCTCGACGTCTCTCCTGAATCGTTTGAATACGACCTTTCTGCTGTTTGCTGAGATTGCGTTTGGCCATTAATGCTCTCGCGGATTTGGGTTGTACGCCATCTCTGGCGTTATCGGCTGCAAGGATATAGCATAACCGCCTCGAGGAACATTTTGCTAACCCCACTTGGAAGATTTAGATGACCGCTGCAACCACCAATGCCAACTCTGACCCGCTGAATTTAATCTGGATCGACCTGGAAATGACTGGATTGAGCCCTGAACATGATCGGATTATTGAAATTGCCACAGTGGTCACCGACAAAGATCTCAATGTTCTGGCTGAGGGGCCAATGATCGCAGTGCATCAGTCAGATGAATTGCTCGATGGCATGGATGAGTGGAATACACGCCAGCATGGCGGATCCGGCCTTACCGAAAGGGTACGTCAGAGTGTCGTGACTGAGGCGGAAGCAGAATTGGCTACCATTGAATTTTTGCGCCAATGGGTGCCTGCGGGTAAGTCGCCCATGTGTGGCAATTCGATCTGTCAGGACCGGCGCTTTTTAGCCAACTATATGACTGACTTGCAGTGCTTTTTTCACTATCGCAATTTAGATGTCAGTACGCTGAAAGAGTTGGTCCAACGCTGGAAGCCGGAACTGGCCAGTGGTTTTAAAAAGCGTGGCAGTCATTTGGCCATGGATGATATCTACGATTCGATTCGCGAGCTGGAATACTATCGGGAAGTGTTTATTAAGCTTTAAAAAACTTTACGCTGCCATCACTGGATTGCTGCTTAGGCTTCTGGTGCTGATGAAGAGCCCAGAGCACATGCTCACGGACCAGGGCAGAAGGATCATCAATTCGTTTATTTAATGCATCGATAATTTTCTCTGATTTCGGCGCATTGCCCAGTCCCACTGAGAGATTGCGCAGCCAGCGCTGATAGCCAATACGGCGAATCGGTGAACCCTCGGTGTTATTCAAAAACTCTTCTTCAGTCCATTCAAACAGTGTCACCAAATCTGAATTATCCAGATTGTGCCTTGGGGAAAAATCCATTTCTTGGGTTTTCGAAGAATAGCGATTCCAGGGACAGATAATCTGGCAGTCATCGCAACCAAATACTCGATTGCCCATCAGTGGGCGCAACTCTTCTGGAATCGGCTCCTGACTCTCGATGGTCAGATAGGAAATACATCTGCGTGCATCCAGCACATAGGGTTCGGGAAAGGCATCGGTGGGGCAGACTTTAAGGCAGGCGCGACAGTTGCCGCACTTATTGGTTTGAGCGCTGACATCAACTGGCAATTCCAGGGAAATATAAATCTCCCCAAGAAAAAACCAAGAGCCGGCTTTGTCGTTAAGCAGCAGGGTATTTTTGCCGATCCAGCCGAGTCCGGCCTGTTCGGCTATGGGCTTTTCCATGACCGGGGCACTGTCCACAAAGGGTCGCTGAGTTAACTGCAGATGGTTGAGCCCGAGAAAATCTATTTCGGTTTCGATTTTTTTGCCTAACTTTGCTAGGCGTTTGCGGATCAGTTTGTGATAGTCACGACCCAGTGCATACCTTGATATATAAGCTTTATTGTCGTCCTTTAATACCGCGATCATATTGCTGTCGGCGAGATAATCCATGCGCACAGAGATCACCCGCAGGGTCTTTTCTAATAACTGATCTGGGCTATAGCGTATTTCGCCATGCTCCCCCATCCACTGCATGGAACCCTGATACCCCTTATCCAGCCAGTCGAGAAGATTTTTTGATGCGGCGCTAAGATCCGGTTGAGAAATGGCCACCTGCTGAAATCCCAGTTCCAAGCCCCAGGCTTTAACTTTTTTCGCGAGATCAATAAGCTTATCGGTTTCAGGCATGGTTTCAGGGCTAATCTGACATATAATCCCGCTAATCTTACTGGGAACTCGCGGTTATGTCGCACATTGTTATTCAAGATGCCTTATACAAGGCTGAATCTGTCCGCAAGCTGGACCAACTTGCTACTGCCTCGCTGTCCAGTAGTCCGAACATCACTCTTATGAAGCGCGCCGGTCGAGCCGCTTTTAATGAACTGCTCGAAGCCTTTGGCACCCCTTCACTGATCACTGTGTTTTGCGGTTCTGGCAACAATGCTGGCGACGGCTATATAGTTGCTACGCTAGCCGCGGAGAAAAGTCTCGCCGTGCGAGTGGTTGAATTGTCGCTTGCAGCCAAGCTTTCAGCTGACGCCGCGGTAGCACGAGACTATGCGGTTAATGCGGGGGTTATTTTTGCACCGTTTAACGAAACTATAGATCTGTCTGAAGGCGTTGTTGTCGACGCACTATTGGGTATAGGTGCCACTGGCCCCATGCGCGAGCCGTATGGCGCAGCCATTGAAATGATTAATCAGGCAGCCCTGCCTGTATTGGCAATAGATCTTCCCTCAGGACTTTATGCGGATTCCGGTGCCGCGGCAGACGCGGCTGTAAGCGCCGACGTTACCGTGACCTTCGTCGCTGCCAAGCAGGGCATGTTTAGCGGCCGCGGTCCGGCCCTCTGTGGTGAAGTGATTTATCACTCCCTAGATGTGGACGAAGAGATCTTTCAGCAGGTTGCTGCTTCGGCACAGCTTATGGATCTCAATGAGTTGATTGAAAATCTACCCACAAGAGACCTGGATGCATACAAAAACCAGTTTGGTCACAGCATGGTTATTGGCGGTGATCACAGCTTTGGTGGCGCGGCCATGATGGCTGCTGAATCAGCTCTGCGCACAGGATCTGGACTGGTCAGTATGGCCACCCGCCCAGCTCACGTTGCTGGTGCGCTGGCACGCCAACCGGAAATTATGGTCAGTGGGATTGTCTCAGGGCAAGAATTAGAACCATTATTGGCTAAGCCATCAGTATTAATTGTTGGTCCCGGCCTTGGTCGCTCGCCCTGGTCTGAACAGTTACTGCAAAAAGCTGTAGCCACAGGTTTGCCTATGGTGGTGGATGCTGATGCACTGAATATTATTGCCGAGGGGCGAGTTGTATCTCAGCCCGATGGCAGTGGCTGGATTATGACCCCTCATCCAGCCGAGGCAGCGCGACTGTTAAATATCAGTGTTGACCAGGTACAGGCAGATCGCTTTGCCGCCGTGCGACAGCTGCAAGAAAAATACAATGCTGTGGTTTTATTAAAAGGCGCAGGTACTTTAATCGCAGCTCCCGGAGATGAGGTTATAGCAGTTTGTCCCTATGGTAATCCGGGTATGGCTACTGGCGGAATGGGCGATGTTCTCTCGGGTATTATCGGTGCGCTGCTAGCTCAGGGGCTCAAGCCGAAACTGGCTGCGCAGTTGGGTTGTTGTCTGCACTCAGCTGCCGCAGATATGGCCGTGGAAGAGCAGGGTATGCGTGGACTTACGGCGACAGATTTGCTGGCCTATCTACGCAAGCTTTTAAATGGCGAGCTCAGCTAAAACGACGATAAAAAAGACCACAAGAAGATGAGAATATAGCCTGGTGACTGAGAGAGAGACTCAATCCATAACTCTGGAACTGATCGACGAAGCGGCGATGCTGCAGTTTGGCAATCGCATTGCGGCGGCGATTAGCTGGGCACTTGATCAGACTCTTGAGAATGTGCCTCCAGAAAAGATTGTAGAACCGGCTCTACTAATTGCCCTGCAAGGAGACCTGGGCGCTGGCAAGACTACTCTTAGCCGCGGTCTGTTAATCGGTCTCGGTCATGTTGGCGCGGTGAAAAGTCCGACCTATACTTTGGTGGAGCCCTACGAGCTGGAGATGGGACAGGTTTGTCACTTTGACTTCTATCGACTGCAGGACCCTGAAGAGCTTGAATATATGGGTTTTCGAGATTATCTGGTGGAGTCGCGGCTGTGCTTGGTAGAATGGCCCGAGCGGGGTGCCGGCTTTTTACCTGAAGCCGACATGCTGATTGAGATTGTTCAGCTGCACGAGGGGCGCAAACTGACTCTGAGTGGACAGTCAGAACAGGCCAAAAAAATACTTTCTCAGCTCAACCGAGAAACAACTGGGGTTAACAGTGCAGATTAAAAGCACTTCAATATTTAAGCGCAGTGCTCTCGCAGTCAGTTTTATTGCGAGCCTAGCAGTGCTTTGGATCAGCCCCAGCTATGCTGCTGAGGTGGACAGTGTAAGGCTCTGGCGGGCGCCGGATAACACTCGTTTGGTACTGGATCTCAGCGGTCCGGTTGAGCATAAAGTCTTTACCCTTGATAACCCCAGCCGTCTGGTTATAGATATTCAAGACAGCACACTGAAAACCACCCTAGATAGCCTTGAAGTCACCTCTACGCCGATCGCCGCCATGCGTTCAGGCTTGCGGGGCAGTGCCGACCTGCGCTTGGTGTTTGATCTTAAAGAGCCAGTGACGGTAAAAAGCTTTACCTTAAAAGCCTATGAGCAGTACGGCGATAGGTTGGTTGTCGATATTTATGACAATAAAATTCGCAGCAGCAAGTCGGTTAGTAAAGTTGTACCGGTGAATAATCGGAGAATTGTTATCGCCATCGATGCCGGACATGGAGGTGAAGATCCAGGCGCACTGGGGCCGAAAAAGGTTCGTGAAAAAGTAGTGGCGCTACAGATTGCTAAGCGTATCGAACGGCTGTTTGATAAGGATACTTACTTTACTGGCGAACTGGTGCGCACCGGCGACTATTATTTGGCCCATCGCAAGCGCACCGCTATAGCCCACGATAAACGTGCTGATTTCTTTATCTCTATTCATGCTGATGCGTTTACTAACCCTAAAGCCAATGGTGCCTCTGTCTATGCGCTTTCTACTCGCGGGGCTACCAGTGAAGCCGCGCGCTACTTGGCGGGCAAGGAAAACCGTGCCGATCTGATTGGTGGTGCTGGCTCACTGAGCCTCGATGATAAAGACGATGCTCTGGCGGAAGTATTGCTTGATCTATCTATGACCGCGACCCTGAGCAGCAGTTTAGACGCTGGCAGCTATGTGCTGAAGAATATGGGCGGTGTGGCGCGTCTGCATAAAAAGAAGGTTGAGCAGGCGGGTTTTCTGGTGCTTAAATCACCGGATATTCCCTCGCTGTTAATTGAGACCGGCTTTATTTCTAACCCCACTGAGGCTAGCCGCCTCAGCAATACTACCTACCAGCAAAAAATGGCACAGGCTATCTACACTGGCCTGGTAAGTTATTTTACCGATCATCCGCCAGCTGGCACTGCTATTGCGGCAGCCAAAAATACCAAAGCGCGCAGCTATGTGATTGCTCGCGGCGATACTTTGTCCGCTATAGCTCAGCGCTATAATACTTCGGTTAATCGTATACTGAGCTATAATAAAATGCGCTCCAGTACCATTAAAGTCGGCCAGAAAATCATGATCCCCGCAGGCTAATATCCGCGAAGATCGCTGCAGACTTAACTCTGATTTCATTTTAAAACGCCGCTAACATGCCAAAGAAAGGCCACCGCTTATGTCCGTCATTAAAATTCTCAGCCCGCAGTTAGCCAATCAGATTGCGGCTGGTGAAGTGGTGGAGCGTCCGGCTTCAGTGCTTAAAGAATTGGTGGAAAATAGTCTCGATGCCGGTGCCCAGAGCATTGAGATCGATATTGAGCAGGGCGGGGTCAAGTTGATTCGTATTCGCGATGATGGCGGCGGCATTGCTCATGATGACTTGGCTCTAGCCCTCAGCCGTCATGCAACCAGTAAAATTGATGATCTCGAAGATCTTGAAGCTGTGGCTACCCTGGGTTTTCGCGGCGAAGCTCTGGCCAGTATAGCCTCGGTATCACGCCTTAGCTTGACCTCCAACAATGGTGGCAGCAGCGCTTGGAAAGCAATTTCCGAAGGCCGCGATATGCAGGTGGAAGTGACTCCCGCTTCCCATCCTCAAGGGACCAGTGTCGAAGTGCGGGATCTGTTTTTTAATACCCCGGCGCGACGCAAATTTTTGCGTACCGAAAAAACCGAATATAACCGCATCGACGACAGTATTAAAAAGCTCGCTCTGAGCCGTTTTGATGTGGCCTTTAACCTGCGCCACAATCAGCGTGCTCAGCTCAGTTTGAGACCCGCCAAGACTCAGTTAGAGCAGGAAAAGCGCGTTGCCGATATTTGCGGCAGCACCTTTATGGAGCAGGCGTTATATGTGGACAATACGCGCCCTGGCTTGCGTCTTTGGGGCTGGATTGGTCTGCCGACGTTTTCACGCAGTCAGGCGGATCTACAGCACTTTTTTGTCAATGGTCGCTGTATTCGTGACAAAGTGGTTTCCCATGCCGTGCGTCAGGCCTATCAGGATGTGCTCTATCATGGCCGCCATCCCGCCTTTGTTCTATTTCTTGAGATTACACCAGCGGATGTGGACGTCAATGTGCATCCCACCAAGCATGAGGTACGCTTTCGCGAGAGCGGTTCAATTCACAGCTTTATCTCGAGCACTTTAAAGAAAGCGTTGGCGGAGGACCGCCCTCAGGATCATTTGCAGTCAAACGCTCCTGGTGAATTTGCTCAAGGTAGTGAACAATTTCCTGGTATGGTCAATCAGCCTGGTCCCAACTGGCAGGCGGCACCTCAGTCCCAACCGGCAATGCAGTTTTCTTCGTCGCCCAATTTTGGCAGTAGCTCATCTGGGGCCATATCGGGTTCCGCTGGGTCAATGCAAAACTATCATAGTCTCTACTCCACCAGCGGCATCAATCTGCCTGAGGCAGCCAATCTTTTGGCTGATCAACAGGATATACCGCCTCTGGGTTACGCTATTGCTCAACTAAAAGGCATCTATATTCTCGCCGAAAACCGCGAGGGTTTAATTATTGTCGATATGCATGCGGCCCACGAACGCATTACCTATGAGCGCATGAAAGGTGCGTTTGATGACCAGGGCTTAATTTCTCAGCCCCTGCTGGTGCCAGAAAGTCTCGCCGTCAGTCAGCGTGAAGCCGATGCTGCTGAACAGCACAATGAAGTCTTTGCCAAGCTTGGCTTCGTGGTTGAGCGGGCCGCTGCAGAGAGTGTGATCGTCAGAGAAATTCCGGCAATACTGCGCGGCTCAGAAGTTGAAGCACTGCTGCGCGATGTACTCTCGGATCTACTCGAGCACGGCAACTCGGAACGCATTCGAGATCATATCAATGAAATTCTCTCCACTATGGCCTGCCATGGTTCAGTGCGTGCCAATCGCAAGTTGAGCATTCCAGAAATGAATGCACTGCTGCGGGATATGGAAGCCACAGAGCGCAGCGGTCAGTGTAATCATGGACGACCCACTTGGTCCCAGCTGACCTTAGATCAGCTCGACAAGCTGTTTTTAAGAGGGCGCTAATAGCGTGGCAAGCACAGAGCGGCCATCCGCGATCTTTGTTATGGGTCCCACCGCCAGTGGCAAGACCGATTTAGCCATAGCCTTGCAGGCGCATCTGCCGGTTGAACTAATTAATGTAGACTCGGCGCAGATATATCGACAGCTAGATATTGGCAGTGCTAAGCCGGATAAAGCAACTCTTGCAGCGGCTCCCCATCGCCTAATTGACATCCTAGATCCTCTGGAAAGTTATTCGGCGGCAGATTTTATTGCCGATGCGACCCGCGAGATGGCCGAGATTAGCAGCAGAGGTAAAATCCCATTATTGGTTGGTGGCACCATGCTTTACTTTAAAGCGCTGCTTGAAGGGCTCTCAGATATGCCGCCAGCTGACGCCGATATTCGCGCCGAGATACTCAAGCACGCCGATGACTTTGGCTGGGCTTCAGTGCACGAGCAATTGCGCGCTGTGGATCCTGAGAGTGCAGCCAGTTTGCACCCCAACCACTCTCAGCGTATTCAGAGAGCGTTAGAAGTGTATAGAATCAGCGGTGTCCCTATGTCGGTGCTGCGCAGTGAACCAAATGTTGGTGGTGTTGCCGAAGCTTACGCGATTAAGCAAATTGCTTTGCTACCAAATAATCGGAAGCTCATTCATGATCGTATAGATCTTCGATTCCGCAAGATGATGGAAGCTGGGTTTGAGGCGGAAGTCCGCAGCCTGTTTCAACGCGGCGATCTCCATGAGGACCTGCCAGCGATCCGCTCAGTTGGCTATCGTCAGTTGTGGCAGTACTTACAGGGACAGTGCAGCTTAGATGAAGCGGTTGAAAAAGGTATTATTGCAACCCGCCAGCTGGCGAAGCGGCAGATTACCTGGCTTAGAAACTGGCCCGCCAGCTGCGAAATACAGGTGGATAATGAGACGGAACTACTGTCGATCAATAATATTTGTCAATTGGCCTTGAAAAAACTGCCCGCAGCGCCCATATACTCAGGGAACATGGAAAGTTAATGAGAGATTGGCGGCCAATGTTGTTGATTTAGTTGCAGGTCAAGTTTGACTTGCATTTTTGCTGCTGGAATAGCGGCTTTATTTTATTAATAAGGAGAAGTATAAATGTCAAAAGGGCATAACTTACAAGACCCTTTTCTTAATGTGTTAAGGAAAGAACGCATCCCGGTATCGATCTTTTTGGTCAACGGAATCAAACTACAGGGACAGGTAGAATCATTCGATCAGTTTGTAGTGCTGCTAAAAAACACTGTTAGCCAAATGGTCTACAAGCACGCTATATCTACAATTGTTCCTTCACGTGTAGTTAAATTGCCGACTGCTGGCGGAGCGGGAGCTGCTGCTCAGGGCGGCTTTGATAATGACGGCGGAAACTACGCTGATGACTACTAACTAGAGTGACATTATTTTTTGAACGTCCCGAATTTGGGGAGCGCGCGATTCTTGTTCATCTTAAACTGCAGAGTGAGTCCGAACCTGAAGACCCGAGAGAGTTTGAAGAATTAGTCCTATCTGCGGGCGGCGATCCAGTGGAATTTATCACTGGCTCCCGCTCCGCCCCTCACGCCAAGCTGTTTGTTGGCACCGGTAAGCTCGAAGAAGTTGCCGCGGCGGTTAATAGCCACTGTGCCGAACTGGTGATCTTTAACCACAATCTATCCCCCAGCCAAGAGCGCAATATTGAAGCCGAACTCAAGTGTCGGGTGCTCGATCGTACCGGTCTGATTCTCGATATCTTCGCTCAGCGGGCGCGAACTCACGAGGGCAAGTTGCAAGTGGAACTGGCCCAGCTGCAGCATCTGTCGACAAGACTAGTGCGCGGTTGGACGCATTTGGAGCGTCAACGGGGCGGCATAGGCATGCGCGGTCCGGGTGAAACTCAGCTGGAATCTGATCGCCGCATGGTCCGGGATCGCATTAAATCGATTCAGGGTCGTCTGTTAAAAGTACGAAAACAGCGTGCTCAGGGACGTCGTGCCAGGGTCCGAGCAGAGGTGCCTGCAGTTTCATTAGTAGGCTATACCAACGCTGGCAAGTCGACGCTGTTTAATAACCTCACTCAGTCCGATGTATTTGTCGCCAACCAACTATTTGCCACTCTTGATCCGACCATGCGCAAGCTGGAAGTTCCGGAGCAGGGCCAGGTGGTATTTGCCGACACAGTGGGCTTTATTAGTCATTTGCCCCACCGCTTGGTGGATGCCTTTCGCGCCACCTTAGAAGAAGCGGCTAACGCAACGTTGCTTTTGCATGTTGTTGATGCGGCGGCGGAAGATCGCGCCACCAATATCAAGCGTGTTGAAGAAGTACTTAAAGAAATTGATGCCCATAAATTGCCGACCCTAATGGTCTATAACAAGGTTGATCTGCTCGAGGACTTCAGCGCACGGATTGATCGCAATGCCGAAGGTCAGCCAGTGGCAGTTTGGCTGTCGGCATTAAATAATGATGGCCTAGATTTATTGCTGCAGGCGGTTGCAGAGCGTTTGCCTGGACAGTTTGTACACAAAACTCTGCGTCTAAAGCCGGATCAGGGGGCTCTGCGTGCATCCCTTTATAGTCATAAAGCCGTATTAGATGAACAGGTGGATGAAAAAGGTTGGATCAACCTAGAGGTCAAGCTTGCGGAGATCGACTTCTTGCGCTTGATCAAGAGTTCAGGGTTAGATATAGACGATTTGGTGACACTGTAGCTAGTTGAAGCCAAAGGCTTTAGAATTATGCCTGCGCTAAAATTGTTTAGTCGCCGGTAAGACAATTACTTAAATTGGAGAATACTTATGGCCTGGAATGAACCGGGTGGTGGCAAGGACCCTTGGGGTGGAAAGCGCGGCAATGATGGCCCGCCAGATCTCGATGAAGCGCTCAATCAACTGAAGAAAAAGTTCAGTAGCTTCGCCGGTGGATCAAATGGATCCGGCGGCCCTGATGGCAAAAGTTTACTTCCAGTAGTGGCCATAGTTCTGCTGGTGCTCTGGGGACTCATGGGTTTCTACCAGGTGGATGAGAAAGAGCAGGCAGTTGTCTTGCGTCTGGGAAAATACCACGACACGCTGGGTTCCGGCCTGCAGTGGAATCCCAAGCTGATCGACAAGGTTTACACTGTGCGTGTGACCGAAGAGCGACAGTACTCCGCTCGTGGTTTGATGCTGACTCAGGATGAAAATATTGTCGAGATATCCCTGACTGTTCAGTACAACATCGAAGATGCCAAGGCTTTTGTACTCAATATTCGCGATCCCGAGACCAGTCTCAAGCATGCCACTGACAGCGCCCTGCGCCATGTGGTTGGCAGCACAGGTTTAGATGGGGTTATCTCCACTGGCCGTGAACAGATTGCTATTTCGACCGCTGACAAGTTGCAGATTTTGCTCAACAACTACAAGAGTGGAATCAACGTGGTGAAGATTAACATCGAAGAGGCGCGACCACCGAATGAGGTTAAGTCTGCCTACGATGACGTGATCAAGGCTCGGGAAGATTTGGAACGACTGGTCAACGAAGCACAGTCCTATTCCAACGGTATTATTCCTGAAGCTCGTGGTGCCGCTCAGCGTATGCGTGAGGAGGCCGGTGCTTATAAGTCTCAGGTAGTCTCGAAAGCAGAGGGTGAAGCTCAGCGCTTTACTAACCTGTACATAGAGTACGCCAAAGCGCCAAAGGTGACTCGCGATCGTCTTTACATAGACGCGGTTGAGAACGTCATGATGAACAGCACTAAGATTCTGGTGGACACTGAGAGTGGTAACAATATGCTCTATCTGCCATTGGATAAGTTGATTCAACAGGGCACTCAGTCGAAGCTCAGATCCGATGAAGGCAATGGTCAAATGATTGATCGAATTACTAACCAAGTGCTTGAGAAGTTGCAGCGTAACGTCGAGCCCACATCTATGGAGAGAAGACGATGAGCAATTTATTAAAGTCGGTAATGGTCTTCGCTCTTTTGTTGGTCGTGGCCAGCAGCACGCTCTATGTGGTTAGCGAAACCGAACGCGGTGTAAAGTTGCGCTTTGGACGTTTGATTGAAGCGGATATTCAGCCGGGCCTGCACGTCAAACTGCCTTTCGCCGATGATGTCCGTTTGTTTGATTCGCGAGTGTTGACCGTAGATGCGCAGCCAGCTAGCTTCTTCACTGTTGAGAAGAAACGTTTGATCGTTGACTCCTATGCCAAGTGGCGCATTGCCAATGTTGAGACTTACTACAAGGCCACTGGTGGCGTTGAAACTGTGGCGCGCAACCGTCTGGCCAATCGTGTCAACAACGGACTGCGCAACCAGTTTGGTACTCGTACTCTCCATGAAGTGGTCTCCGGTGAGCGCGATGCGCTGATGGAAGATATTACTTCTGATCTCAATGAGTCAGTACTCGGCAGCCTGGGTATTGAAGTCGTGGATGTGCGGGTTAAGCGAATTGACCTTCCTCAGGAAGTGAGCAGCCAGGTATTTAGACGTATGACTGCCGAGCGAGAGAAAGAAGCGACGGAATTGCGTTCCACTGGTAAGGAAAAAGCTGAGCGGATTCGTGCCTCTGCAGATCGTGAACGCACCATTGAGCTGGCCAACGCCTATCGTGATGCGGAACAACTGCGCGGTACTGGAGATGCTGAAGCAGCAGGTATTTACGCCGAAGCCTATCAGCAGGATCCGGAGTTCTACTCCTTTGTGCGCAGTCTCAATGCCTACAAAAACTCGTTTTCCAATAAGGGTGACGTGATGCTTGTGGCACCGGACAGTGACTTCTTTAAGTACTTGCAAAACCAAGACGGCAAATAATCGGTCCTGTGCCGGTTGGATGTTTTTTACGCTAGTTAGACTGTTTATGGCTTTAAAATCTAATTAGCGTAAAAACTCCTGCCACATTGATGGTGACTTTGCTAAAATCTCAAAACCGGGTTTGTCCCGGTTTTTTTGTGCCGATTTGGTGCCTATTTAGGTGAGATTTATAGCGGGTTATCATAATTATGCTTAAAGATATAGGTACAGCAATTTGCCTGATGTTGGTGTTAGAGGGAATTATTCCCTTTTTGTCTCCATCGAGATGGCGCGGTATGGTCGAGGTGATAGCCACAGTCGATGATAGCCAAATGCGCCGTATCGGCTTTTTAAGTATGGCCATTGGTGCCATAGCCCTATTTTTCTTGCGCTGAGTTAGCTCGCTTATACCTAAGTGTTAATTTAGAGTAAAAACGTTTCAAAGCTAGAGGTTGAAAAAGATTCATGACAATTGCAGATCGTTGGTTATTGCCGGACGGTGTCGATGAGGTGCTTCCGGAGCGCGCTCAGGTTGTCGAGCATCTGCGACGTCAGCTTCTCGATCTCTACAACTGTTGGGGCTATGACCTGGTGATCCCGCCCATGGTCGAGTTTACCGATTCGCTACTCAGCGGTTCCGGCTCCGATTTAGATCTGATGACCTTCCGTATCACCGATCAGTTAAGTGGTCGCATGATGGGCATTCGTGCCGACATCACACCGCAAACCGCGAGAATGGATGCCCACAGTCTGCGTCGCGAAGGTCCCAGCCGACTCTGTTACGCAGGTACGGTTTTACACACTCGCCCTCGTGGTCCGCTGGAGTCACGCACGCCGATCTCCATTGGTGTTGAGTTATTTGGTGAAGCCACAGTGGCCGCAGATATAGAAGTTATCGAACTCTTATTAGAGAGCATCAGCAGCGCTGGTGTTGAAAACGTGCATCTGGATTTAGGCCATGTGGATATCTTCCGTGGTCTCTTGGCTGATGCTGGCCTCAGTGCCGACAGCGAAGCTCAGCTGTTCGATTTAGTTCAGCGCAAAGCCGCTCGAGAATTAGCTCAGTGGATTGAGTTCAATATCAGCGATCCGCAGCTCGCCGGTTGGTTAAATGTATTGCCAAGCCTGGCTGGCAGTGTCGAAGTACTGGCAGCTGCCCGTGAGAAATTAGCTGGAGCACCAGCAGCTGTATTGGCCGCAGTGGCGCAGTTGGAAGAAATTGTCGCGGCGATTGCCGAGCGCAACGTCACTGTCTATCTGGATCTTGGCGAACTGCCTGGCTACCACTATCACACCGGCGTGGTGTTCGCCGCCTATGTGCAGGGGTATGGCAAGGCCCTGGGTAATGGTGGGCGCTATGATCACGTGGGAGAGGCCTTTGGCCGCCCGCGTCCGGCCACCGGATTCGCCTGCAACCTAAAATCTCTGGTTAGTCAAAGTGCCACTAAGCAGATTGCCAAATTGGGTATCTTTGTCGCCCACAGCAGCGACTCGGCAGTGGCAGCACAGATTACACAGCAGATTGCACAGTTGCGCAGTCGGGGTGAGCGAGTTGTGCAGGGTTTTGCCGGGCAACTGGTTGAGTACAGCGAACTAAATTGTGACCGCGCTCTGGTTGAGCAAGACGGTTCTTGGGTTATTCAAAAGCTGTCCTGAGGTTTAACTTTTTTACTATTAAATTTTAGGCAGCCTAATCATTATCTTTACGAGCAAGCATTATTATGGGTAGAAATGTCGTTATTCTTGGTTCCCAATGGGGGGACGAAGGCAAGGGTAAGATCGTTGATTTATTAACTGATAAAGCAACAGTGGTGGCACGTTTTCAAGGTGGTCACAACGCCGGTCATACGCTGGTTATCGATGGTAAGAAAACTGCACTGCACCTTATTCCCTCCGGTATCTTGCGTCCTCATGTCACTTGCGTGATTGGCAATGGCGTTGTTGTAGCGCCAGACGCCCTCCTAAAAGAAATTATTATGCTTGAAGAGCGCGGCATCGAAGTCCGTGACCGCCTTAAAGTTTCAGGCTCTTGTCCGTTAATCCTCAGCTATCATATTGCTTTGGATCAGGCTCGCGAAGCCGCTCGTGGCAACGCTAAGATTGGCACCACTGGCCGAGGAATAGGCCCCGCATATGAAGACAAGGTGGCTCGTCGTGCACTGCGTCTCGGTGACCTGGCCAATATGGAGCGCTTTGCGGTGAAGTTAAAAGAGGTTGTTGATTACCATAACTTTGCTCTGACTGAATACTACAAAGTCGATCCAGTGGACTACGAAGCCACTCTTGCTGATGCGAAAGCTTGGGCTGCAGCATTGCTGCCGATGAAAGGCGATGTCACTAAGATTTTGCACGACGCCCGTGAAGCCGGTGCCGACATTCTCTTTGAAGGCGCCCAGGGTTCACTGCTGGATATAGATCACGGCACTTATCCCTATGTTACGTCTTCCAACACCACGGCTGGCGGCGCGGCTACCGGAACGGGATTTGGTCCACTGTACTTAGATTATATTTTGGGCATAACCAAGGCCTACACCACCAGAGTTGGATCTGGCCCATTTCCCACTGAACTGCACTGTGAAATCGGCGCCTACCTGGGTGAAAAAGGCCACGAGTTTGGCACTACCACTGGTCGTGAACGCCGCTGTGGTTGGTTTGACGCAGTTGCTCTGCGCCAGGCAGTGCTGATCAATAGTATCTCAGGTATCTGTCTGACTAAGCTCGATGTGTTGGACGGTTTAGAAGAAATTAATATCTGCGTTGGCTATATTCACAGCGATGGCAGTGATGCGGGAATTCCTACTCATGCGGATGACTTTGAAGCGATCACCCCAGTCTATGAGACTATGCCGGGCTGGACTGATGTCACCGTAGGTGCGCAAAATATTGATGCTTTGCCAGCCGCCGCCCGCGCCTATATCACTCGTATCGAAGAGCTGATTGGTGCCCCAGTGGATGTGGTTTCAACCGGTCCTGACCGAATCGAAACTATCGTTTTGCGTCATGCGTTTGATGCTTAAAGGATAAGTTGTGTAGTGCATAAAAAGGCCTCCTCATGGAGGTCTTTTTTATGCTCCGGTTAAAAATCGCGCTAAGGACAAAATTACACTAAGACTGTATATTCAGGCTAGAATATGAATTATGGTGTGCTAGTAGATTTGCTAAAAGGTCTACTAATAGGAATATTAAGAGGTCTATTAAGCGGTTTATTAAGGGGAATTTTATGCTGCGTTCTGTTGATTTAAGCGACTATATGTCGCGCAACCCGTTAAGTGTATCTGCAACTGATAATGTCTTTGATGCCATCGAACTAATTGTTGAGCACAAAGTGTCCGGTGTCTGCGTGGTGGATGAGCAGAGTACACTGCTAGGTGTGCTGTCAGAGCTAGATTGTCTCAGAGCTATTCTCAATGCCAGCTATAACAACAATAGTGATATAGGCAGTGTCCGCGATTATATGACCGAAGAGGTGGACTCCTGTAAGTTGCATGCAGATGTAGTGGATGTGGCAGACTTTATGATCAAGCAGGGGCATCGTCGTCTACCGGTTGTGGATAAGGGCAAATTAGTCGGGCAGATAACCTGCCGACAACTGCTTACAGTGGTTAGCCAGTTTGCCAATGTGGCGGCTTAATCGTTTAGGCGCTTAGTTTGCCGGCACACTATTTTTACAGGCACACTATTTGTACAGGTAGCCAATGATCTGTCGTTGACTGTCCAGCTTATATAGGTGATCTGCGCGCTCAGGCATTTCCCTTAGGCTGTGCTCGGTAATACGCTGATAGTGGGCGATAAACTCGCTGATTTGACCTGCTGACATAATGCCATGATACCCATCATTGGTTGAATTGCCGAGACGTGCAATCATCTTTTCTTCCTGCTCAAGACGCCAGTTATACACGGTTCCAAAAGAGGGCGCCTGCAACATAATTAACTCATCTAGCAGATCAAACAGCGTCTGGTATTCCCCAGCCAAGGTTTGATTGACACTGGTACGCCAGAGGCGGTCTGCATCCTGTTCCGCCTCAAGAGCATTTAGCGGCTCAACTAATTGCTCCTCAGGCTGGGCCCGAGCACCAACACACCAGCCTTCAAAGACAATAATATCCACAGCCCCGCTAATGCGATCCCACTGTGTTTCAGGCATACGCTCATCGTGGCTTTTATCGAAGCGTGGAATAAGGGTTTCTGCAGATCCATCGACTAACTTTGCAATGGTCTCCAGGGCCAGAGGAACGTCGTGGGTGCCGGGGACGCCGCGAGTTTCCAACAGCGGATGTACGTGACTCGCCAACTGCTGGCGCTCTAGTTTTGTCAGGTAAAAATCATCCAGTGATAGAGAGACACATCGCAATTGGTAACGCTCACTGAGCATGGTACAGAGATAGTCTGCAAGGGTTGACTTACCTGAACCCTGAGACCCATTAATACCAATGATTAATGGCCGATCCCGAGCTGTTTTATATTTCTCCAGTAGCGGTGAAAACCATTTTTCGGCGTTAATTAGGTAGCTCTCAGGGAGTTTGTTGCGGCTTAAAAACTGTTGCTCTGCAAGAGTCATGTTGGGTGCTTTTGTTAGTTGTGTAGGTTAATTACTTTGATTCTGGTAGATATTGATATTGAAGTGGATCACTGTTTCAAGTTTATCTAGTGTGGCCAGCATGGTTTGCTGTTCTGGACGACTGTGCCAGTAATAGGGCGTCATTTTTAATAGGTCAAGAATATCACTGCCACTGACCACAATGGACTGCTTGATTTCAATCTGTTCTAGCAGGTTAAATTGCGACGCCTTTTCTAGACTCGCCGTATTGCCGCCATGAGGAAGGGACTGCTCATAGATCAGGGATGTGAGTCCCGACAAATGTTCTGTGCCCGGGCCCACCATAATTAACTGACCACCGGGTTTAAGTGCCCGGGCCGTCTCTTCGACGCTGATCGGTGAAAATACTGAAATAGCCGTGTCGACACGATTTTCAAATAGCGGAATACTGTAGACGCTGTCAACTGCGAGACGGGCATCCATCTTACGTTTCGCCGCTAGGCGCACGGCAAATTTGGAGATATCCATACCCAGCAATTTAAGTTTGGGTGGTTCTTTTTTTAAATCAGAAGCTATACGCAACTGCTGCATATAGTAGCCCTCACCACAGCCCAGATCTAAAACCGCCTGTTCAGGTCCGCATGCGGCTTTGCTAACGGCGGCCACAATGGCATCGGATAAGGGCTGATAGTAGCCGGCGTTTAAAAAACGCTGACGGCTGCGAATCATCTCGTCGCTGTCCCCGGGATTGCGACTGCGCTTGTTCTGGGCCAACAACAGATTGAGATAACCCTCGCGGGCCAGATCAAAGCTGTGCTGATTGTTACACCTGTAAGTGCGAGGTTGCGTATCCTCCTGGAGGATCAAAGCTTGATCGCAGCTAGGGCATTTAAAATTGTCGCGAGTTGAGCGCAACGCTGGGTAGACAAAGGCTTTGTGCAAGATAATCTCAGGGCGGATTCAAACGAGGCTCTAGCTTACAGCGGTTAATATCAGAGAACAATTATTTGATGCTACCCCAAGGCTGTTGAGTTGGCTTTAAGTATTATATGCAACAGGTCCAACTCTACTTGTTCAGTTTTTAGGTATACTAGTTTTGCAGCTGGCTGCCCAGCGCAATGAACTGCCCCTAAGAGCAGTATCCAATCTTTCTTACTAGAGCCTCAGCTATGTTGACTGTTCACCATTTAAACAATTCCCGCTCGCAACGCATCCTTTGGTTACTCGAAGAACTCGGCCTAGAGTATCAACTAAAAACCTATCAGCGCGATCCAGTGACTAATCTTGCACCCGTGGAATTGGAGCAGATTCATCCTCTAGGTAAGTCTCCGGTTTTGACTGATGGCCAAACAACCATTATTGAGTCCGGCGCGATCATTGACTATATCGTGCGCCACTATGGCGCCGGCCGTTTGCAGCCAACAACCGGCACTGATGGCTATGAGCAGTACCTGCAGTGGCTGCACTATGCAGAGGGCAGTGCGATGCTGCCAATGATGCTTAAAATGTATACGGCGCGCCTAGGTGACGCCGGTGCACCACTGCAACCGCGGATTAGTGATGAACTGCAGCGTCATCTCGGCTATATAGAGAATTCACTGCAGGGGGTCGACTGGTTGGTGGATAACTGTTTTTCCGCTGCCGATATTCAGCTCTCATTTGTGGTTGAGATTACACCACTGCTCTATTCCTTAGAAAACCTGCCGAATATCGCCTCCTATCGCCAGCGCATGCAGCAGCGTCCAGCCTATAAGGCTGCCCTTAAGCGCGGTGGATTTTACGCCTACGGGCCTGACGCGGCTTAGTTGAGTTAGGTTGTTAGGCGGCCTTTCTTGTTAGCTTTCTAGAGGGCTTTTCTAGAGGGCTTTTCTAGAGGGCTTTTCTAGGGAGTCGCCAGGCACCGTTTGGCGCGGTCAATACAGGGATGGCAGTCATCGGTGCGCAGTGGACAGGCCTTGATGCAGGAATGGTAGTCATAGGCACATTGGCGCTGGTTGTTATCTAGGGACTGTTGTTTGTCGCTGAGAGGCCTGCACTGTTGGGGAAGGTTGTGCCGGGATACGTAGATTGAATCCCGTGCCACCAGATCACAGTAGTTATACAGCAATGTGTTGCGGACTTGGATATTGACGTCGGCAGGATCTTTGAGCTGTTCGTTAATGAGCTCACGCTGGGTGAACACCGCACTGCGCCCCAGGGTATAGGTATCCAGATCATAGTTGGGTTGTGATGAGTTATTTGTGCAACTTACTAGTGCTAGGGTTCCGGCAAGTATTAGGCTGATGGCTATCAGTTTTTTTTGTAGCTGAATTATCACTGGTTTTGACTCCTTGTGCATTACACTCTTTCAATGTATCTAGGTCTGCGCTTAAAAGAGTGCGCTTACTAAATAGCTCCTTTGACTCTCCCTGCGAGAGCCTCATTGTTTTCACTGTCTACAGATTCACATTCAGTTATTTCGTCACGGAGGACGTCAAGCATGGCGTGTTGCTGTGTTTTCGAATATGCCAACCTTGGCGGTATAGGTCAACAGTTATCTGAGCAAACTGATATGCAACGCCCAAATGCAGACTCTGCTTATTACGATGAATTCTTGCAGTTACAGGAAAAGCTGCAGAAGCGAATCGTCTCGTTGCGAAAAAGTGGCCACCTAGTGCAAGAAGATATGGCGGACTACGAGCTATCTCTGCGCCAGTATCAGAGAATGGAGCAGGATCCCCAAGCCATTGTCTCACTCTGGCAGCTGTTCAAAATAGCCAAGGCCCACGGTTTGAGTATTGATGAAATTTTGCGTTTCGACTAGCGGCACTTAGATTTACAGTACTCCCTATATCCTCGATCAATCCACTAAAGCACTGTCCTATAATCCTTGAACAGGCTTTAATAATTCTCTGGAGCAATGATTGCCCTCATAGGATTTTGCACTTTTTGCTTGTTAAAAAGTCGTGTAAAAAAGTAGCCGCGAAGCTCGCATTATTAACCCAATAGACGTCATATCAGCATCCAAATTCACCTGATTATTTTTATATATACCTAGGTGCAAATCATCTATGATGCGCCGAAATTTCATCCCTTTAGAGACCTATTACCATGTGCGCCAACAGGACACATCAATCAGCAAATCAGGCAGAACTTATTACCCTAGGTTGGCGTGAGTGGGTCAGTCTGCCACACCTGGGAATTTCACTGATTAAGTCAAAAGTTGATACAGGTGCACGAACCTCTGCCCTGCATGCCTACTTCGTTGAGCCCTACCACAAGGGCGATGAGCAGCGCGTCAAGTTTGGCATTCACCCCAATCAAAATGATAGTGAAACCGCGCTTATCTGTGATGCTGCCGTGTTGGAAGAGCGCATGGTCACCGATTCCGGTGGTCATGCAGAACGGCGCTTTGTCATAGAAACAACAGTCATTATTGGCAATATGCAACGGACGATCGAGGTGACATTGACCAATCGTGACACGATGAAATTTCGACTGTTACTTGGGCGCACTGCCCTGAATGACCTGTATTGTGTCAACCCAGCGGCATCTTATCTTTCAGGTTCCCCCTCAATGTGACTTTTTGCAGTCCATAATGATTTAAGCAGGAACCCAATAACCCAGGAGTGCCCATGAAAATTGCCATTTTGTCCCGGAACCCCAAACTCTATTCCACACGGCGTCTTGTGGAAGCTGCTGAAGAACGCGGTCACGACGTCCGTGTTATTGATCATATTCGCTGTTTTATGGATATGGGAACCGAGAATCCGTCGATACACTTTAAAAATGAAGAATTTAATCCCGGTGACTTTGATGCGGTTATCCCTCGTATCGGCGCTTCGGTAAGCTTTTATGGCACCTCCGTGGTGCGCCAGTTTGAAATGATGGGCACTTACTGTGTCAACGAGTCCGTTGCAATTTCCCGTTCTCGAGACAAATTGCGCTCTATCCAACTATTGTCGCGCAAAGGGGTTGGCATACCTGTAACAGCGTTCGCCAATTCACCAGATGATGTCAAAGGCTTGATTCGAGAGGTCGGCGGAGCACCTCTGGTGATTAAACTGCTGGAAGGTACTCAGGGTATTGGCGTGGTACTGGCCGAGACCAAAAAAGCGGCGGAAAGTGTTATTGAGGCCTTTATGGGGGTGAAAAGTAACATCCTCATTCAAGAATTTATTAAAGAAGCTGGCGGCAGCGATATTCGCTGCCTAGTTGTGGGAGGAAAGGTTATTGCTGCCATGCAGAGAACAGCGCCTGAGGGAGAATTTCGTTCCAACCTGCATCGTGGTGGTTCGGCTCAACTAGTCAAACTATCATCTGCCGAACGTAAAACAGCCGTTAAGGCTGCGACTATCATGGGGCTTAATGTGTGCGGTGTAGATTTATTGCGATCCAGTCGAGGCCCTCTGGTGATGGAGGTGAACTCTTCGCCCGGACTAAAAGGCATTGAAGAAGCGACGCAAAAAGATGTCGCCAAAATGATTGTCGAGTTTATCGAGAAGAACGCTAAACCTCATAAAACACGCACACGCGGCAAAGGGTAACTGTTACGGTTATGGCAACCAAAAATAAACCAGTGACGATAAATGGGGTCACAATACAGCCCGGTGAACGGGGCGTTATTGAGCTACCTATTGGTAAGTTATATACCCATATAAATGTCAATATCCCGCTACAGGTCATCTGCGGTAAAACCAGTGGGCCAACCCTATTTATTAGCGCTGCTATTCATGGCGATGAACTGAATGGCGTTGAAATAGCCCGACGCCTGCTAAAAAGCCCTGTGCTGAATCGCCTGCGTGGTACGCTGATTGTTATTCCAGTGGTAAATATATTTGGCATTATCCAGCACTCTCGCTACCTGCCAGACAGGCGTGACCTGAACCGGTCTTTTCCAGGCTCCAGCCGTGGCTCACTGGCCGCAAGGCTGGCACACACTTTTCTGCAGGAAGTGGTACGACAGTGCGATTATGGTATCGACTTGCATACGGGAGCTGTACATCGCTCCAACCTGCCACAAATTCGTGCCAATCTGGATGACCCAGAGACAAAACAATTAGCTGAGGCTTTTTCGGTTCCTGTGTTACTCAACTCTAATTTACGTGATGGTTCACTGCGTCAGGCGGCTGACGAGTACGGAGTCAAAGTGTTGCTCTACGAAGCCGGTGAGGCTCTGCGCTTTGACGAATTATCTATCCGTGCGGGCGTGCGCGGTATTTTATCGATTATGCGCAAATTGGCGATGTTGCCACGGACAAAAAATCCCAGCAAGCGCCATGAACCCTTTGTTGCTCGCTCAAGCAGCTGGGAGCGAGCACCGCAGAGCGGCATACTGCGCTCGGTCGTGGCCCTGGGTTCAAGGGTAAGAAGCGGTGATGTCTTGGGTGTTATATCAGATCCGTCGGACCTGTTTGACTCAACAGACTATCCCGTCACAGCACAGTACAATGGGCTGGTGATTGGCAGGAGCAATATTCCTCTGGTCAATGAAGGTGATGCCCTGTTTCATATAGCTCGCTTTGAGGATATTAAAGAAGCTGCAGCATCCGTTGAAGTCTTTCAAGCCGGGGCAGAGCGCTCACCCAATCCAGTGTTCGACGACCAGACACTTATTTAAGGCGCCTTATCCAAAAAAATTGTTGTAAACGTGCAGAGAGAATACGCGTTTATGGGCTCGCTTTTTGAGTCATGTACGCCATGCTACTGTTTTCAATACTATCTAACCGATGATCTTATAGGCGGCTTTATGGCTGGTTTTATAAATAGTATTCAATAACAGACTGCTGCGAGAAATGTTGATGACTCTCTGCCAATAACCGTCGAGACAGAATAAAGACTATGCCCAAGTTTGCCCAATCACAGCTCCTCTACGTTACCCGATCGGCCCTAAGCCTAGTTGGGCTGCTATTAATCGGATGTACTCCAACAGGTACAGTAGTTTCTCCATCTCCAGAGACATCGCGCGCTGCGCCTGGCGCACTGCTTAGTGTCACTGATAATCAATGGTACAAGGAGTCTGCTGCAGCGGTCGCGGAGACCAATAAGCAGGCCCAGCGCTTGGCCCTGCAGGCGGGCTCAGCGAAGAATATTATTCTCTTTGTCGGCGATGGTATGGGTATCACCACGGTTACTGCCGCGCGTATTTTTCAGGGGCAGCAGCAGGGTATGTCTGGCGAGGAGAACAGTCTTAGCTTCGGCAAGTTTCCCTTTGTAGGCCTATCGAAAACCTACAATGTCGATGCCCAAACAGCGGATTCGGCGGGCACTATGACCGCTTTAGTCAGCGGCGTTAAAACCAACATTGGGGTTATTGGTCTCGACGAAAACACCCGCAAAGGCGACTGTGAGTCGGCTGCTGGCAACCAGTTATTTACCGCGCTGGAACTGGCCGAGATTGCAGGGCTGTCCACAGGCATTGTCTCTACTGCACGAATTACTCACGCTACACCTGCTGCAACCTACGCCAAGTCTGCCGATCGCGATTGGGAAAATCCCTCAATGATGCCGGCTGCGGCCATCGCCTCTGGCTGTGAAGATATTGCCTCGCAGCTGGTTAATTTTGAGCGCAATCTCGAGGCCCGCTATCCGGGTATTGATGTAGATGGTATTGAGGTCGCTCTAGGCGGTGGACGCCGGGAATTTTTGCCCAATGACCCTGCAGCCAATAGCCGCGACGCCCGTAGTTCGGTAGAGGGCGACCGCAACGACAGTCGCAATCTGGTGCAAGAGTGGCAAGCGCTCTATCCCAGAGGCGACTATGTGATTGATCAGGCCGGTTTCGATGCAGTTGACAGCAACAGTAGTGAGAATTTATTGGGTCTATTTAATGAGTCGGAGATGCGCTATGAAGCGGATCGTAAGAATGACCTTGCAGGTGAACCCTCGCTGACCCAGATGACCGCCAAGGCGATCGATATTCTCGACAACAATGAGCAGGGCTTTCTCTTGATGGTAGAAGCTGGGCGCATTGATCACGGCCATCATGCCAACAGTGCCTTTGCCGCTCTGAGCGATACCGTTGAGTTATCCCATGCAGTTCAGGCTGCACTGGATGCCACCAGTCGCGAAGATACGCTGATTATTGTCACCGCCGATCACAGTCATGTATTTACTATGGCCGGTTATCCAAGGCGGGGCAATCCGATTCTGGGTAAGGTAGTAAATGTGGGATCAGACAAGCCCGCACTCGATGACGACGGACTGCCATACACTACCTTGGGTTATACCAATGGTCTTGGATTTCGCGACTTGGGTGATGAGAGCAATGCTGATATGGCCTATTACAGCAAGTCACTGGCGGGGCGTCAGAATTTAACCGCTATAGATACTCAGGACAGGGGTTTTCACCAGGAAGTTCTGGTGCCGCTGGAGGGGGAAACTCACGGTGGTGAGGATGTGGCGGTTTATGGGATTGGCCCCGGCGCCCATCTGGTCACAGGCTCCCATGAGCAGAGCATTGTTTTTCATGTGATGAACCATGCCGGCAACCTATTTGAGAGGGCCGCAGCTGTATTGAAATAGTTGTCAGTATTGGTCGTCCAAGCCTTCAGAGGCGTTGAGTTACGGCTCGCTTCAATTGTCTTAGGCTGAGATTTGTAGGGTCATTGACCAGTGCCCGATCAATTAGCTGCAGAGCTTTTATCCATTGCTGCTGTTGCCCATAAAGACTCACTAGGCCATTAATAAAATCAGTATTGCCCGGCATTAATTGCAGGGCTGCAAGATAGGCTTTTTCTGCTTCCAGTAATTTTCCAGACTGCTGGTGCAGCACTGCAAGGTTGTACCAGGCGCGGGGGTTATTGCCGGTGGTGGCTGCCGCCTTCAATGACACTGCCGCCTGCCGGTAATCTCCCTGCTCCGCCATCAATAGCCCCAGTGAATAGTGCGCTTCGCTGGCCTCTGGCTCCCGCTCAATCACCGTTCGGTACAGATTTTCTGTATCGCTTAGTTTTCCCTGGCTGTAATAGAGTTGCGCCAGATTCATTCGTGCCGCGTTATAACCATTGTCGATTTTTAATACTGCTAAATACTCTTCCTCGGCCCTGCTGAGATTTCCGCGATGATGCTGGTCCAGCGCCATACGCATACGACCAGAAGAAAAGTCAGCGTTGACCAGCATTGAGGTCAGATACTCTTTGTTTGCTCGACTAAATGCATCAGTTAGCACATCTGGTATTCGATTTTCCGGCACATCAACCAGCCCTTCAGCGGCGGCTATGCGCACTGCTCGAACAGGATCGTTAAGGCCTTCGAGTAGGGGGCCAACCTTATTGGCGCTGCCATTGAGACTCCTGAGCGAAGTGTTTCGCAATAGCGCACTGGTATCGCTGCTGGCCCTAGTCAGCGCGCGCTCAACCACTGGCAGTGAGATATTGGGGGCCAGCAAAGAGGCAGCTGTGGCGCGGGCAATGGCCGGCTGGGAGAGATCATTCAACAGGGACACCAATGGCTTAACGGAGTCGTTGGGTTGACTGGCCGCGGCACTGAGGATTTCAGAAAAATGCGCCGGCCGTTCGGGGCCAAACCACTGCTCGACTTTTTCCGCAGCCCAGTCGGCGGACTCTTTGGTGTGACAATCATTACAGGCATTGGGGGTGCCATGGGCAACCGTCAGATCTGGTCGGGGAATACGAAAGCTATGATCGCGGCGATAATCATTGCCCATATAGAGCCGCCCCGGCATATGGCAGTCGATACACTGGCTTCCCAGAGTCTGCCGACTATCTAATGGCTGGGTTAGATTCGCACTATGGTGGTGATGCTTGGGCGTATCAAACTGCTCACTGCTGTGGCAGCCGACACAGAGCTGATTGCCCTCGGCTTTAAGCTTAACGCTGTGGGGCTGGTGGCAGTCCACACAGCCGACGCCGGAGTGATACATTTTACTCTGCACAAAAGAACCGTAGACAAATACCTCATCGAGAATCTGCCCATCGCTATGATAGGTGGGCGGTGTTACCAGTTGCGGTAAATAGTGATCCAGCAGTTGGCTGCTGCCATGTTCAAATTTGGTGGTCAGTTGTTGGCGCCGGGCGTGACAGCGACCGCACTGATCCACCACCGCCTGTGAGTCCTCTCCGACTCTCATGCTGATATGCAGTTTATCTAGAGTGGCATTAAAATCTGCCGAGCTCACTGCCGCAACATGATCGCGACCTGGGCCATGGCAGGACTCGCAGCCCACATCTAGCTCAGTAACAGTGGTGCTGTAGCTATTGCTGGCGATATCGAAGTTCTTCTCGACATTGTTGCTGTGACAGTCGGCACACATACTGTTCCAGTTCTTGGCCCCCTCAGACCAGTGCACCCACTCACCTGGTTGTGCCAGTAACTCTGGCTGCGGATCAAACCATTGGTTGGTCAGGGTATTCCAGGCCACCGGAAGTTGCTGAAGACGGCCATCGGGAAACGCCACCAAATATTGCTGCAGAGGTTCAGTGCCAAAGGTGTAGAGAATTTTGTGTTCACTGACCTGTCCATCAGTGCCTGCCAGGCGCGCATAAAAGCCATCGGCTTTTTTCGAAAATAGGGCGCTATTGCCGGGTGCCTCGAATAGGCTGTTATTGAAGTCGCCTTTGACCGTGGCCGCTGTGGCGTGCTGCATGGCCTGGTCATGGTGAGAGCCCTGCCAATTCTGGAAGGCCTCTGTATGGCAGCCTGCGCAGCTGTTGCTGCCGAGGTAAGCGTTGTCGCTACTATTTACAGCTGTGCCGGTAATGGTGAGCGGATCAGAGGGTGCTTTTGGGCTGATAATCGCAGTGCCAATAAACGCTATCAACAGAGTTCCAGTGATAATAAGCGTAAGGCGATAGATAAAATTGCTGCGGGTCGGTGGATTCATTTTTTCTGATTATTTTTCGTAAACGGCGTAGCTTCAGTTTAGCGATTTGATTCTGGGGTTGCTATTTAAAATACCTTGAGCGAGCGCCACTATGAGAATTTTGTTGGATACCAAGGATTTTTGTCTCAAATTGAAGCCGGAGGTAAACTTGAATACAATCGCCCGTAAGCCTAATTGAGAATAATAATGAAAAAACTATCCCAATTCGCGTTCATTCCATTGGCGATGATAATAGTCTCTTGCGGAGGCGGTGGTGGGTCCTCTGCGCCGCAAACCACTGAACCGCCGGTCATTCAGCCCGCGCCCCAGGGATTGCTGATTGAAGTGGAGAGCCAAAGTCAGTTATTGGACAGAGTGCGTCAGGGGTTTACCCAGGTAGCGACTGATAATGTGGCTAAAGCCGCCACTGTTGATATGGCCGACGGGGTTGCCATGGATATGGAGAGCTCGGCGCCAGCCAGCAGTGATAGTTTTACCACCACCTATACATTGGAAGCCAGTGTCGATGAGCACGACTATGTAAAATACGATGGCGATCATCTATTTATTGCACCGAGCCGTGGTATGGACTGCTGCTTTATAGTAGATGATCTAGCATTTATCGAGTCTTCTTTGGAGGACGACAGCCTAGCTGCAGATTCAATGCCCGCTCCCAGCGTAAATGAAGAACGCAGTATACGCATACTCTCAACTGACCCCGAGGCGGCCAAGGCCACTGAGGTGAGCACTATTCCTCTCAGTGGTAGTCGGACCGTTGAAGGTCTGTATACCAATGATAACCAGTTAATTTCGATTAGCAGTAGTGGCTGGTGGGGACTGTTTGGCGATTCCTTTGACGATCCATCGCTCTGGGCAGGGCAGACCACGGCGTTAGATATTTACGATATAACCGATACAAGTAATCCGGATAGACAGCTGCAGCTTGAGTTTCAGGGTGGCTTTGTCAGTAGTCGCAGACAGGGGGATATGATCTTTCTTGTGGCGCGTCATACTCCTCAGTTAGAGCGCTATAACTATTATCCGGACAGCCTTCAGGTAACAGAAAACGAAGCTCTGCTGGATGGGCTGAACGCAGAGGATATTCTGCCCAATATGTCGATTAATGGTGTCGAAAGTCCTTTGCTCAGCGCCTCTGACTGTCGCGTAACCGATAGCGAAAACAGTCTTGCGCCACAGAGCTCTGCCTTTCCAACTATGACAATGTTAATCGCCGTTGACCTGACTAACCAGTCAGTAGCCAATGCTGTCTGCTACCTAGAGCCCACCTCTGGGATCTATGTGAGTAGTAGTGCGATTTATCTGACACAGGTTGATTACGGTGAGGCCGATTCGCGGACCCTAGTGCATAGCTATTCCCTATCAGCCGAGCTCAATTATCTCGGTTCCGGCGTGGTCGATGGTGCACTGGTACTCAGTGGCGACAGGGATTTTCGTATCAATGAACATGAGGGCTATCTGCGCCTAGTCACCAGTCAGCGCACTGCCAGCGCAGAGGATCGGATTGATCATCAACTCTCAGTATTAAAGTTGGCAACCGACAAACCGGAATTCAATCTGGTGGCAACTCTGCCCAATGCTGAGCGCACTGCGGCCATAGGCAAACCCAATGAAGATCTCTATGGCGTACGCTTTTTTGGAGATAAACTCTATTTGGTGACTTTTGAGCGTATAGATCCGCTCTATGTTCTCGATCTCTCCGATCCGCTAGATCCACTTATTGCGGGAGAGCTTAGCGTTACCGGTTTCTCAGATTTCCTGCACCCGGTTAATGATGAGCTGCTGCTCGGTTTAGGGCAGGATGAGCAGGGGCTGGTGAAACTTGAACTGTTTAATGTGGCCTCTCTGACGGCCCCTTTTTCGCTAGGTTCTATAAGCCTCAGCCCCGGCGCAAACTGGAGCTATTCAGAAGCTCGTTACAATCGCCATGCGTTTACCTATCAGGCGGTCAATGAGACCACTGATCGATTTTCAGTCCCAGCCTCCCTGAGCTTCTATTCGGATGAGGCTGGCTACAGTGAAAAGCGAGGTTTGTTCTTGTTTGAAATCGACAGCAAAGATCGTCCAGCAGACGCTTCGATTGTTGAGGTTGGGCAGATTGTGGCGACAACAGAGCAGTGGTGGGACAGGCGCCAGCGTGCGGTATTTGATGGTGATGCGGTGTTTTATATCGATGGCACAGTGGTTTGGTCTGCCCTATGGAGCTCTCCGGAGAGTCAGGACGGACCTTTTTAAGCTTAGCTCTGTTGGTTGTGAGCTGATTGAGAAGTGACTGGATGCCTTTTCTGGGGCGCTCTAGTAAGGAGTTTAATTGGATAGCTATTTAAGCTGGGAATTAGCCCAAGAATAGGTTTCCAAGACGCTGTTTGAAAATAGCGAAGCAAGTAGGATAGGGGTAATAGGGCCGAGTTTTCGAGAACAGTTTTGGCGGCGTAATTCAACCGTTCTATGGCTTAATTTTCGAGCCTCAGCAATTTGTTTACTTGAGTGGCCCTGATATACCAGATGTAAAATCTCCCACTCTCGCTTAGTTAATAGAGATTCAACTGGAATCCAAAAGTCTTTTGGCAGCGGAAGCTCAGGCAGAGCTAATGCGATGACAAAACTGCTGAACTCTTCGAGATTAGTTAATTGCTTTTGGTTGATAAAACTCAGCTTACCATGGGCAATTTGACTGGATGGTTGGACAGCTTTTGACTCCGACGAGTCGTCGAAAACCAGATTGAGCACGGTCAATTTAGAAATTCTGTTTTTGCTTTTAACCTGGTTACGGGCCTTGCGCTTAAAAAAGTTAAAATTGGGCGTTAGGCTCACGGTGGCTATGTTATCAGTCAGAGCGTGATTATTGATCTCGGGAATTGCTCCTAGGCTTGCAGCTGGAGCGCCGAGAATTTTTACGACAATGACATTGTTGCTTTCACTGGGCATTACTTTTTTCACTTCTTCAGGTGATGGTTATTTACTTATTCAGCACAGTTAGTATTTATCCCATAAGATAGATATTAAATGGCTAAAAGGGCCATCTTCTTGCGAGCAAATCTGTCGCTAGTCGAATATGAATAGATATAACTGATCTTAAGGGCTGTGTCTATGTATATGTGAATTAATTTGACTGCTGGTGTTGTTTTGCGGTGGGTGAGGTATTGGGTGCGATTTAAGGGATGAGTAGATTTACGTATTTTAGGTGCAGCCACGCGTCTTGTATTTAAAAGACGCGTGGCTGATGGATTGGTGGGCCCTCCGTGACTTGAACACGGGACCTGCCGATTATGAGTCGGATGCTCTAACCAACTGAGCTAAGGGCCCTTAACTTGTCTTTTTGTCCCTATGCGTCGTCGCGTGCTCAAGATCCTCGGTCACATA
>ERZ887849.244-NODE-244-length-60945-cov-17.926885_pt1 | contig 60945 bp, 63 predicted proteins | sample MGYA00521267_ERZ887849 | MGnify/ENA primary metagenome ERZ887849 (study PRJEB32303, sample SAMEA104408601) | aquatic metagenome | biome: Brackish water; feature: Pelagic; material: water | place: Baltic Sea | collected 2014-06-06T16:11:00 | depth 2,863 m ... | reverse complement strand
GGAATCGAGGCGTTCAGGCTCGCCAAAACCTTGTCACTTGGTCGCTCATTGCCCACCGGCAGCGAAGTAACCGCGGTTCCGCCAGACATGAAAGCGGAACCCTCCTCAACAATCGCGAGATTGCTATTTGCTCTGGAGACATTTCTTGATGCTGCTTGCAACAGCCCTGGCAACAGCTCCTTGCGAAGCTGTCCCGCCTCGCTCTGGATCGGGTTTTCAAGTTCTATTGCTTTACTAGAGCTAAACCAAGAATTCTGCTCGGGAGAGTAGAACGGGTAGTTGAGGACCTCAACAAAGCCGCCGCCAACCAGCGTGCCGAGAACTTTTCTGCGCAGCTGCTGCTTGCGGGTGAGTCCTCTGCCTGGAGGAGCGACTGGAATGGTGGCAGGAATCTTGTCATACCCCACAAGCCTTGCAACCTCTTCGGCTAGATCAGTTTTGTGCCTGAGATCTGGCCGCCAAGAAGGAACCTCAACCTCTAAAGACCCCTTGCCTGAGACCTTGCAGCCAATCATCTCCAGAGCCGCGACGACTTCCTTTTCCTGGTATTCATAGCCGACGAGAGCCGAAGGAAAGCCTGCGTCCATGGAAATCTTTACAGCAGCCATCTCGGTAACGTGCTCTGCGCCAAGTCCTGAGAGCTTGCCGCCGGCGAGCTCAACCAGCAGCTGCGCGGCCCTAGCGGCAGCGTAGGCGGAAACTTTGTGGTCTACTCCGCGCTCAAACCTTCGAGATGCCTCAGAGGGTAGTTTGTGCCTGCGTGCCGAGCGCGCGATCGAGATCGGGTCAAAGATCGCGGCCTCAAGCAGGATCTTTGTTGTGGCGTCGCTGACTTCAGTGCTCGCGCCTCCCATGACACCGGCGATGCCGATAGGTCCACTCTCATCTGTGATCAAGAGATCCTCTTCGTGCAGGATGCGCTCTTTATCGTCAAGGGTGGTTATCTTCTCGCCCTTTTTGGCCCTGCGAACCTCAATGCCACCGGTCAGCCTGTCGAGGTCATAGGCGTGAAGGGGCTGGCCCATCTCAAGCATCACGTAGTTCGTGATGTCGACGGCTATCGAAATTGATCGCATGCCCGCAAGCTTCAGTCGATTTGCCATCCAGGACGGAGTGGGCGAGGTGGCATCGATTCCTTCAACCCCCACCAGCAAGAAGTTTGAGCAGCCAGCGGTGCCATGAATTGGGGCGCTGTCGGCGACCTTGAGATCAAAGCCGGAGACCTTCTCAGGTGTAACGAGCGATGCTGGGTCGGTGAACTTGGCCTTGGTTGCGTGCGAGTACTCTCTGGCAATTCCGCGGATTGAGAAGCAATAGCCCCTGTCGGGAGTCACATTGACTTCAGCCGCGGCTTCATTGAGACCTAGCAGCTCCAACGCATCGCTTCCCAGCTCAGGATCAAGTCCCAGGGTTACTAGCCGCAGGATTCCGTCGTGGTCATCGCTGAGACTGAGCTCCTTGGCCGATGCGATCATGCCGTCGGAGATGTGCCCATAGGTCTTTCGGGCAGCGATCTCAAAGCCACCAGGCAACACCGCCCCTGGCAGCGTTACAACTACCTTGTCGCCAACCTCAAAGTTTCTCGCGCCGCAGACTATGCCTCGGACATCCTCCGGCTTTGGACCGACCTGAACCTGGCACCACCTAATGGTCTTGCCATTTGACTGCTCTTCCTCGACAAATTCGAGCACCTTGCCAACAACGACTGGCCCAGTGATCTCTCCACCGATAGCGGATTCTTCTTCTAGGCCAACGCGGACCAGCTGCTCCATGACATCGTGCGGAGAGGCGTCCTTGGGAAGCTCAACGTATTCAGCGAGCCAACTAAGCGGGACCTTCACTAGATCACCTGCCCGAACTGCCTTGAGAACCTAACATCGGCCTCGACCATGTCGTGCATGTCCAAAACGCCATTTCTAAACATCAGGGTTCTCTCGATACCCATTCCGAAGGCAAATCCCGAATAGACCTCTGGGTCAATACCCGCTGCAAGCAGAACATTGGGGTTGACCATGCCGCAGCCGCCCCACTCGACCCACCTCGGCCCGCCCTTTGCTCCTGGATGCCAGACATCTAGCTCTGCGCTGGGTTCAGTGAAGGGGAAGTAGCTGGGGCGAAGCCTGATCTTGGCCTCGGGTCCAAACATCACCCGCGCAAAATGCTCCAGAGTTCCGCGTAGGTCGGCCATCGTAAGACCCTTATCAACTGCAAGACCCTCAACCTGGTGGAAGACGGGAGTGTGAGTCGCATCAAGTTCGTCCGTGCGGAACACCCTGCCAGGGCAAAGCACATAAACCGGAAGCTCCCGCTCGAGAAGCGAGCGGATTTGAACCGGGGAGGTGTGAGTCCTGAGAAGCAAGTGATTCTCAACAGGAGAAACAAAGAAGGTGTCCTGCATGGCCCTGGCCGGGTGATCCGGGTGGAAGTTCAGAGCATCGAAATTGAACCACTCGTTTTCAAGTTCTGGACCATCGGCGATTTCCCAACCCATGCCAACAAAAACGTCACTGATCTGGTCCATCAAAAGCGATAGCGGGTGCCTAGCTCCGCGCTGGATGTAATTGGCAGCAGCCGTGATGTCGACCTTTTCAGCCTCAAGACGCTGCGCCCTGGCTATTTTCTCGAGCTCTGCCGCCTTTGCCTCAAAAGCGGCCATGAGCTCAGCCTTTGCCTCGCCCATCATCTTGCCGGCCTCGGCCTTCTTATCACCCGGCAGCGACTTGATTAGCGCATTGAGCTTGGTGAGCGGAGCTGCGTCCCCTACCAGCTGGGCCTTAGATTGCCTCAGCTCCTCCGCTGTTCCAATCGCGCTCAGAGCATCCAAGGAGCTCTTGAGCGCCTTGGTTACCTCGGATTGGGTTAGCTCGGACACCTGCACAAGTTTAGTGATTGGCCCGCTGAGCGAACGCAGTGAAATACAGGCAAATAGAAGCCGCAGTAGCGAGATTCAGCGACTCTGCAGAGCCATAAATCGGAATTGAGACCGTCTTATCCGCCAAGGCGGCGAGCTCAGCGCCGACTCCCCCGGCCTCGTTGCCAAAGATCCACGCCGAGGCAGTAGCCAGCGTTCCCTGGGGCAGCTCAGGCAGCGACTCACCCTTGGCACTGGTTGATAACACCTGCATACCCTTGGACTGCAGCTCGATTACGGCTTCCTGCATGTCGACCCCGACACTAATTGGCACATTCAGCAAGCTGCCTGCGGTCGAGCGAACCACCTTTGAGTTATAGGGGTCAACGGACCCGGTTGAAAAGACAACGGCATCCGCTCCGGCGGCATCTGCCGCACGGATAATCGTGCCGGCATTACCCGGGTCCTGAATGCGATCTAGCAGCACAACTAGCTTCGGACTGGTTTCCACGATCTCCGAAAACTCAACATCGACGTGATGAACAACACTGACAATGCCCTGTGGGGTTTTGGTGTCGGCAATCTTTTCCATGACCCGCGTGGAAACCTGCTCCACAGCGACGCCGGCCTTTTCAAGCGTGGATATCTCAGCCGAGTAGCGCTCTTGAGCACTCTCGGTAACAAATATCTCCTGAGCGAGTTCGGGATACTGCGCTAGCTCCTTGAGCCCCTGAGGGCCCTCAAGCAAAAAGAGCCCGGTTTCATACCGGGCATCTTTTTGTGAAAGTCGCGCAATTTCCTTGACCCGGGCAGAACCTGGGTCAAGCGCCACTAGCTAACCTTTGGAGCGTTTACGTCCTTTGGCAGTGCTGCCTTAGCGCTTGCAACCAATGTTGCAAAAGCGCCTGGGTCGTTTACTGCCATGTCGGCCAGGATGCGACGGTCAACCTCGATACCCGCCAGGTTCAAGCCCTGGATTAGGCGGTTGTAGGTCATGCCGTTTAGGCGGGCAGCAGCGTTGATTCTGCTGATCCACAACCTGCGGAAGTCACCCTTGCGCTTACGACGGTCGTTGTATGCATAGACAAACGAGTGCAGCAACTGCTGCTTTGCCATGCGGTAAAGCCTTGAGCGCTGTCCGCGGTAACCGTGTGCTCTTTCTAGTGCAACTCGACGCTTTTTGTGTGAGTTGACGGCGTTTTTTACTCTTGCCATGTTCTTACTCTCCTTCGCCTAGCGGCCTAGTTGCTTCTTAAGCTTCTTGAAATCTGCAGGCGATACCACCTGGTCTTGGTTCAGACGACGCGTCCTGCGGGAGCTCTTGTGCTCCAGGTTGTGACGCATGTTGATCTGCTGCTTCATGAGCTTGCCGCTACCGGTGAAGCGGAAGCGCTTCTTGGCACCCGAGTGGGTCTTCATCTTCGGCATAATCTCTCCTCTTAGTTTTCTTCGCTCGTCTGAGACGAGTCCTTAGTTTGAACTCGTTTCGCCTCGGCTCTTGCCTCGGCCTTGTTCTTTAGTGGCCCAATAACCATGACCATGTTGCGGCCATCGATTGATGGGGTCGACTCCACGGTTCCGAACTCGGTTACTTCCTCGCTGAGTCGCTGCAGCAGCTTCACGCCCATTTCGGGCCTGGACTGCTCGCGGCCTCGGAAGACAACCATCACCTTCACCTTGTCGCCAGCCTTGAGGAACTTGCGAACCTGACCAACCTTTGTGTTGTAGTCGTGATCGTCGATCTTTAGACCGAAGCGAACCGTCTTCAAGATTGTGTTGACCTGGTTCTTGCGAGCCTCTCGCACTTTCTGAGCCGCTTCGTATTTGAACTTGCCGTAGTCCATGACCTTGCAGACAGGTGGGTTGGAACCGGGTGAAACCTCGACTAGATCTAGGTCTGCATCCTGTGCCATCTTCAATGCCCGCTCGATTGGTACTACACCAACCTGTTCTCCGGTTGGTCCGACTAGTCGAACCTCAGAGACCCGAATACGCTCATTAATGCGCGGATCGCTAATAACTGCTCCTCGTTGCCAATTGTTTTAGCTCGCCATGCGGCATGCAGAAATAAATAAACTCTCTTACCCAAACAACCTTTTTATGCGGTTGGCAGGTGGGATCGCAATCCACTTCTTCACTGAGCCTTAGCCCAGAGCCTGCAATACTCTAGCAGAGTAAAAGCCAACAGAGAAGAGGCAAATTGGACGAGGGTGCAGCAAGAGATATTGCCGAGGTTCCAGCCGTCGAAATTATAAATACCGCAGCGGTTCACCTAATGAGCGCTGCTGCGGTGCAGACGGGTCTTGCGGAGGATGCACCTGCCGACCTAGACGAGGCCCGCAAGTTGATAACCGCTCTGGCTGGACTGGTAACTGCTGCCGCTCCTGAAATCGGTGACCACCACGCAAGACCTCTTCGCGACGGTCTTCGTTCTCTTCAGCTCGCCTTCCGTGAGGCCTCGGCAATGCCTGATGAGCCTGGTAAAGGCCCAGGCGAGAAATACACCGGACCGGTTAGCTAAGCGACCACCAGCCGGTAGCCAATTGAGTCAACCCTTCGGTTGAACTCCTCACTCCTAAGCTCATCAGTAAAGGAAGTCAGCAGCTCCTTGAGTTTGTCGGGGCTAACGCTTGGGCGCATGCCCAGCTGAATCAGTAACTCCGCATGCGAAAGATCGAGCTTTGGGTCTCCATCAAAGAGGTCGATGGTCGAAATCAGCGGATGCCTCATGGCCACCTCTTCACACCAGCTAAGAACCCAGGGGTCTTTGTGGGGAGGAAACCACTGTTCGCGCTTTGCTATGGCCTCTAGAGCGGGGGTTCTGAGTGCAACGGCGTCAGTTGCAGGATTCAGAATTATTCTCGAGTGCCCCTCACTTGCAGCCGCCAGTGCGACCCGCTGTGAAGATGCTGGCACCGGCCTGGCATCGCTTTTCCACTTTGCCATGTCCGCAACCGAACTAAAAACAGGTATTGCAGTCTGCTTATCGGGGGTAGCGACGGCAACAATTGCAAGCTCCGCACTCTTGTCCACCAGCTGGCCATGAGGCCCCTGTTCGGATTCACCGAGAGTGGCGATCAGAGGGATAAGCAGCCTGGAATCGGTGAGGGCGGCAACTAGGGCCGACTTGTCAATGGGCTGATCCGCGAGCGCCGCCCCAAGAGCTTTGGGAGTCTTACCGTCGTCATCTGCGAAGGCGTTCTCCTCAAACGAGCGTCCTTCCCATGGAACGCCAGCCGAGTCGCTGTATTTGTCGCTCAAGCCCTGCCCGCAACCTCAAGGGCCTCTTCCAAGGTGAAGCGACCGGCGTATAGCGACTTTCCAAGGATGGCGCCCTCAAGACCCAGGGGAACGAGTGCAGCCAAATTGGCAATGTCCTCAAGCGATGAAATACCGCCCGATGCCACAACCGGCTTGGCTGTCTTCTCCATAACCGTCTTGAGAAGTTCCAGGTTCGGACCCCTCAGGGTTCCGTCCTTGGTGACATCGGTCACCACATAACGAGCACAGCCGGCCTCTTCCAGTCTCTTTAGAACCTCAAACAAGTCCCCACCCTCTTTGGTCCAGCCCCTGGCAGCGAGGGTGGTGCCTCGAACATCGAGCCCAACCGCAATCTTGTCCCCGTAATTTGCTATTACTCCTGCAGTCCAGTCGGGATCCTCCAGGGCGGCGGTGCCGAGGTTGACTCTTGTAGCACCAAGTTCTAGAGCCGCCTCCAGCGACTGAGAATCGCGGATGCCGCCAGAGAGCTCGATCTTTGTCTCCCCAGCGTTGGCAATTACCTCAGCGATTACCTCTTTGTTGCTGCCCCTGCCAAACGCCGCATCTAGGTCAACAAGGTGAATCCACTCAGCGCCTGCGTTGATCCAATCCATTGCTGCATCGAGCGGGTGGCCAAAGTCTTCCTCGCTACCCGCCTCACCCTGGGTTAGTCGAACCGCTTTGCCTGAGGCAACATCAACAGCCGGTAACAGTTCTAAATGCATCCACTACTCCTAGAGGGTCTTTGTCCAGTTTCTCAAAAGCTGCAGGCCAGCCTGACCAGACTTCTCTGGGTGAAACTGAGTTGCACTCAGTGGCCCATTCTCAACTGCAGCTAGGAACCTCTCGCCGTGTTCTGCCCAAGTCAGCTTTGGGGGGATGAAAGGTGCTTGCACATCAAGCTCCCACTTTTTTGCAGCGTAGGAGTGAACGAAGTAAAACCTCTCACCCTCAATGCCCTTGAACAATTCCGAGCCTGCGTCTGGCTCAACTGCTGTCCAGCCGATGTGAGGAAGAGTCTCAGCTTTCAACTTGGAAACCTCTCCTGGCCACTGACCAAGACCTGGGGTTTCTTCCCCGTGCTCCAACCCTGAAGAAAACATCACCTGCATCCCAACACAGATCCCCAGCACAGGCCTGGAGGCTGCGAGCCTCTTGTCAACAATTGAGGCCGCAGAAACCCCTGCGAGTTTTCGCATTACTGCCGCATAAGCACCCACACCGGGGATCACCATGCCATCAGACTCAATTAGGTCCTTTGGGTCAGAGGTGAGGGACACCTCGGCACCTGCCTCGGCAAGGGCGCGAACAGCAGAGTGGATGTTGCCGGAACCGTAATCTAAGACCGTGACCTTTTTGGTCACAGGCTTCCCTTCGTCGAGGGAACTCCCTGCACCCGAGGATCAGGCTCAACCGCAGCCCTTAGCGCCCTGGCAAAAGCCTTGAACTGGGCCTCTGCGATGTGGTGGGCATCACGGCCACCAAGCAGCGAAACGTGAAGCGTTATGCCGGCGTTGTGGGCGATGGCCTCAAAGACGTGACGCACCATGGAACCGGTGAAGTGACCACCGATCAGGTGATACTCAAAGCCTGCCGGTTCTCCTTCGTGCACCAAATACGGCCTGCCAGAAATATCTACCACCGCTTGGGCTAGGGCCTCATCGAGCGGGACAACAGCATCCCCATATCTCGAAATACCAGCCTTGTCACCGAGCGCCTCTTTGAGGGCCTGACCCAAAACAATTGCGACATCTTCGACCGTGTGGTGGATGTCAATATCCGTGTCGCCCTTTGCCTTGACCTTCAGGTCAATCAGGGAGTGCTTGGAAAAGGCAGTTAGAAGGTGGTTGAAAAAAGGAACCGTGGTCTCGATTTCGGAAACGCCTGAACCGTCCAGATTCAGCTCAAGCTCAACCGCAGACTCAGAGGTCTTGCGGCTCACTTTGGCAATGCGAGTCATCTTTAGCACCTTCAACTTGGGATTGAACCCCAAGTCTAGTCAAGCAAAAGCGCAATCTCAGCAAGAAGTTTTGTGGTTTCGGCCTCTGTGCCAGCGGTAATCCGGAGGGTTCCGGGGATTCCGACGTTTCGGACTAAAACCCCCTTAGCCAACAAATCTTCGAATACAGCATTGGGGTCAGAGAAGCCCGCGACCAGAACAAAGTTTGCATCGGAGTCGTATGGTTTGAGCCCCCACTGCCTGCAAGCACTAATGATTCGATCCCGCTGGACCTTAATCTTCTCAACGTTTGCGAGCATGAGGGCGCTGTGCTCTAGGGCAGCAAGAGCCGCAGCCTGCGTCAGAGCTGACAGGTGATAGGGCAGCCTGACAATCCTCATCGCGTCAACAACCGCCTCTGAAGCGGCCATGTAGCCAACCCTCGCCCCAGCAAATGCGAAGGCCTTACTCATCGTCCTGGACACCACTAGGCGCTCCATGGTGGGAAGCAGCTCAATTGAGCTCGGTCCCTGCGAAAACTCGGCGTAGGCCTCGTCTACAAGAAGCATTCCCTCAAAAGCCCCATAGGCTGCCCGCACGGTTTCAAGTGTCACCGCAGTCCCAGTTGGGTTATTTGGCGCACAGATCAAAACGATGTCTGGTTTGTGCTCAGAAATTGCCTCAGCCACGAACTCTGGACTTAGTTCATACCCCTCCGGTCGCTGGGCCTCAACGTAGTCAGTCAGGGTTATCCGGGCGATGTTTGGATACATCGAGTAGGTGGGCCCAAAGCTCAAGGCTTTTCTTCCGGGTCCGCCAAAGGCTGTGAAGAACTGCTGAAGCACCTCGTTAGAACCATTGGCCGCCCAAACCTGCTTAGCGGAGAGCCCGTGGCCCAAGAAGTTGGCAAGTGATTCTCTAAGTTCTAAGAATTCGCGATCCGGATAGCGATTTAGACCAACTACTGCCGCGGCCAACTTCTCGACGATTGTGAGGGCAACTTCTTCGGGTATGCCATGGGTGTTTTCGTTTACGTTCAGAGAAACTGGAACAGCGAGTTGCGGAGCGCCATAGGGCTCCTGACCACGCAGGTCATCGCGAATTGGAAGATTTTCGAGACTGCTCACCCATAAATGCTAGCCATCAGGCTATGGAAGTGCGATTTGTTGCCCAGGAATTAGATCCGAGCTCTGAAGTGCATTTGTCATTACAACCTCTGCGATCCAGTCTCTTGGATCCTGACCCTTGGCGTGCGCCTCGGCCAGCGACCAAAGTGAATCTCCCTGAGAAACGGTGATGTAGGTGAGGTTGCCGGGTTCTGAGTCGGTGGCAACAGAGCCTGTGATGCCGACCACACTTAGGACGACAGCAAGCATGAGAATGACGATCGCGCGAGCGAAACGTCGTGGGTCAGTCAGTTCATACGCACTGAGTTTCTGCATTGCTCTTACCTCCTTGCTCGAATTTCTTTTTCGAACATTTGTTCTAAGTATAGAAATCTTCCTGCGGTTTGCAAGCATTTCTTGCTACTTTTTTGGTTTTTTTCGAAAATGTGTTTGGATTTGCTGCAAATTCCGAATACAGTTTCGATAGACAAAGCAAAACACTGGCCACCGACATTTTTGGAGGAGAGATGGATCAGAGCGGACTAACTGCAGTACAGCAGCGCATTTTGGATGTCATTAGAGAGTCAATGCAGTCCCGAAACTACGCACCTTCCATGCGAGAGATTGGCGAGTCTGTCGGACTCTCCTCCACAGCAAGCGTGTCTCATCAGCTCAACAAGTTAGAGCTACTGGGCTTTATCTCGAGGGACCCAAGAAGGCCCCGCACCATTGACCTACTTGGTGAGGAGCCAGCGGCAGAGATCATCCGTCCTGATTCCGCCCTTGTTCCACTCGTGGGAAGAATTGCAGCCGGCATTCCAATCACAGCAGAGCAGAATGTCGAGGACGTCTTTACTCTCCCCAGGCAGCTGGTCGGCCAGGGTGAGCTGTTCTTGCTGAAGGTAGTTGGTGAGTCCATGATCGATGCAGCAATCTGCGATGGCGACTGGGTAGTAGTCCGGCAGCAGCAGACTGCAGAGAACGGTGACGTAGTTGCAGCCCTGATCGAAGAGGAAGCCACCGTGAAGACCTTCAAGCAACGAGATGGTCACACCTGGCTCTTGCCAAGAAACTCAGCCTTCGAGCCCATCCTTGGCGACCAGGCAGTAATCCTTGGAAAGGTTGTGGCGGTCCTTAGGACCGTTTAGCAAACTCTTTGAGCTCGTGGGCAAGATCCTCGCGGACAAGCGCCCGCAGGGAAGTGCCCTCCTCGACATACTCTGTGTCTAAGACCTTCCCGGCCAGGTGGATACGCGAAACCAGATCTCCTCGGGAGTATGGAATTACCCCAACAAACTCAACATCAGGTTTTGGCAGCATGCCGGCGATGGCCTCTTGCAAAGCGTCTATGCCTTGGCCAGTTCTTGCAGACACGAGCAGCGCCCCCTGAACCATGCCCCTGAGCCTCACCTGAACCTCATCGGACACGAGGTCTGCCTTGTTGAAGACCACAAGCTCTGCAATTGAACTGGCATCGAAGTCCGCAATAACGCTTCTCACGGTAGAAATCTGACCGAGTGGGTCAGGATCTGTGGCATCTACGACGTGGACTATCAAATCAGCCCCGGCAATCTCTTCGAGGGTCGAACGAAATGCCTCAACAAGTTGGTGAGGTAAGTCTCGGACAAAGCCAACCGTGTCGGAGATTGTGTACTCCCGACCATCAGGTGTTGAGTGCTTTCTCACGGTTGGGTCTAAAGTCGCGAAAAGAGCGTTCTCGACCAAAACACCAGCCTTGGTGAGCCTGTTCAGCAAAGAGGACTTGCCTGCGTTGGTGTAGCCGGCGATTGCGACCTGAGGAACGCGAGACTTTTGCCTTGACTGACGCTTAGTGTCCCTAGCAAGCTTCATGCCCTTGATTTCGCGCTTGAGCTTGGCCATGCGGGTGTTGATGCGTCGCCGGTCGAGCTCAATCTTCGTCTCTCCGGGACCCCTGGAGCCGATTCCGACACCACCTGCGGCCTGACCACCAGCCTGCCTGGACATCGAGTCACCCCAACCGCGCAATCTGGGGAGCAAATATTCCAGCTGGGCCAGCTCAACCTGAGCCTTACCCTCCTTGCTTTTTGCATGCTGAGCGAAGATGTCAAGAATGATTGCGGTTCGATCAATGACCTTGATTTTGACAATGTCCTCAAGCGATCGTCGCTGAGAGGGAGCGAGCTCGGTATTTGCGATTACGGTATCGGCACCAAGCGAGCGAGCTAGATCTCTTAGCTCCGCGGCCTTGCCTTTACCAAGGTAGCTGGTGGGATCAGGCATGTTTCTGCGCTGGAGCAGTCCGTCAAGAACTTTTGCCCCGGCGGTCTCCGCAAGTGCTGAAAGCTCGCGAAGCGAGTTCTCGGCTGCGGTGAGATTGCCCTGAGACCACACTCCTATGAGGATGACCTTCTCGATCCTGAGCTGTCGATACTCGACATCCGTGATGTCCTCGAGCTCGGTCGATAAGCCAATTACCCGCCTGAGCGACTCTCGCTCTTCTAGATCTAGCTGATCGCCGTCGTATTCCTGAGCGGGTGCGGCGGCGCCTCGACGAAGAATTCGCTCCAGGGCGCTCTCAGATTCCACGGCTTAACACTAGGCCTGTAATAGGTTGGTGAAATGACCCAGCACTACTTCAGCGAAGACCCGAGCGTCGAAAGAAGACAAAGGACAATCCGCTTTGAAGTAGCCGGGAAAGAAATAGAGGCCCTAAGCATTAGCGGCACCTTCTCTACCACCAAGCTAGACCCCGGCACAAAGGTCCTATTGAGTCTCCACGCGCAATTTCCAACTGCAGGCGATGTGCTGGACATCGGGTGTGGGTGGGGCCCGATAGCGCTCTCAATAGCACTAAGTTCTCCCGAGACTGAAGTATTCGCGGTCGACATAAACGAGCGGGCTGTGTCTCAGACCATAGAAAATGCAAAGCGCCTCGGGCTTGAGAACATAACGGCCGTAATGCCAACAGGTCTGGAACCAGACCAGAAATTCGATGCAATCTGGTCAAATCCACCGATTCGCATCGGAAAGAGTGCCCTTCACGAACTGATGCGCACGTATCTTCCGAGACTTAGGCCTGGGGGTAATGCCTACTTGGTGGTTCAAAAGCAGCTTGGTGCCGAAAGCTTTCAGAAGTGGCTCGCGAGCGAATTTGAAGACTGCCAGGTGACAAAGGTAGAAAACAGCAAGGGCTACCGAGTAATAAGGGTTACAGCCCCCGCCAGCTACCACTAAAGACAAGCTCGGCCGGACCACTTATGGAAACGTGTTCGCCGTCTTCGGTTGGAAATACCCGAACGCCTAAATCGCCACCGGGAACACTTACCTTCCAGTGGTTCTGCTCTCCCCCGGCCCAGTGCCTGACGGCAAGTGCTGAGGCAGCAACGCCCGTGCCGCAGCTCAAAGTCTCTCCAACACCACGCTCAAACACGCGCATGCTCACTCCAGCAACCCCTTCGACAATCATGGGCTCGTCTATGACAACAAACTCAACGTTTGCGCCTTCTTCAGGCTCCGGGTCCAAAATTGGAATCTTGTGAAGGTCTAGGTGCTCAAGCTCATCAAGGTCGGCAAGTGCCACAACCACATGAGGGTTACCCAAGTCCACGCTCAAACCAGGTCTCGGAACTCTCAGTCCTGCGGCCTTGACCAGAACCTCTTCCTCATCGATTGAGAAGCGACCAAGATCGACTGCAAAACCATTCGCGGTCTGAGTTAGGTCTTTGATTCCGGCCCTGGTTGCTATCGGAAGGGTGCTACCCGGGTCAATTTTGACCAGCTCATGCTCAACAAGATAGCGAGCCATCACCCGGATCCCGTTGCCACACATTTCTGCCTTGGAACCGTCTCGGTTCCGATAGTCCATAAACCAGGTTGCAGCACTCTCCTGGTCCAGAAGGTCCTCTACTTCGCTGGATTTGGTGGGCCGAATTACTATCAGGCCATCTGCCCCAACCCCAAAGTTTCGATCGCAAAGCTTTTGAATTTCAAGTTCCGAGAAATCCAGCTGTCCAATCTCGTCAAGAACCAAAACGAAGTCGTTACCGGTGCCGTGGCCCTTGGTGAAGTTGATGGACATCACTACAGCCTAATTACATCCATGGCAGCGCCCAGCAAGTCCTTGGAAGAATCCAGCCAAACTATTCGGCTGTCTCTCCTAAACCAGGTCATCTGCTTTTTGGCGTAGCGCTGAGTGAGCTGCACGGTCTCGGCGATTGCCTGATCTTCAGTTAGCTCGCCGCTGAGCTGGGCTGCCGCCTGCTGATAGCCGATAGCTACCCGAGCAGTCTTTGAAAGGTTTGGGTAGCGTGCCAATAGTCCCTCGACCTCGGCCACCAGGCCTGCTTCCCACATCCCCCGAACGCGCTGTTCGATGCGGTCCCTGAGAAGCTCACGCTCAACGAGAATGCCGATCTGGGTGGTGGGTCTTCGATAGGCAGGTTCGGGGAGCGATGCCGCAAAAGATTTTCCGCTGATCTCAACCACCTCAAGCGCCCGGATTACCCTTCTTAGGTTGCTAGCCGGAATCTTTGCCGCGGCAGTTGGATCTTTTGCCTCGAGCAAAGCATGCATTGCCAACTGACCAATTTCTGTGGCTTTGGCTTCTAGAGCTGCCCTAACCTCAGGATCTGTTGGCGCAAACTGCATCTCATCTAACGCCGCAGCGAGATAGAGCGTGCTGCCACCTGCAACTATTGGCGTCTTGCCACTTTTGCCGATGGCTGACAGCGCCTCATCAAAAAGCTCGCGATACTGAACCGCGGTGACCTCTTCAGTCGGCTCCACAGCGTCAATTAGGTGATGGGGAATGCCCTCTTGCTCACTAGGTGAGAGCTTGGCGGTGCCAATGTCCATCCCCCTGTATAGCTGCATCGCGTCGGCGCTTATGATTTCGCAATCCCCGAGCGACTTAGCTATTTGTATTGCTAGAGCCGACTTCCCTGAGGCGGTCGGCCCGACGACCGCTATCAGGCTAGAGCTCACGCTTTGTCCGAATAGGAAGCCCGAGCTTGACCTTGCTGCCGCCTAACTCCGGTGCTCCGCAGGACTCAAGTTGAGAGCGGTCCCACGCATCCCCGCCAGCGGTTCGCCTGAGTTCATACTTCGAACCTGCCACAGAGTCAGCAACCAAGAAGTAGGGAGCTGCTCGACTTACCGTCACAGTTACCACGTCTCCAGGCCTGGGGGTCTCTGCGCCCTCCGGGATCTCGAAGTGAACGAGCCTGTTGTCTCTTGCTCTTCCGGTCATGCGGTTGGTCTGAGAATCCTTCTTGCCTTCGCCAGTGGCAACCAAAACCTCTACGTCGCTGCCTGTGAGCTTTTGGTTCTCTTCCCAGGCAATGGCGTTGACTAGCTCCAAAAGCCGCTCATAGCGCTCCTGAACCACCTCCTGAGGCACCTGGCCCTCCATCTCTGCCGCAGGAGTTCCAGGACGCTTGGAATACTGGAAAGTGAAGGCCGAGGCGAAACGCGATTTCCTCACCACCTCCATGGTGGCCTCAAAGTCTGCTTCGGTCTCACCGGGAAAGCCGACGATGATGTCGGTGGTGATGGCCGCGCTTGGGATTAGCTCTCGAACTCGATCCAAAATGCCGAGGTATTTCTCGGCGCGATAGCTACGCCGCATTGCCTTGAGTATTGAATCTGAGCCTGACTGCAGGGGCATGTGAAGCTGCGGCATGACGTTATGGGTCTCGGCCATTGCCTCAATTACATCCTCTGTGAAGGCCGCGGGGTGAGGAGAGGTGAAGCGCACTCTCTCTAGTCCCTCAATCTCGCCACAAGCCCGAAGCAGCTTTGCAAACGCTCCCCTGTCTCCGAACTCAACGCCGTAGGTGTTAACGTTCTGCCCCAGCAGGGTGACCTCGACGGCTCCATCATCAACGAGAGCCTGAATCTCTCCAAGAATCTCACCTGGCCTGCGGTCTTTCTCCTTACCCCTAAGCGAGGGGACGATGCAGAAGGTGCAGGTGTTGTTGCAGCCAACCGAGATCGACACCCAACCCGCATAGGCGCTCTCCCGCTTTGACGGCAAAGTCGATGGAAATACCTCTAGCGACTCCAGTATCTCGATCTGGGCCTCGTTGTTGTGCCTTGCCCGCTCCAAGAGAGTGGGCAGCGAACCCATGTTGTGGGTGCCAAACACAACATCCACCCACGGGGCCTTTTTCAAGATCGTGTTCTGATCCTTTTGGGCCAGACAGCCGCCAACGGCAATCTGGAAATTGGGGTCCTTTTCTTTGCGGGCGAGCATCATTCCGAGGTTGCCGTAAAGCTTGTTGTCGGCGTTCTCCCTAACAGCGCAGGTGTTGAAAACAACCAGGTCAGCTTCCTGGCCTTCTGCCTTTGCATACCCCGCAGACTCGAGCAGGCCAGCGATACGTTCAGAATCGTGAACGTTCATTTGGCACCCGTAGGTGCGGACCTCATAGAAAAGCGACATTGCTAAGGGATATTACCCCTGAGCCTCTGCCTCTCGCAGTGCTCTCGAGAGAACAGGACCTGAGAACCCTCGCCGCTGCAGAAAGCCGGTGAGTCTGCGTCGCCTGGTTGCATCGTCCAGGCTGGCAAGCCTTCGGTTTCTGGATACCGCTACCTGAATCGCAAGTTCCAGCTCTTGCTCGGAGTCAATTTCTGCTGTTGCCGCCTCAATGTGCATCTCGGCTACGCCCTTTTGTCTGAGTTCGCGCTTGATTGCCGAAAGAGACTTGCCTCGTTGGTGGAATCGGCTCGCCACAAAAGCCCGAGCGTAGGCAGCATCGTCAATCAGCTGAGCCTCGGTAAAGCGATCTAGCAGAGGCTCGAATACTTCTTCTGGGATCTCGCGTTTGTGCATGATTTGCTCCAGTTGATGCCGCGTTTTCATGGAACGGCCCAGCTGATACAGCAAGACGTTACGAGCTCGCTTCTCGAGCCGGTCTAGTTCCTTTTGCTCAAGAGTCATTGGCAGCCTTGGCCACCGGCTCCGAAGTCTCTGGCGCTTCTTCTGCAATTGCAGCAGCTTCCTCAGCTGGAAGATCTGCCACTGCCCTTGGCACTCCGATGCCGAGCTTTGACTTGATTTTTTGCTCGATCTCATTTGCCAGCTCAGGGTTTTCCTTCAGGTAGCGCCTTGAGTTCTCTTTGCCCTGACCGAGCTGTTCGCCTTCGTAGGTGTACCAGGCGCCGGACTTCTTGACGATGTCCTGCTCGACACCGAAATCGATAAGACCGCCCTCGCGGGAGATGCCCTCTCCGAAGAGGATGTCGAACTCGGCCTGCCTGAATGGAGCGGCAAGCTTGTTCTTGACCACCTTGACTCGAACCCTGTTACCCACAGAGTCCTGGCCGTCCTTCAGGGTTTCAATGCGACGGATATCCAAACGAACCGAGGCGTAGAACTTGAGAGCCTTACCACCTGAGGTGGTCTCGGGTGAGCCGAAGAATACGCCGATCTTTTCACGCAGCTGGTTGATAAAGATTGCGGTGGTTCCGGTGTTGCTCAGGGCTCCAGTGAGCTTCCTGAGTGCCTGGGACATCAGCCTGGCCTGCAGGCCTACGTGGCTGTCACCCATCTCGCCCTCGATCTCCGCTCGTGGCACCAGTGCCGCGACCGAGTCAATGACGATTACGTCCACCGAACCTGAGCGAATCAGCATGTCCGCAATCTCCAGAGCCTGCTCGCCAGTATCTGGCTGGCTGACTAGAAGGTCGTCGATGTTTACGCCAAGCTTCTTGGCGTATTCAGGGTCTAGTGCGTGCTCCGCGTCAATGAATGCGGCAACGCCACCTTTGGCCTGAGCACTCGCAATCGCGTGCAGGGCGATGGTCGTCTTACCTGAGGACTCTGGTCCGTAGACCTCTACGATTCTGCCTCTTGGAAGTCCTCCGATGCCGAGCGCCACATCCAGAGCGATTGCTCCGGTGGGGATGGACTCAACAGGTGCGCGCTCCTCGGAACCTAGTCGCATGACCGATCCCTTACCGAACTGACGGTCAATCTGCGCTAGCGCAGTCTCAAGTGCTTTCTCGCGGTCTGCTGCTGATGGCATTAGGTCCTCTTCTCTCTCTGGGTTAGCTAGAAGGAAAGCTAAACCCTGGCTCAGACACTTTTGTAGTAATCCGACACGCTGTGGATAACTAGCTATTTAGTTGAGTTGTTGAAACTCTAAGCGTTCGAACAAAATTTCGAATAACTTTATTCGGCGTGTCTGATTGTCTTTGTTTTGCCGTGCCAGCGCTCTTTTGGAACCGCTAGCTGATCGCAAATTGCAAACCAAATGTCCTTGGGATGAAGCCCGGCATTGATTAGCTCAAAAGGGGTCTTGTCTTCAAATTTGAGAAGCCTGGTGTCTCTAAGAACCACCTGCGAGAACTGCTCGCCAAATTCCTCGAGAACTAATTCGTGAAAGCGACTGAGAGTCACTAGTGAGAGTAGAGCTCTGCCTCAGTGACGAAGTCGTCCGGCACAGTGTCTGGAATGAAGGTGTCGTCGAAGTACATGCCCTCAACCGAAGCTAGTCGCTCGGAAACATCACGCATGACTACAGACAGTGGAACCTCAAGTGCCTCGGCAACCGATGCAAGGATCTCCGAAGAGACTTCCTTCTGACCGCGCTCTACCTCCGACAGGTAGCCCAAGGCGACCGAGGCCTTTGATGCAACCTGCCTCAGCGTCTGACCGCGCTCTTGACGGTGCGTGCGCAGCACGTCACCGATTTCTTGCCTTAGTAGTACCAAGTTTCCTCCTGGCCCTCTAACTTACCCTCTGGATGTGACAAAGAATAATGCTGGTTACTGAGTGTTTCCTGAAGCTAAACCTCAACAAAGCGCAATTTCTTCCAGCAGGATTTCCTCGCAGCGCCGAATAGTTGCCTCGATAATTTCGAGCCGATCTCCTGCAAAGTTCTCTGAGAAGACCTTCACCCCGGCTTTTGAGGAGATGCCGATAAACACCTCGCCAACGCTTTTACCCGAAACCGAATCTGGACCGGCCACCCCAGTGGTTGAGATTCCGATGACATCGCTTTCTGAAAGCCCCATTGCCCCTGCAAACCTCGATCGAACGCCCTCTGCAAGCTGGGCACAGACCTCGGCATCCACAGCACTCTGCTGAGCAATCAGCTGGCTGGAGGCTCCGACCAGCTGCGACTTGATCTGATCTTGGTAGGCAGTAATTCCCCCAAGCAAAACCTTTGAGGCTCCCGGCGTCTGAGCGAGCCTCGCACTCACCGCACCCCCGGTAATTGATTCAGCAGTTGCGATGTGGAGCCCCTTCGCGAGGGCCGTCTCAATAATCATTTCTTGGGAACCAGATACTGGACTCCCGTATAGACGGTGAGGGCGACGGTAAACCAGAGCACTATCTGGGTGAGCCAGCCAAACCAGGCCCCCAGAAACCCAAAGGGAGCAATCACCATGCAGATTGCCACTATCTGCATGACGGTCTTGAACTTGCCCCAGCCAGATGCTCCCAGCACCTGCTTCTTGATCACAACCAGTCGATAGAGAGTAATGCCGAGCTCGCGACCGAGAATGATGAGCGTCGCCACCCATGGAACTGCACCCAAAATCGACAGCACGATGAGCGCTCCCGACAAAAGCGCCTTGTCCGCAATTGGGTCAAGAATCTTGCCGAGGTTGGTTATCAGATTGCGGCGCCTCGCGATGGAGCCATCCAGGCCGTCTGTCGAGGCTGCGGCAATAAGCAGCAGCATCGCAAAGAATCTGCCCCAGGGGTTCTCCCAGTACTCAAAGAGCATCCAAAGCACGAGAGGAACCAGCGCAATCCGCGCACCAGTTATTAGGTTCGGGGTTTGGCGGTAGAGAAAGCCTCTAGAAGTCATCTCTTCTGCCGGTGAGCTGCCACGCGTCTTCATCGTCGCTATCTTCCCCTGTTGAGGTTTGTGGCGCAACATCACCCTCGACGGCGGCGGTGGTCTGGCCAGAAATCTTGGCAAGGGTATCCGCAAGGTCCTCTGGCTTTACGAGAACCTCTCTGGCCTTCGATCCCTCAGATGGGCCAACCACTGCCCTCGACTCGAGTAGGTCCATTAGCCTGCCGGCCTTTGCGAAACCGACGCGGAGTTTGCGCTGCAGCATCGAGGTGGAGCCAAACTGCGAGTTCACCACCAGATCGCAAGCGGCGAGAAGCAGCTCCAGATCATCACCGATATCGCTGTCAACCACTTTGCTCTGAGATGTAACCGTAACGTCGGAGCGATACTCGGGTTCCATCTGCTGCTTGACGTGCGAGACGACCTTTGCCATTTCCGCCTCTGAGACCCAGGCTCCCTGAACCCTCACCGGCTTATTGGAGCCCATCGGGGCAAAAAGCGCATCACCCTGACCAACCAGCTTCTCGGCTCCCGGCTGGTCCAAAATAACTCGAGAGTCGGTTACCGAGGAAACGCTGAAGGCAAGCCTCGAGGGAACGTTTGCCTTGATCAAACCGGTGACAACATCCACCGACGGCCGCTGCGTGGCAAGCACCAGGTGAATTCCGCTGGCCCTGGCAAGCTGGGTGATTCTTACGATCGCATCCTCGACGTCCCTTGGAGCGACGATCATTAGATCCGCTAGCTCATCCACTACCACCAGTAGGTAGGGGTAGGGCTGAAGCTCCCGCATGGAGTTCTCGGGAACCGAAATCTCGCCAGCAACTACGGCCCGGTTGAAGTCATCAATGTGCTTGAAGCCAAAGGATGCCAGATCGTCATAGCGAGAGTCCATCTCCTTCACCACCCACTGCAGGGCCTCAGCGGCCTTCTTAGGGCTGGTGATAATTGGAGTTACCAGGTGGGGAACGCCCTGATAGGCGCTTAGCTCAACACGCTTTGGATCCACCAGCACCATTCGAACCTCAGCCGGGGTGGCGCGCATCAGGATTGAGGTGATCATCGAGTTCACGAAACTCGACTTACCAGCACCGGTTGCACCTGCAACCAAAAGGTGCGGCATCTTGGCAAGGTTGGCAACCAGGTAACCACCCTCGACATCCTTACCGACGCCAATGGTCAGCGGGTGGGTGCTGCCGGTGGAATTCTTGCTGCGCAAGACATCACCCAGGGAGACAGTCTCGCGATCGGAGTTTGGAATCTCGATGCCAATGGCGCTCTTACCCGGAATTGGGGAGAGAATCCTGACCTCGTTTGAAGCGACCGCGTAGGAGATGTTGTTGGTGAGCCTGGTTACGGCCTCTACCTTGACTCCCGAAGCCAACTCCACCTCGTAGCGGGTTACCGTAGGTCCGCGCTGGAAGCCGGAAACTTTTGCCTGAATGTCGAACTCTTTGAAGACCTCGTCAATAGCGGCAGCCACCTGCGTGTTCGCCTCGCTCTTTGCCTTGGCGGGAGTGCCAGCACCCAGTAGCCCGATTGCGGGGAGAACGTAGGGCCGCTTTGACTTAGGTGGCGGAATGTCAATCGGCTCTGTCAGGCCCTCTTCGCCATGCATGAACTCAAGGTCCACCTCCGGCTCGGCAACATCGACCTCTGGCAGATCCTCAAGAGGTGGCTCTTCGAGATCCTCTGCAACAAACTCGGGGATGTCCACAACCGGAGTCTCAAAGGCACTGTCTGAGGACTTATTGGATTGCCACCACTTTGACTTCTTACCGTCGAACCCGTCGCTGGCAAGCTCTGGGCTTGAGACGTTGAACAGGAAGCGATAGAGCTCGCCCAGTCGCGCTTTGATTCGATTGGGTGGGGTTCCGGTCATGATCAACACCGATGAAGCTGCCAAAACGACGAGCGCGGGTACAGCTCCCCAGATGGTGAGAAGTGTCAGAAGAGGTCCGCCCACCAACCAGCCAAACAGTCCGCCTGCCTCAGCTAGCTGCGGCACACCGTCCTGAGGCGATGGACTGCCCAAAAAGACGTGGAAGAAACCTGAGATGACCGAGAGAAAAAGCCAGAAACCAAGAGCGAACCGAGAGCCATCGCGTATCGATGCGGGGTGCCGAAACAAAAACAGCGAGTAGGCGAAGAAGATCACCGGTAGCGAAAAACTAACAAGTCCGAACAGCATCCCAAAGCTGTACTGGTGAATAAATGTTGCCCAGGTTTCATTAATCAAAAACCAGGCGAAGGCAGCACCGAGGATGCTCAGTAAAAACAGGAAAAACGGAGCCCCGTCTCGGCGGTCATTTTCCGCCAGACGCTCTGTGCTAAAGGCCCGAACCACTCCCCCGAGGCCGTGAGCCAGCGCCATGTAACCCTTGGTAAACATTGGCCACACCTCGGGCCTTGCGCTCTTTTTCTCCCTGGGCTGCGCAGCCTTCGACTGAGCCGGGCGCGAGGGTTTCTTTCCACCCGGCCGTCTTGGTGGAGGGGTCTTTGCAGCCATGCCAAAAAGCTAGCAAGCCATTGGCCTTTTACCCGTTAGGCAGGGCGGGAGGAGTAGACAACGATTGGGATAATCATCGGCTTGCGACGATGGGCTTTTGCCACCCATGACCCAACGGTTTTGCGAATAACCTGCTGCAGCTGATAGCTGTCTCGAACACCGTCATTGGCAGCATCAGCTAGTGCTCTCTCAATTGCGGGAACGATGTCATCGAAGACATGGTCCTCCTCGGCATAGGCGCGGGCCCTAATCTCGGGACCCTCAACCACTCTTCCGGTCTGCTTATCCACTACGGCAAAGATGGAGATGAATCCCTCTGCAGCCAAAATCATGCGGTCGCGGAGGTCCTCCTCGGTGATCTTGCCTACCGTCTTGCCATCGACGTAGAGCATGTCACACGGCACCCTGCCAACAATCCGGGCCACCGAGTCCACAAGGTCAATTACCGCACCATCCTCTGCAATGAGCACCTGCTCGGGATTCACGCCGGTCTGAATCGCAAGCTTGGCATTTGCGGTTAGGTGACGATACTCGCCGTGAATCGGCAAGACGTTGCGCGGACGCAAGATGTTGTAGCAGTAGAGGAGTTCTCCGGCTGCGCTGTGGCCGGAGACGTGAACCTTCGCATTGCCCTTGTGAACGACATTCGCCCCAAGCTTGGTGAGGCCATCGATGACCCTGTAGACCGCATTCTCATTGCCCGGTATCAACGAGCTCGCGAGCAAGACAGTGTCGCGCTCACCAATCGAGATTCGGTGGTCACTGTTGGCAATTCTTGAGAGCACGGCCATTGGCTCGCCTTGCGACCCCGTGGACATAAAGACCAGCTGGTCGTCAGGGATGCGCTCACTCTCGTTGAGCTCGACAACGGCATCAGATGGGACATTCAGATAGCCAAGCTCGGAGGCGATGCCCATGTTCTTGACCATGCTGCGACCGACAAAGACCACCTTGCGACCATTGGCGATCGCGGCGTCGATTACCTGCTGAACCCGGTGGACATGGGAGGCAAACGATGCCACCACGACCTTGCCACGGGTCTTCGCAATCACCGACTCGATAACCGGCCCAATCTCCCGCTCGAGCGGAGTGAAACCTGGAACATCGGCATTGGTGCTGTCGACCATGAAAAGGTCGAGTCCCTCCTCCCCGATGCGTGCGAAGCCACGAAGGTCAGTAACCCGACCATCCAGCGGCAGCTGGTCCATCTTGAAGTCGCCTGTTGCAAGAATGCTTCCGGCAGCGCTGCGAATCACAACGGCCAATGAGTCTGGAATCGAGTGATTTACCGCAAGAAACTCGAGATTGAACGGTCCGACCTGCTCCCTCATGCCCTCCTTGACGGTGTGGGTGAAGGGGTTAATTCGATGCTCTTTGAGCTTGCTCTCAATAAGTGCCAGGGTCAGCTGCGAGCCCATGATGGGAATGTCGCTTCTCATCCTAAGAAGGTAGGGAACGCCGCCGATGTGGTCCTCGTGACCGTGCGTGAGCACCATGCCGATGATGCGATCTAGCTTGTCTTCTAGATAGCCAAGATCCGGAAGAATTAGGTCAACACCGGGCTGAGTCTCCTCCGGGAAAAGCACTCCGCAATCGACAATCAGAATCTTCTCATCGAGCTCGAAGACCGTCATGTTGCGGCCGATTTCGCCAAGCCCCCCGAGCGGTATGACGCGCAGGACTCCAGGTTTTAGCGCTGGGGGCTGGCTAATTTCCACTAGCGAGTAGTTCCGGCGACCTTGGGGAGGGCGCCACCGGCAGCCGCATTGCGGTCCGGCCTGAAATTGTCAAAGCTAACGCCCGGAACCTTGTTCACCTGGTCGATTCCGCCCTCAATCAGAGCAGCCTCATGGTCCTCTGGTCCGACAAGGGGCAACCTCACCCTTGGCGAAGAAATCTTGCCAAGTCCGTGCAGCACATACTTCGCTGCAACAGTTCCTGGGACGTGGGTCATGATGGCGCGCTGCAGCGGCTCGAGGGCGTTATGGACCGCGAGCGCCGCGTGGAAGTCATTGGCATTTGTCGCATCGACCATGGCCCGATAGGCATGCGGTGCGATGTTTGCAGTCACTCCAATTAGTCCCGTTGCCCCCAGAGAAAGGTGAGGCAGAACGTTTGAGTCATCTCCCGAGAAATACATCAGCCCCGTCTCGAGCAGCAACCTAGAGGTTTGGGCAAGATCACCCTTGGCATCCTTGATGGCAACGATGTTTGGGTGCTTTGCCGCCCTGTGGAAGGTGTCATAGGAAATCGGCACACCAGTGCGCCCAGGGATGTCGTAGAGAATCACTGGCAGGTCGGTAGCATCAGCTATCAGCCTGAAGTGTGTGAGGATGCCAGCCTGGGTTGGCTTGTTGTAGTAGGGGGTTACCACCATCACGCCATCAGCACCGGCCTTTTCGCTGGCCTTGTAGAGCTGAATTGCGTGAGCGGTCTCGTTAGAGCCACCACCGGTGATTATCTTGGCCCTGCCGGCAGAGACCGACTTACCAACCTCAACCAGTTTGATCTTCTCAGCATCGGTCAGGGTGGACGTCTCACCTGTGGTGCCAGTGATGACCACGCCATCGGCACCAGCCGAAATCACATAGTCGATGTGCTTCTCAGTGGCATCCCAGTCAACTTCGCCCTCGTGATTCATGGGCGTGACAAGTGCGACCAGCACCTGGCCGAAGACGTCGGGCTCTTGAGTAACCATCCGGCTAGCCTAGCGAAATCGCAGGCCGAAAGACTATGGGGCTACCCGACCGTTCTCGTTGAACGTCTCGTAGCTAAGCGGCATGAGCTTGGCCCAGGCCTCCTCCATCTTCTCCGCAACCATCTCAATCTCACGCTGCGGGAAGGAGGGGAAGTGGGTCCCCTCGCGCTTGGTCCGCAGGGAGAGGAAGTTCATCAGTGACCTGGCGTTCATCGTGACATACATCGAGGAGTAGATGTTCAGCGGCAACACGATTCTCGCGACCTCTCTGGCAACACCTGCCTCGAGCATGCGCTGATATGACTCATATGCAGCCCTGGTGACCGCCATAGTTTCCTTTTCAACCAGTGCTGTTTGCTCGGCGGTGCCGTCCTCAAACTCGTAGGCTCCCGGCTTTCCAACCTGAATCAGCTTTCGCTCGGGTCCCGGGACATAGAACACCGGACGGAGTTCGCGGTAGCGACCGGACTCCTCGTTGTAACTTGCGATGCGGTGCCGCATGAATTCGCGGAAGACAAAAATTGGAGCCTGGACATAGAAGGTCATCGAGTTGTGCTCAAATGGTGAGCCGTGGCGGTCACGCATCAGGTAGTTGATTAGGCCCTTATCGCGCTTCTCAATCTCAGCGTCAATAACCTTCGCGCTCTCTAGAGTCTGCTCACCCTGGGTGGAAACCCTGGCGGCAAAAAGCACATCCGCATCCTGAGCGCTGGAGCGCACCAGCTCAACGGTCACATCGGATCTAAATTCAATCTCACTCATCCGAGCAAGCCTAAAGCTAGCTAGATGTAAAAAAGCGCAACACTCCGCCCTTTACCTCCCTTTTCGCTTAACCTTGCACGGTGGATTCCCTAACCCTTGTTGGCCTGCTGCTGCTGGCAGCCATCGCGGCCGGAATCAGCTATCGGCTGCTGCACGGCAGAGGACACAAGGTGGCTGGCAAGCAACGGGTGGACCTAGGTAGGCTGAACGCCACCAAGAACGGTGTTCCAACCAATGTCCTTGGTAAGAAGGCGACCCTTTTGCAGTTTTCCACCGAGTACTGCGGTCAGTGCCCCGGAGTTCGCAGGCAGCTAGCGCAACTCGAGTATCGACTAGGTGGTCTTTGCCACCTCGAGGTCGACATCACAGAGCGAATTGAGATAGCAGCCAAATTCAACATCAGTCAGACACCAACGATCTTCGTGCTGAACCCGAGCGGCGAGATCGTCTACCGAGTAGGTGGCGTTCCAAAGCTGCCACTACTTATGCAGGAACTAGAGAATCTAGGAGTGAAATGAGCGTGCAGTTTATAGACCCTCGCGGTCCCAGGTTCGGTGCCGGAGTGACGAGCGTGTTATCGCTCGGAACTTTCGCCGCTGCCATTGGCGCGGTTTTCAACACCACATTCGCATTTGTCTTGATGGCAGTGCTGCTCGCATCTTTTCTGTGGAGTGTTTTCTCCCCGGCAAGCCACCCCTACCAACTAATTTTTAAAAAACTTGTCAGGCCCAGACTCAAAGAGCCCTCCGAGCTTGAAGACCCAAGGCCTCCCCAGTTTGCTCAGAAGGTTGGGCTCAGCTTTGCAATTCTTGGCGGCATTGGAGTTGCGCTTTTGAGCGAGACGGTTGTGGCCATTGCAGCTGCATTTATTTTCCTGGCTGCCTTCTTGAATGCGTTCTTTGCCTTTTGCCTGGGCTGCCAGATGTATTTGCTACTAAAGCGCGCCGGCCTGCTTGGCAAGTAGGAAGGCTTTTCTAGCGGTCTTTCTGGCCCTTGGTCGGTCGCCCATCTTGTCATAGGCGTCTGCGAGTAGGAACCAGTAGAGGTGGTTCTCCTCGTTTTCCTCCACGAGCAGCTTGAATCTCTCAAAGCCAACCTGTGCGCTTTCTCGAACAGCCCTGCCGCTGGGGCGAAGCTCATAGTCAAAGGCGAGACCGGCCTCGTCAACCAGGCGCTGCAGCTTTGCCGCATTTAGGCCAAAGCGAATCTCTATGAGCACAAAGGCCACCGCGAAAGGTGGCAGCACAATGATCGCAAGCCCCATGGCAAGAGCAATGGGGGAACCATCGGCGATAAGCACTACCGCGCGCTGCACCAGCTCAAATGCGTAAAGGAGAGTGAGAAAAACAATTACTGCAAGCCAGGCGAGGGTCGCGCTCTTAGCCAAGAACATTCTCCAGGCCAACGGTTAGGCCCTTGGACTTGGCTGCAAACTCGATTGACCGAAGTATTCCGGCCGAATAGGCACGGTGAGAGGAGACATCGTGGCTCAGCACCAGCTGCTCACTATCGCCTCCAAAAATGACATCCTGCTTAGCACTGACCCCGTCCATTCGAAGCGAGTGGATTGGCACTCCTGCCACCACCTCTCCCCTGGCTTCCTGATCAACACCCGGAATCAGCGGCTGAGAGCCACGGTTCTTCGAAATCTGCTCCGCGGTTCTAATGGCCGTTCCCGAGGGCGAATCGAGCTTTCCCGCATGGTGGGCCTCGATGATCTCTATCGAGGCAAAGTGGGCGGCAGCCTCAGCGGCAAAGCGCTGCAGCAGCATCGACCCGATCGAAAAGTTAGGCACGACCACAACCGCAGCCGCTGGGTTCTGATTAAGAAGCTTCTCAATAGCGGCAAGCTTCACCTCGGACCAACCTGAGGTTCCGACAACGACCTTCATGCCGGACTCGACAGCAAACCTAACAAGCTCCTCGGAGGCGCCTAAGTTGGTGAAGTCAATGACAACGTCAGCCCCAAGCATTTGCTGAGGCGCAGAGCTTGAGTCCATGGCGGCGTGCAGCTTTAGATTGGCATCGGCATCTACCAGGTCTTTGGTAAGCCGGCCCATTCGCCCTGAGGCGCCAAGGATTGCCACTGAAATCATGTGTCTAAACCTATCAAGCTCTCTTTTCAAGCTGATCTAGCGCGCTACCCACTGCCACCAGCGTCTGCGGCATCGCGCTGATGCGCTGCGCTACCTGCTGAACCTCTTCCTTGGTGACCGCGCGGAACCGCTCCAGCACCTCTTCGACGCTAAGCCACTCGCCGCTTCCAAGCTCGGCACCCATCAGCCTGTTCATCCGCGAAAGTGTCCCCTCAAAGCGCAGTGCCAGGCCTCCGGTTATGTTCCCAAGTGCCAACTCGAACTCGTGGTCGGTAACTCCAGACTGGGCTATGCCGTCCAGTCCCTGACGCATCAAATCCACAACCAGTGCGGCATTCTCAGGATTACATCCGGCATACATTCCAAAGAATCCGGCATCGGAGTATCCGTGCTGGTAGGAGTAGGTGGAGTAGGCAAGACCCCTGTCCTCGCGAATCTCCTGGTAAAGCCTTGAGGACATGCCACCGCCAAGGATGGTGTTCATGATGCCAAGCGCGTAGCGCTGATCATCCATGGCATGGAAGCTCTGGTGACCAAGCAGCACGTTCGCCTGCTGCACGTCTTTCTTTATAAGCCTCATCGGCTCCGGGCTAGGAATACCCGCAGCACCATGCTGACGCCTGGGCATTGGGGTCGCATTAGCGGTCCAACCAACCTCCGCCAGCTGCTTAGAAACAAGCTCAACAAGCTCTTCATGCTTGAGACCGCCGGCCGCGGTAATAACGAGGGAGCTAGGCGAATAGTTTTCTAGGTAGTGCTCGAAAACTCGGTCTCTGGTTACAGCCTTGATGCTCTCAGGGCTGCCGCCAATCGGGCGACCGAGAGCAGTGTTCGGCATCAGGGCATCCGCGAAGGCCTCGTGAGCAACATCCTCAGGATCGTCCTCATTCATGGCAAGTTCTTCGAGAATCACGGTTCGCTCGGTCTCGAAGTCAGCCGGGTCAAGCTTGGCTGAGGTGAACATGTCGAGAATCACGTCAAGTGCCAGCGGCATTGCCGCGTTCTGCACCCTTGCGTAGTAACTGGTGTATTCCTTTGCAGTTGCGGCATTAGAGGAGCCACCGACCGAATCGAATGCGACCGAGATATCCCTGGCCGAACGTCTTGCAGTCCCCTTAAACAAAAGGTGCTCCAAGAAGTGGGTTGACCCGAGGTGGTCATCGGTCTCATCTCTTGAACCAACGCCGACAGAGGCCGCTATCGCAACCGATGGGGCGGACGGAACCTCCTCGCTCAGAATGCGAACACCGCTGGGCAGCAAGGTTCTTGAGATCCTTGATGCCTCAGCGGTGAATTCGACTGAGCTATCTAGCTTTAGTTCCAATAATTACTCGGAATCTTCCTCGGACTCGGCAGCATCTTCACCCTCGATAACTGGTGAGAGCGATAGCTTGCCACGATCGTCGACCTTGGTTAGCTCGACCAGAATCTTCTGGCCAACCTCCAAAACGTCCTCGACGTTCTCGACGCGCTTTCCGCCCGATAGCTTCTTGAGCTCGGAGACGTGAAGTAGTCCGTCCTTGCCTGGAAGCAGCGACACGAAGGCTCCGAAGGTCGCAAGCTTCACAACGGTTCCCAGGAATCGCTCGCCCACCTCTGGAATGTGTGGGTTAGCGATTGCATTGATCGCAGCCTTGGCTGCGTCTGCGCTGGTGCCGTCGGTTGCTCCGATGTAGACGGTGCCGTCGTCCTCGATCGAGATGTCGGCTCCGGTGTCTTCCTGGATCTGGTTGATCATCTTGCCCTTTGGACCAATGACCTCACCGATCTTGTCAACCGGAATCTTCACCGCGATGACTCTTGGTGCGAAGACTGAAAGCTCATCTGGCTCGTCAATTGCCTCGTTCATGATGTCGAGAATGAAGAGCCTTGCCTCCTTGGCCTGGGTAAGCGCCTTGGCAAGCTCGGCCGATGGAATGCCGTCGAGCTTGGTGTCGAGCTGAATTGCAGTTACGAAGTTGCGAGTACCGGCGACCTTGAAGTCCATGTCGCCAAGGGCGTCCTCGGCACCGAGGATGTCGGTAAGCGCGGCGTACTGCGTCTTTCCGTCAACGGTGTCAGAGATAAGACCCATGGCGATACCTGCAACAGGTGCGCGCAGCGGCACACCCGCGTTTAGCAGGCTCAAAGTCGAGGCGCAAACGCTACCCATCGAGGTTGAACCGTTTGAGCTCAGTGCCTCGGAAACCTGCCTGATGGCATATGGGAACTCATCGCGCGAAGGAAGCACTGGAACCAGCGCCCTCTCTGCAAGGGCTCCGTGACCAATCTCACGACGCTTCGGGGAACCGACCCTGCCGGTCTCACCGGTTGAGTAGGGAGGGAAGTTGTAGTGGTGCATGTAGCGCTTTGAGGTCTCAGGGGTCAGCGCGTCTAGCTGCTGCTCCATCTTGAGCATGTTCAAAGTGGTAACACCAAGAATCTGGGTCTCACCGCGCTGGAAGATGGCCGAGCCGTGGGTGCGAGGTATTACTGCAACCTCTGCATCGATAACACGAATGTCGCTTAGGCCACGACCGTCAATGCGGATGCCCTCCTTGAGGACCCTGGTGCGCATTACCTTCTTCGAAACCGCCTTGTAGGCAGCTGAGAACTGGGTCATGTGCTCCTCGGAGAGCTTCGACTCTAGGCTCTCGCGAACCTTGGCCTTGAGCTCGTCATCCTTTGCCTGACGCTCCTGCTTGTCCGCGATCTGGTAGACCTTGGCAAGCTCGTCGCCACACTCAGCGGCAACTGCGTCATAAACCTCATCGGAGTAGGGCAGGAATACTGGGTACTCTGCGGTCTCCTTGGCAGCCTGCTTGGCAAGCTTGTTCTGAGCCTCCACTAGTGCCTTGATAAATGGCTTGGCAGCCTCAAGACCCTGGGCAACTACCTCTTCGGTTGGTGAGAGGGCACCGGAACCAATTAGGTCCCAGCTGTTGTCTGTGGCCTCGGCCTCAACCATCATGATGGCGACGTCTTCCTTGCCACCGTCCGAGATGACTCGACCGGCAACCACCATGTCAAACACGGCGTTCTCGAGCTGCGAGTGCTTGGGGAATGCCACCCACTGGCCATCAATCAGTGCCACGCGAACACCGGCAACTGGGCCTGAGAATGGCAGGCCTGCAAGCTGTGTGGACATTGAGGCTGCGTTGATGGCAACCACGTCGTAGAGCTCGTCAGGGTGAATAGACATGACTGTCACGACAACCTGAATCTCGTTGCGCAGACCATCAACGAACGATGGGCGCAGTGGACGGTCGATCAACCTGGCAGCCAGAATGGCCTCGGTCGATGGGCGTCCCTCACGACGGAAGAAGCTTCCCGGAATCTTTCCTGCTGCATACATGCGCTCTTCAACGTCGATGGTCAGCGGGAAGAAGTCGAACTGCTCCTTGGGCTGCTTAGAAGCGCTGGTTGCTGAGAAGAGCATTGTCTCCTCGTCGATGTAGACGGCTGCAGCACCTGCTGCCTGCTGGGCAAGGCGCCCTGCCTCGAAGCGAATGGTGCGCTTTCCGAATTTGCCGTTATCAATCACGGCTTCTGCGAATTTAATCTCTGGGCCTTCCATGGCCCCTCCTTATCCTTACGCGCACGCAACAAACGCAAAAAACCAAATCGGCTTTTCGCATGCGTGCTAGGGGGAGGAAGTGCTGGTCGTCAGTAAAAAAGTCTGGGGCCGTGACCCAAAATCTTCCACCGAGGACCCGCCTTCGGGCTCCTCCGTACTACAAGCGTAACAACAAGGGTCAAAAATGCCTAGAAGCAAAAACCCCCGGCGGTTTGCCGGGGGTAATTGATCACAAATCTAGCGACGGAGACCGATGCGCTCGATCAGGGTTCTGTAGCGCGCAATGTCTACCTTCTTCAGGTAGTCAAGTAGGCGCCTGCGCTGACCGACCAGGAGCAAAAGCCCACGACGCGAGTGGTGGTCGTGGTGGTGCTCCTTGAGGTGCTCGGTGAGGTCGAGAATGCGGCGTGAGAGGACCGCAATCTGCACCTCTGGGCTTCCGGTGTCACCGGGGCCGGTTGCATACTCATCGATGATTTGCTTCTTGATGCTTGGATCTAGAGCCATTGCTTAGTCCTCTTTCTTTCCGCAGCGCGGCGCCAAAGTCCTTGTGACTGAAGCTCTCTTTATCCGCGGCCGATATACGGCAGAAGCAAAAGCTTAGAGATAAAAGCGCGAAAATGCTAGGCGGTAGTGCCTTCGCTGGATAAGTCAAGGGGCTCAGGCTCTACATATTTGTTGCCGTCGTAGAAGCTCTTCGAGGGCCTCAGCGCCATGATGATGTAAATGACCATGATTGCCAGGAACAGCGCAAAGATGGGCAAAATCAAAAAGATTAGGCTCATGAGCTCCTCGGAGGTGAGCATCGCGCCAGGGACTGCGTTGTTCAAGACCGTAACCGCACCGATTCCGGCGAAGATTCCGTAGCCAATTGGCACAGCCTGCAAAAATATCCACTTTGCCGAGAATCCTGCGTCGTGAAGACGCCTTGCAAGAATCGAAAGATTTGGCACCAGGAGCGCAAAGGAGAGGAAGTTACTGAGCGGTGTTGGCTGTGCGGCGACGTTTTGAATCTCCTGCATCCAGTCAGCAGTTTGCTCAGGTGCTGGCCAGATGATTGATTCGATGGTTCCGATAACTAGCCCCAGCAGAACCGTGAAGAGAATCCAATACCAAAACTCGCGCCTTGATGCCTTGCCCTTGAAATTGAAATAGTTTCTAAATCCGCTTTGGATGGCTCCGATAAAACTCATTGTCCGAGCCTAACCCTCAAGAATTTTCTTCGCGCCAGCAACATCCCTGGCGATCTGGTCCGTGAGCTCATCGACCGACTCAAACTTTGCCCATGGCCTCACCTGATCCACATACTCGCAAATCACAGTCTTGCCATATAGGTCGAGGTCGTCTCGGCCAATGACGTGGGACTCTAGAAGCCTCGGGACAGCCTCGATCGAGTCGTTGGTGCCGACCGAGTGGGCTGCCTCGTAGCGAATGCCATCGGCGTAGAGATAGCCCGCGTAAACACCATCGGCCGGCAGTAGACCCTCGCTGTCTCGGGATAGGTTCGCGGTGGGATAGCCAAGCTTGCGGCCAAGCTTTCGGCCATGCTCAACAACGCCCTCAGTCTGGTGATTGCGGCCCAGCAGCACACTTGCCGCAAAAACTTTGCCCTCGGCTATCAACTGCCTGGTCTTAGTCGAGGAGATCTTTTGGTCATCGATCATCACGTGGCTCACCTGCTGGGCCTTGAAACCATAGTGAGCCCCTAGCTCGCTAAGGGTCTCAACCGAGCCTGAGCCTTTGTGCCCAAAGCGAAAGCCCTCCCCGACCAGCACCAGCTTTGCCCGAAGGGGCACGATGTGCGTTACGACAAACTCCTCTGGAGTCAGGTGCGCAAACTCTTCATCGAATATCAAGGTGCGCATCGCCGCAACACCAAGCTCGGCAACCAGTCTCGCCTTTTGGCGTGGGCCAATGATGGGGAGCGGAACGTTGTCTGGGTTCAGCACGTGATTTGGGTGCCGATCAAAGGTCACCACAACAGGGGCCAGCGCATGCTCTTCAGCCTGGGTAACCAGCTCGTGTATCAGCTGCTGATGACCTAAGTGAACACCGTCAAATTTTCCAATCGCAAGAGCGGTATCGGAAAAACCCTCAGGCAACTCTGTTATCTCAAGCACTTTGCCTCCGCAGCCAGATTAGGCCAAGCACCGGCAACAAAAGCGGAATGAACGCGTAGCCCGCGCCAAAACCTGACCAGACCGAGGGGTGATCAAACAGCTCAGGCAAAAATATGCTCAGTCCCCCCACGCTAATTACCCCAATTAGCTCGAACCAAACCGCGAACATTGCTCGCCGCCTCCAGGCGGCCCCGGGCCTAGCAAGGGCGAAGGTGGCAAAAACATAGACCAGTGCGCTAAGTGCCGAGAGTGAGTAGGCAAGCGGAGCCTCATCGAACTTGGTGGCAATCTGAAATAGGGCCCTAGCGGAGGCCGAAAGGGCGAAGATGCCATAGATAGCAATCAGCAGTCTTCCGACTCCAAGGGAACGATTCACGCGATAACTCTATTCTTTGCCGCTTAGGCGAACGGGCTGACCCCGGACCAAATCTGCAGCATCCGCACCAGCATCACCGCAACTGTCAGTGATGCAGCTCCGAGGATCACGGTTGACCACTTGGTTTTCTCGGCAAGCGCCCAAAACCCAGCGGCCACCTGGACAATGATCGCAACCAGTAGATAGCCGAAGTACTCGAGAGTGCTTATTACAGCCCGCTCCCCCGAGATCGCCAAGATTGTTGAAACCAGTAGCTGCACCGCCAGACCGGCGATCACGGCCAGCGACATCATTATCTCCACCTGGCCGGGCTTTCTCCCAAAAAACCCAAGCAAGAGCTGAACGGCGCCAACCGCAAGGGTCAAGAAAAGAAGGACGAAGTAAAGCGGCTCAAGCATCTATGCCTCCTCGGGAAAAACCACGGAGCTCTTTGCCTCTGAACCCACCGGCTCAATAACTGCTACCAGTCTGCCGTTTGCTGTGGCACAGCTCGCCTCGGAGATCTCAAGAGCTAGGCGCTTGCCGTGCCGTAGGTCGATTTCTTGCTGCTGGGAGATTGCAACCTCTGGCATGAGGGTTTTCAACACCTCAAGGTTTGTAACAAGAGTCGGCTCTTGGGTGATCTCGCGGGCATTTGAAACCTCAAAGGACCCGATTCTGGTCCTTCTCAGAGCAGTCAGGTGGCCTCCAACCCCAAGAGCTTCACCCAGGTCTCTCGCAAGTGCCCTGATGTAAGTTCCAGAGCTGCAGTCGACCTCGACATTGATGTCTAGGTACTTCTCAACGACTAGAGGCTCGCCAACAATCTCGAACCTCGAAACAGTCACTCTTCGAGACTTTAGGACGACCTCTTCGCCGGCGCGCACAAGGTCATAGGCCCTCTTGCCATCCACCTTGATTGCACTGACCGAGGAGGGCACCTGCTCGATGTTGCCGGTGAGCTTGAGAATCTCTGTTTCTAGCTGCTCGCGTGAGACTTGGGAGGCATCGCGGAGTTCCTCAAGCTCCCCCTGCGCATCGTCTGTGGAGCTGGAGGCTCCGAGTCGAATGGTTGCTAGGTAGGTCTTATCGAGCCCGGAAAGGAACTGCATCAGTTTTGTGCCGGCACCAACACCCATGAGAAGAAGGCCCGTGGCCATCGGGTCCAAGGTTCCAGCGTGGCCGATTTTCTTGGTCCCAAGCAGTTTCCTGAGCTTGGCTACTACATCGTGTGAGGTGAAACCCTGTTGCTTATCGATCAGGGCAATACCCGAGACCACTAGTCCTCCTGGGGCTTGCGATAGGGGTCTGGATCTCCGGCAGGCTGAGCCTTGCTGGCGAGCTGAACAACCTCTTCGTCTCTGCGCTTTGCCTCGGCTAGCAGCTCTGCGAGCTGGCCAGCATTCTCTGGAATCTCATCTTTTTCAAGCTCGAGAGTTGGAGTTATGCGAATGCCGAGCTGACGACCGATCTCTCCGCGAAGTCGACCTCGATTCTCTTCAAGAATCTCCCTGCTGCGCTCAACTTCCTCATCGGTCCCGTAAACGGTGTAGAAGAGGCGGGCATGGGCGAGGTCCGGTGTTACCCGGCAGTCGGTAAAGGTAACAAACCCAAGGTCCGGGTCCTTCACAACCTTGGCAAGAGCCTGCGCGGCGAGCACCTTAATGCGCTCACCGAGCCTTCTCGCCCTCGCTACATCTGCCACTAGACCCTCGGCTTCTCGACCATCTCGTAGGTTTCAATGACGTCATCGATCTGAACGTCGTTGAAGTCGCCAAGCCCGATACCACACTCGTAGTCGGTCTTCACCTCGGTCACGTCGTCCTTGAATCGCTTCAGGGAGTCGACCTTTAGGCCCTCTTGAATCATCTCGCCATCGCGAAGCACCCTTGCGAGTGCGTTGCGCTTGATTAGACCAGAGCGAACATAGGAACCTGCGATGGTGCCGAACTTCGAGGACTTGAAGATCTCACGAACCTCTGCCGTACCCATCTGCTTCTCCTCGTACTCAGGCTTGAGCATGCCCTTGAGGGAGTTCTCAATGTCCTCGAGTGCGTTGTAGATGACGGTGTAGTGACGAACGTCCACGCCCTCGCGGTCCGCACGCTCTTTGGCCTTGTTGTCCGGACGGACATTGAAGCCAATAATGACTGCAGAGTCCACGGTTGCCAGGTTGACATCGGACTCGGTAATTGCACCAACACCGCGGTGGATGATTCGAAGCTGGACCGAGTCATCTACCTCAATCTTGAGAAGGCTGTCCTCTAGGGCCTCAACAGCACCGGAGACATCACCCTTGATGATGAGGTTGAGGGACTCGACCTTGCCGTCCTCGAGGGCCTTGGTGAAGTCCTCAAGCGACAGCCTCTTGCGAGTCCTCGCGAGCAGAGCATTTCTGTCCGCTGCCTCACGCTTCTCGGCAATCTGCCTTGCCTGACGCTCGTCATCGGCAACCACAAAGGTGTCTCCCGCACGAGGGACGGACTGCAGTCCGAGCACCTGGACCGGGCGAGAAGGCTCGGCAGCCTCAACTGCATTGCCGTTCTCGTCAAACATGGCCCTCACGCGACCGTGAGCACTTCCGGCGACAATTGCGTCTCCAACCTGGAGAGTTCCAGACTGAATCAAAACAGTTGCAACCGAACCGCGACCCTTATCAAGGTTTGCCTCGATGGCAACTCCCCTGGCAGAACGGTCAGGGTTGGCACGAAGGTCCAAGGCAGCGTCTGCAGTTAGAAGAACTGCATCCATTAGCTTGTCCATGCCCATGTTCTTCAAAGCCGAAACCTCTACGAACATGACATCGCCACCAAACTCCTCGGCAACCAGTCCAAACTCGGTTAGCTGCTGACGAATCTTGTCCGGGTTCGCACCCTCTTTATCAACCTTGTTGATTGCGACCACGATTGGAACCTGAGCTGCCTGGGCGTGATTTAGCGCCTCGATGGTCTGAGGCATCACGCCATCGTCGGCTGCAACAACCAAGATTGCGATGTCGGTGACCTGGGTACCCCTGGCACGCATAGCCGTGAAGGCCTCGTGACCTGGGGTGTCAATGAAGGTTATGGCCCGATCGACACCATCGTGGATGGTGTGAACCTGGTAGGCACCGATGTGCTGGGTGATGCCACCGGCCTCACCGGCAACAACGTTAGAGTTTCGGATCGAGTCCAGCACCCTCGTCTTACCGTGGTCGACGTGACCCATGACGGTGACAACTGGAGGCCTGGGGCTCAGATTCTCTGAATCTTCCTCATCGATGTCGGTCGAAATGCTTAGACCGAAGCCCTCGTAAAGCTCGCGCTCCTCGTCCTCCGGAGAAACTAGCTCTACTTTGTAGCCCAGCTCCTCACCAAGAATTTGGAAGGTGTCCTCATCCAGGGATGCGGTGGCGGTTGCCATCTGTCCGAGGTGGAACAGAACCGTGATCAGCTGACCTGCATTTGCGCCAATCTTGTCGGCGAAGTCCTGGATGGATGCACCGCGGCGAATTCGTACAACCGTGTTGCCATCACCGCGTGGGACCATCGCACCGCCAAGGCTCGGTGCCTCGCGCTGCTCAAACTCCTCGCGCTTTGTGCGCTTTGACTTTCTGGACTTGCTCTTAGATCCTCCCTTACCAAAAGCTCCTGCGGTACCGGCTCCGCGGCCTCCACGGCCTCCGGGTCCTGGCCTACCGGGGAATGCACCTGGTCTGCCGCCACCTGGGGCTCCACCTGGTCCTCCCGGACCTGCACCAAAGCCTCCTGGCTTTCCGCCACCAGGTCTTGGAGCTCCGCCTGGACGCTGCGGTCCGCCCTGCTGTGGTCTTGGTCCGCCGGGACGCTGAGCCTGCCCTGGGGCTCCCTCGGGCCTTGGCCGGCCCATGCCCTGGTTTGAAGAAAACGGGTTGTTTCCAGGCCTAGCCATCGGGCGAGGAATGCCCATGCCCTGGTTTGAAGAAAACGGGTTGTTTCCCGGGCGAGGAATGCCTTGCAATGGGGCTGGCTTCTCGGCTGGCTCTGCCGGCTTCTCGGCTGGTTTTTCCGCAACCTGCTCTGCTGGCTTTGCTTCAGCCTCAGTCGTCTTAGCCTCTGGCTTTGGCTTTTCGGCCTTTGGCTTCTCGGCTGGCTTTTCCTTCTTTGGATATGCCGCACGGAGCTTGGCTGCAACGGGCGGTGCGATGGTGGAAGAGCCACCCTTCACATACTCACCGAGCTCTTCAAGCTTCGCGAGAGCGACCTTGGTATCGATACCAAGTTCTTTAGCTATGTCGTATACGCGTGGAAGCGCCACTGAATTTCTCCTGTCTGGGGCCAACCCCAAACAGGGCAGGCCTTATTGCTGAGCGGGTCTCATTTCTGAAAGCTCATTTGGTGTCACACATCTTCTGCCTGCTTCTATGTCTATAGAAAGTCTTCGCAACAACGCTGCGAAGCTTTGGACTTCGCCCAGTCTATTGGGAAATAGCGCTACTGGCTATTCATCCATGGTGCTATCGGGCTGGATGTCAATCTTGGCACCGGTTAGCTTCGCAGCCAGGCGGGCGTTTTGACCTTCCTTACCAATAGCTAGTGAGAGCTGGAAATCTGGGACCAAAACCCTCACAGCCTTCAGTCCAGCATCAATAACGAAGCTGGAAGACACTTTGGCCGGTGATAGAGCGTGGGCAACGAACTCCGCGAGATTCTCGGAGTGGTCCACTACGTCAATCTTTTCCTCATTTAGCTCGCTGCTGACCGCTCTGACCCGCTGACCAAGTTCGCCAATGCAGGCGCCCTTGGCGTTGATGCCCGGCTCGTTTGAGCGAACTGAAATCTTGGTGCGGTGACCAGCTTCTCTGGCGATTGAGGTGATCTCCACCTGACCCGATGCAACCTCTGGAACCTCGAGAGCGAAAAGTTTACGAACCAGGTTGGGGTGGGTTCTGGAAACCGTGATCATTGGACCCCTAAGGCCCTTTTGGACGCTGGTGACGTAGACGCGAATTCTGCGGCCGTGGGAGTAGTCCTCGCCTGGGACCTGCTCCTCAGGAGGCATGATTGCCTCGATTGAGCCCAGGTTCACATAAACCATGTAGGGCCTTGAGCCTTGCTGAATCTGACCGGCAACTATGTCGCCCTCTTTGCCTTTAAATTCTCCCAGTAGGCCCTCATCGGCAATCTCTCTCATGCGCTGAGCGATTACCTGCTTTGCGGCATAGGCGGCAACTCGGCCGAAGCCCTCGGGTGTCACCTCGTTTTCGGTCTCGGTCGGCTCGCCCTCTTCATCCAAGACCGCCGAGAAGACAGCTACGTGACCAGTCTTGCGGTCTAGGTTTGCGCGGCAACCCTTGGGGTGCTCGCCAATGTGCTTGTAGTAGGCGGCAAGAATGGCAGCCTCGATTATTTGGACAAGTTCGTCGAAGGGGATTTCTTTTTCGCGCTCTAGCAGGCGGAGGACACTGAGATCGATATCCATATGGCCTGCACCTGTTCTATTTCCTGCGCGAGGTTATCTCCGCTAATGCAGATTCTAGCTTTACCGTCAAGCGCTCGCCTGACGCTCTGTCCCAAAGCTCGACTTCTCCAGCCTCGAGACCCCTGCCGCAAACAATTACCCAGGGCATGCCCAATAGCTCGGCATCGGCAAACTTAACCCCGGGAGAAGCTTTGCGATCATCAAGCATCACATCAAAGCCCATCTCTTCGGCCTCCCCGGCAAGAGCCTCAGCGGCCTCAAAGACGCTCTCCTCTTTGCCTGCCGCGATGATGTGAATTTGTGCGGGGGCGACGGCCTCTGGCCAGATCAAGCCCTTTTCGTCGTGGGACTGCTCAGCAATCACCGCAACCAGCCTTGTGACGCCAATGCCGTAGCTTCCCATGGTCACAGTAACGAGCTTGCCGTTTTCGTCTAGGACCCTAAGGTCAAGCGCCTCGGCATACTTGCGCCCAAGTTGGAAGACGTGTCCGATTTCGATTCCCCTGGCGAGCTCTAGTGGGCCCGAGCCATCGGGTGCTGGATCGCCGGCAACTACCTCGGCAATATCTGCAATGCCATCGGATGAGAAGTCCCTGCCGTAGGTGAGATGCCAAACGTGCTTCTCATCCTCATTTGCACCAGTGATCCAGCTCGATCCCTTGGCAACACGGGGGTCCACAAAATAAGGAATCTTGCTTGCTGCCTTCTCCCCCAAAAACTGCGAACCGCTCTTGGTTGGACCGATATAACCCTTCACCAGTTGCGGATGCTTAGCGAAGTCCTCTTCGGTGGCCTGCTCGACATCATTGGGTGAGAACCATGCCTCAGCGCGCTTTTGGTCAACTTCCCGGTCTCCGGGGATGCCGACAATCGCAAGCGAGCGCTTACCCTCGGGAGAAACCAACGCGAGGACAACATTCTTGAGGGTGTCCGCAGCCGTCCACTCGCCGCTCTGTCTGGGGTGATTTTGGTTCGAAAAGTCGACCAGGGTGGCGATGGTCGGAGTCTTTGGAGACTCATGGATCTCGGCCGCAGGAGTCTTTGAAGCATCTATTTCTTCAGCCACTTCAAATCGAATCGCCTCGACGTTAGCGGCGAAGCCTCCCGAGGAGCGGACAAAGGTGTCCTCACCGATTGGTGCTGGGCACAAAAACTCTTCTGACTTCGAGCCTCCCATTGCACCCGCATCAGCCTTGACTATCACGTAGTCGAGCCCGAGCCTTTTGAAAATCCGCTCATATGCATCGCGCTGCGCCTGATAGCTGACCTCCAGGCCCTCGTCGGAGATGTCGAAGCTGTAGGCGTCCTTCATGATGAACTCTCGACCGCGCAAGAGCCCCGCTCTCGGTCTTGCCTCATCGCGGTACTTGAGCTGAATCTGGTAGATGCTCAGTGGCAGGTCTTTGTAGGAGGTGTAGAGGTCCTTCACCAAAAGCGTGAAGACCTCCTCGTGGGTTGGAGCAAGCAGATAGTCCGCGTCCTTGCGGTCTTTGAGCCTAAAAATGTTGTCGCCGTATTCCTCCCAGCGACCGGTGGCCTCATAAGGCTCCTTGGGTAGTAGCCCAGGGAAGTGAACCTCTTGGCTGCCAGCTGCCGCCATTTCCTCGCGGACGATTTTCTCGATCTTGTTCTTGACCATTAGCCCAAGCGGCAGCCAAGACCAGATTCCTGGGCCCGCCCTGCGGATATAGCCAGCTCGAACCAGGAGCTTGTGGCTATCGACCTCGGCATCGGCGGGATCCTCGCGGAGGGTTCTTAGAAAAAGTGTGCTCAGGCGATAAGGCATGCGCACAATGTTAGCTACTCGCCGACGGATACCTGTGCGGTTCCAAGCTCACTTGGATCCATTTCTGCGGCAATGCGGTTGGCCTCTTCGATCAGCGTCTGAACAATTTCGCTCTCAGGAACGGTTTTAATGACCTCACCCTTGACAAAAATCTGGCCCTTTCCGTTACCCGAGGCAACGCCAAGATCAGCCTCTCTTGCCTCACCCGGACCATTTACAACACAGCCCATCACAGCAACGCGAATCGGAACAGTTAGGTGCTTGAGGCCCTCGGTCACATCGTCTGCGAGGGTGTAGACATCGACCTGTGCCCTTCCGCAGCTTGGGCAGGAGACGATTTCGAGCTTTCTAGGTCTGAGGTTCAGGCTCTCCAGGATCTGCGATCCGACCTTGATCTCCTCAACCGGCGGAGCCGAGAGCGAAACCCTGATGGTGTCGCCAATGCCCTGGCTCAATAGCGCACCAAAGGCAACTGCTGACTTGATGGTTCCCTGGAATGCAGGGCCGGCTTCGGTAACGCCCAGGTGCAGTGGCCAGTCGCCACGCTCAGAAAGCTGCTGATAGGCGCTGACCATCACAACCGGATCGTTGTGCTTGACCGAAATCTTGAAGTCGTGAAAGTCGTGCTCTTCAAACAAAGAGGCTTCCCAGACAGCAGACTCAACAAGTGCCTCCGCCGTTGGCTTGCCGTATTTCTCCAAGAGCCTTGGGTCCAAAGAACCTGCGTTTACGCCAATGCGGATGGAGACTCCTGCGTCCTTGGCGGCCTTGGCAATCTCCCCAACCTGGTCATCGAACTTTCTGATGTTTCCCGGGTTGACCCTGACCGCGCCACACCCGGCATCAATTGCCTGGAAGACATAGCGAGGCTGGAAGTGGATGTCGGCAATCACCGGAATCTGGCTGCGCTTTGCGATGATGCGAAGAACGTCTGCATCGTCCTGGGATGGCACCGCAACACGCACGATGTCGCAACCGGATGCCGTCAGTTCCGCGATCTGCTGCAAGGTGGCATTGATGTCTGTGGTGGGGGTGGTGGTCATCGACTGCACCGAAATGGGTGCGTCGCCGCCGACGGCTACCTTGCCAACCATGATCTGCCGGGTCTTGCGCCTGGGAGCCAGTGTTGGAGGTGGTGACTTGGGAAGTCCGAGATTTACAGCCGGCACTTACGCCCCTTTACTTTTTTCTCTAGCAATACAACAGCCAAGAGCTAATTTAGCTTCCTAGCCCAGTGAGATTGGGTTAATCAGGTCAGCCAGAATCAAAACGACCCCAGTGAAGATTAGTAGCACCCACATTCCATATGCCACAGGCAGGGCCTTTGCGGTGTCAACGGGACCGGGATCTTTTCTTGCAACAAGCCGCGAAACCCTGCGCTTTGCTCCCTCATAGAGAGCCCCTGCGACGTGCCCACCATCTAGAGGCAAAAGCGGAATCAGATTGAAAGCAAACAGTGCAATATTCAATGAACCCAAGAGAAGCAGCAGCGAAGAGAGCTTGGCCTCCAAAGGAATCTCTGCCGCGGTGAGCTCCCCAGCCAGTTGACCAACACCAACGATGGATACCGCCCCATAGGGGTCTCGCTCTGCAAGGCCAAAGGTTGAGACAAAGACTTGGTAGACCTGCTGCGGAAGTTCCACGATGAAGGCAAACATCGCTCCTGTGGCCGCTACCCCATAGCCGAGCGACTCACTAAGCGGCATTGGATTGCTCGTGGGCGCAAGGCTGACACCAATTATCGGGGTGAGCCTGGTCACGGGGTTACCCTCACTATCTAGACTCAACGTGCCATTTGAGTCGTAGACGGCCCTCTCGAAATAGCTCGGGGTAATGGAGAGACTTACCTGCTGGCCGCCCCTGTCCACAACCAAAGTCGATGCTCCCTGACCTCGGGTGGTCATGATTTCAGTGACCTCGGCCCAGCTGACAACACTTGTGCCATTTACAGAAACTACCCTGTCGCCGTCGGCCATTCCCGCCTTAGCCGCGGGCGATATCGGTGCTCCCGCCGGGCAGCTGCCATCGCTTGCAGCCTCAATGCACTGATAAACCTTGGCCACGGTCAGCGAGTTTTGCAGTGGGCCAATTCCAGTCAGGGCAATTGCAATTAGTAGCAGTCCGAGGAAAAAGTTCATCATGGGCCCACCGAGCATGATGGTGACTTTCTTCCAGGTGCTCAGCTCGTAAAACTGCCTGCCCGAATCGCCCAGTTCTTCCTGAGCGGCAATCTCCTTGCGAGCTTCCTTGATCCAGCCGGCAAATGGGCCACGGTAGGGCTTACTCTCCGGCGGATACATGCCAGCCATGAGAATGTAGCCGCCGAGTGGAAATGCTTTGAAGCCAAACTCAGTCTCGCCGCGCTGGCGAGAGAAAAATGTCGGGCCGAATCCGATCATGAACTGCTTTACCCTCACCCCAAAGGCTTTTGCTGGAGCGTAGTGGCCGAGCTCGTGGAGGCCAATCGAGAGGGCAATTCCGACAATCACCACCAAAATGCCGATTGCGTAAAGGGCTATGTCGAGCACGTAGTCAAGGTTACTAGCTGATCCGCTGGGCAATTAGAGAGTCTGCTGTGAGGCGAGCCCAAGCCTCAGATTCCAATACGCCCTCAAGAGTGAGGCTTGCAGGGGGGTTGTGCTGCTCTATTACCTGGTCGATGATGCTGACGATCTCGACAAAGCCAATTTGACCGGCCAAGAACGCCTCGACGGCCTGCTCATTGGCAGCGTTATAGACAGCGGGGAAAGTAAGTCCTCGAAGTGCGACCTCACGAGCAAGTGGAATGGCCTTGAAGACCTCTTCGTCGATTGGCTCGAACTCCCACGAGTGACTCTGCGTCCAGTCAATTGGCGCCACCGCACCTGGCTGCCGCTTTGGCCAATCGAGTGCAAGGGCCAGCGGAAGCTTCATGTCGGTAATTGAGCACTGAGCGATAACCGATCCGTCGGAGTACTCCACCATCGAGTGAACAGCGGACTGCGGGTGAACGGTTATGGCGATCCTGTCAATCGGGACACCAAAAAGAAGCTGCGCCTCAATCATCTCTAGGCCCTTGTTCACCATAGAAGCCGAGTTGATGGTGATGATTCGGCCCATCGACCAGGTCGGATGCTTTAGTGCCTGCTCAATGGTCACAGACCTAAGCTGCTCGGCAGAAAAACCCCTGAAGGGCCCTCCGCTTGCGGTCAGGATTAGCTTTTCAACCTCAGCGTCATCACCAGACCTGAGGCATTGTGCGAGCGCCGAATGTTCGGAGTCAACCGGAACTATCTGACCAGGGCTTGCAATGCTGGTGACAAGCTCACCGCCAACGATGAGCGACTCTTTGTTAGCCAGCGCCAGGGTCTTGCCGCTCTCAAGAGCCGCGAGGGTGGCGGCCAGCCCGGCAGAGCCGCTGATGCCGTGCACCAAAACATCAGCCTGGACATCTCTTGCAAGCTTGGCTGCCTCGTCTGCACCGAGTGCAATCTCGTCGCGAGTCAAACCAAACTCAATGCGCTGCTGCTCTAGAAGCTCTGTGGAGGTGTTTGCCGAGAGCCCGACAACCTTGAACCGGTCGGGGAACTGTCTAATCAGGTCGAGAGCCTGAGAGCCGACCGAACCGGTAGAACCAAGAACTATCACCGAGCGCATAGGGAAAGCTTAGAACCCGCTTTGAAGTTCTGGATCTTGAGCCAGAAAACAGCTTTGAGAATCTAGACTTCTGACATGACTCTCGAGCAGAAGCGCCACGTCGTCACCGCCATTCCAGGGCCCAATTCCCTCGCCTTGCAGAAGCGTCGAAGCGAGGTCGTCTCCGCAGGTGTCGGAACCATGTTGCCCACCTTCATCGAAGAGGCCCACGGCGCAATACTGAAAGATGTTGATGGCAATCACCTGATTGACATGGGCTCTGGCATTGGCGTTGTCACCATTGGTCACACCAACGAGAAGCTCGTGGCCGCTGTTTCTGAGCAGGTCGCCAAACTAACCCACACCCTTTTCACCGTCGCTCCCTATGAGCCCTATGTGAGAGCAGCTGAGCTACTTACGAGCCACGCACCGTGCGGAAAAAAGAAAAAGGCCGCATTTTTCAACTCGGGTGCAGAGGCTGTTGAAAACGCGGTAAAGATTGCAAGAAAGGCGACCGGTCGCACCGAGATCGCGGTCTTTGACCACTCCTACCACGGCCGCACGAATCTCACGATGGCCATGAACTTCAAGGCTCATCCCTATGGAACCGGTTTTGGACCCCTTGCTGGAAGTGTCCACCACGCCCCTATGAGTTACCCATTCCGGGACCCGGCTGAGATGACCGGACCCGAGGCGGCAACCAGGGCAATCACCTACCTAGAAAAGCGGGTTGGTGCATCACAACTTGCAGCACTTTTTATCGAACCCATCCAGGGCGAGGGCGGCTTCATTGTCCCAGCCCCGGGATTCCTGCTCACGCTTCAGGAGTGGACCAGGGCCAACGGCATCGTGCTGGTTGCTGACGAGGTTCAGAGCGGTATGGCAAGGACCGGAAAGTGGTTTGCCAGCGAGTGGGAAGAAGGCTTTGAGCCCGATCTCATTACAGTCGCCAAAGGCATAGCCGGTGGAATGCCGCTCTCAGGAGTTGTCGGTAGAGCCGAGATCATGGATGCCGCCCACGCAGGCGGACTCGGAGGAACCTTCGGAGGCTCCCCCACTGCCGTAGCCGCTGCGGTAGCGGTCATGGAGCAGTTCGAAGAGGGCGGCTGGTTTGAAAGAGCCGAGCAAATTGGTGAGATTCTCTCAGGCAGGCTCACTGCAATGCAGAACAACTACCCGGTAATTGGAGATGTTCGTGGCAAGGGCGCAATGCAGGCGATTGAGCTTGTCAGGCCCGGAACCATGGACCCAAACCCTGAGGCCACCGATGCTGTGATGAAGCACTGCCACCAAAACGGAGTTTTGGTGCTCAATGCCGGTACCTACAACAACGTTCTGAGATTCCTTCCTCCACTTGCAATCAGTGACGAGCTGCTGCACGACGCACTTGACGTTCTTGCGGCCGGACTGGCCAAGCTCTAGCTGTAAAAAAATCCAGGGGAAACCCAAAAGAGAATCAAAGGTGATTCATGATTTCTATTTATCCGCACCGTGAGCGTTTGGCCGCGCTTTTCCAGCGTGAACAGCAGCGCTTTCAAGAAACACACCAGGCAAGCTCGATAGCTCACAGCTCCGGCAGGGACAGCATGCTCGCCGGAGTCCCAATGATTTGGATGGCGAAGTGGCCAGGAGGCTTCCCTGTCTATGTGAAAAGCGCCTCCGGAGCAAGATTCATAGATCTTGACGACAACGAATACACCGACTTCTGCCTTGGCGACACCGGTTCAATGTCCGGTCACTCCCCTAGGCCAACCGTCTTGGCCATTAGCGAGCAGGCCAAGAAGGGCATTACTCTCATGCTCCCAACCGAGCAAGCGGCAAAGAACGCCAGGGAACTTGCGAGCAGGTTTGGCTTGCCCAAGTGGCAGTTCACGCTCAGCGCGACAGACGCGAACCGACACCTGATTCGCTTTGCTAGGCACGTCACTGGCCGGCAAAAGATCGCGGTCCACGACTACTGCTACCACGGCACCGTCGACGAGACATTTGCAAACCTTGCGCCTGACGGCAGCACCACATCACGCAAGAACAACATCGGTGCCCCCGTCCCCCTTGACCAAACGACTGTTTCGATTCCGTTCAATGACCTGGCCGCAGCTGAGGCTGCCTTCGCTAGCGGTGAGGTGGCCGCGATGCTGATGGAACCTGCTCTCACAAACATCGGCATCGTGCTGCCAGATGCTGGCTATCTAGAGGGCATGCAGGAGCTGTGCAGGAAATACGACATCATCTGGATCCTCGATGAGACCCACACCCTCTCTGCTGGACCGGGCGGCATGACAGCCCAACTTGGCCTGAAGCCAGATGCGCTGGTGCTCGGCAAAACCATTGGTGGTGGCATTGCAGTCGGCGCTTATGGAATGACCGAGACCCTGGCTGAGACAATCGCAGCATCAATGGAGCTAGAGAGTATTGATGTTGGCGGAGTTGGTGGAACCCTCGCCGGAAACGCACTCTCAATGGCCGCTGTCGGGGCAACCTTGACCGAGGTACTCACCCCCGAGGCCTTTGAACACATGGAGTCGCTGGCAATCATGTGGCAGCAGGGCATTCAGGAAATCATCGATGAGTTTGGGCTTCCCTGGCAGGTCTCCAGGGTTGGCTGCAGGGGCGAATACAGCTTCCGCCCGTCAGCACCAAAGACCGGTGCCGAGGCGGCAGCGGCTGAGGACTTCGAGCTGCAGCAGTTCCTCCAGCTGCACGCGCTGAACCGAGGAATACTAATGACCCCGTTTCACAACATGACCTTGATGAGCCCAGAGACAAAGCCGGAGGACGTTCAGCGTCACCTGAGCCACTTCCGCGAGGCAGTGAGTGAACTATTTGGTAATTAGCTTCTTCTGTTTCCTCGAAGAGCGAATCTGAACCACCAACACAATCGCAATAGCAACCAGGAACACGAAGGAGCCAATCACGTTGGCCTCTGCCGGGATGCCTCTTGCGGCTGCGGTGTAGACGAACTTGGGGAAGGTGTCCACTGCACCCGAATTGAACTGAGTGATAATGAAATCATCAAAGCTAAGCGCAAATGCCAGCATCGCAGCTGCCAGAATGCCCGGCAAAAGGAGCGGGAAGGTAATCCGCCAGAAGACTTGAGCTGCGTTGGCATAGAGATCGCGACCAGCTTCCTCTAAGGCGGGATCAAGTGTTGCAACCCTCGCCTTCACCGTCACCACCACAAAGCTCAAGGTGAACATGGTGTGAGCGATGATGACGGTAGGCAAACCCTTTTGCCAACCAAAGTCAAGAAACTGCGCTGCTAGTCCCGCTCCCATAACCACCTCAGGGGTTGCAAGGGGCAAGAACAGCAGCAGGTTGGTAGCGCTGCGGAAACGGAAACGGTAGCGCACGAGTGCGATGGCGATCATTGTGCCCAAGATCGTCGCAACCACCGTCGCGCTCACAGCAACAATTACAGAGTTTCCAAACGCATCACAGACCTCCTGCTGGTTGCAAACATCCAGCCAGTTGTCCAGAGTGAAGCCGCGCCAAATAATGTTCGATTTGATCGAGTCATTAAAGGAAAAGACAAAGGTGTAGATGATTGGAATCGCCAAGAAGGCGAAGGTAAGTGCGACGTAGGTGGGGAGCAGGTACTTGCCAAGTGAAAGCTTCACAGCAGGTCCTCCGTTCCACTCCTGCGGACGTAGGCGGAGACCAAAATGACAATTGCGGCCATTAGCAAGACCGAGAGCGCGGAGGCCGTTGGATAGTCCTGAATTCTCAAGAAGTTTGCCTCGACCACGTTGCCAATCATTGCCGTATCCGTACTGCCCAAAAAGTCTCGGCTGGCAACCACGTAATCGCCGCTAATTGGGATGAAGGTAAGAAGGGTGCCTGAGATCACTCCAGGCATCGAGAGGGGAAAGGTGATCTTGCGGAAGGTCGTGAAGGAGTTCGCGTAGAGGTCATGCCCAGCCTCAACCAGGCGCAAATCCAACCTGTCAAGGGAAGCGTAAATAGGCAGCGTCATGAACGGAATGAAGTTATAGACCAAGCCAAAAATAACGGCAAAGTCTGTGCCGATTATGTAGCTATCGGCACCCATCAAACCAATGTCTTTCAAGGTATTGAGAAGCCAAGAATCATTCGAGAAGATCTGCTTCCAAGCAAAGGTGCGCAGCAGCATCGAAATAAAGAAAGGCGCAATAACCAGAGTGAGGAGCATGCCCTTCAGCAGTGGACGGTTCCTAGCGGTGACTCCGATGAAGTATGCGATGGGGTAGCTAATTGCGAGTGCGATAACAGTTGCAATCAGAGCAAAGCTAAACGAGCGAAAAATCTGCGGAGCGTATTGACCTAGTGCGTAGCCATAGTTGCCAATCTCAAGCGCTACGTCGTAGCGACCAATAACACCAGTGGCACTGGGAGCCTTGAGGGAGGTGAGAATCAGCGAGAAAAGCGGGGTTAGGAAGAAAAGGCCCAGGTAGAAAAGGCCGGGCAAAAGAAGGTAAAGGGCAACGCGACCGGTCTTGGTGGGCTTTTGGCTTGCGACCGGTGCCTGCGGCCCTAAAGCTACGAATGCCACCTCTAGGCCCTACTCTGCGACTTCTTCTTCGCCGGTTGGTAGATCTGCAAGCCCAAAGCTGTGCTCTACCTTCCAGCTGACCCAGACCTCGGCTCCCAGCTCAACCACTGGGGACTTTCCGACATTCTGGGCGAATACCGTTATCTCGCCAACTTCCGGAATCTCGATTTGATACTGGTTGGAGACGCCGGTAAATCGGATGTCGGTGATTGTTCCACGGCCCAGGATATTTACAGCCGGATCACTTGCTGGCTTCTCGGGGTGGAAAGAAGTCTTTTCCGGGCGAACACCAATTGCGACTTTGCCTTTGGTTTTTTCAACCCTCGCTGCCGGAGCGGCAAGCCTATTTCCCTTGAAATTAATCGCGAGCTTTGCATCATCGGCTTCTGCAACCTCACCCACAAAAATATTTGACTGTCCCAAGAATTTTGCGACGAATGCCGTCTTGGGCCTGTCGTAAAGGGCCTCGGGCGCACCCATTTGCTCGATATGACCGTGGTTCATCACAGCAACGGTGTCAGCCATGTCCATGGCCTCTTCCTGGTCGTGGGTGACGTGGAGGAACGTTAGGCCCACCTCCATCTGAATCGCCTTGAGCTCAATCTGCATCTGCCTGCGCAGCTTTAGATCAAGGGCTCCCAGCGGCTCATCCAGAAGCAACAGAGCAGGTCTGTTCACGAGCGCACGAGCAAGCGCAACCCGCTGCTGCTGGCCTCCAGAAAGTTGCTGTGGTCTCCGGGCTGCCAGGTGCTGAAGCTCAACCATCTCGAGCGCAGCCTGAGCCTCTTGCTGGGGGTTATCAACCTTGCGCTGCTTGAGTCCAAACGCAACGTTCTCCTCCACGCTCATGTGTGGGAAGAGTGCGTAGTTTTGGAAGACCGTGTTTACAGGCCTCTGGTGTGGCTTTTGGTCGGTGACATCGTTGCCGCCAATCAGAATTCGTCCCGCACTCGGAGTCTCGAGGCCGGCAATCATCCTCAGGGTCGTGGTCTTGCCACAACCCGATGGGCCAAGCAGCGCAAAGAATTCCCCGGCCGGAATCTTGAGGTCGAGGTCATCGACCGCAACAAAACCGGGGAACTCCTTGCGAATACTTTCTAGCTCGAGGTCTTGACCGCCAGCAACGAAGTCAGCGGACACTAAGCCCCTAGCAGTAGGTTCTGCCAAGCAGATGCGAAGCGCTGCTCTTCCTGCCCGGTGAGCGAGCGGAATGCCTTCGACCTAGACAGGGTGTCGGCGTTCGGGAAGATGAGCTGGTTCTCTGCTAGCTCCTCATCTACCTCGGCTGCAGCATCCTGCGCACCAACTACCGGGGTGATGTAGTTCACCCAAAGCGCTAGCTCGGCAGCATTTGCTGGGTCGTAGTAGAAGTTGATTAGCTCCTCAACGTTGCGCTTGTGAGTTGCGCCGTTGGGGGTAACGAACACATCGGCCCACAGCGTTGCGCCCGAGTCGGGGAAGATGAAGCCGAATGGCTCTGGGTCATCGTCGGTACCGGCCTCGTAGTTGATAACGGTGATATCACCTGACCACGCGGTGGAGGCAATGATGTTGCCGGTCGTTAGGTCATCGAGGTAGCTGTTGCCGCGAACGTTATAGATCTGTCCGGCATCAATCTGCTCCTTGACGGCATCCAGTGCCGCCATGAAGGCATCCTCGCTGAGGCTTGAGCTGGAGGTGATGTCGATGCCCTGGCTCAGCAGAACTAAGCCAACGGTGTCGCGCATCTCAGACAGAAGCCCTACGCGACCTTTGAGCTCTGCTGCCCAAAGGTCAGCCATTGAGCCTGGGGCGTCCTTGCCGGTTGCATCCTTGTAGGCCTGCTTGTTGTAACCAATGCCGGCGAAGCCTGCCTGCCATGGAATTGAGTAGATGCGGTCTGGGTCCTCAGCGGAACCTAGGTAGCTAGGCGCGATATTTGCGACCTTGTTTGGCATGTTGGCGTTGTCATAGGTCTGCAGGTAGCCAAGGTTCTGGAGCCTGGATGCCATCCAACCGGTTGGGCAGGCTACGTCAGCGCCGATGTCGGCACCGAGCTCTAGCTGGTCCTTGACCTTCGCATACCAGGTGTCGTTGTCGTCGATCTCGATGCGGTAATCAACGCTGATTCCGCTCTCGGCCTGGAAACGCTCAAGTGTTGGGTAGTTGCCGTCGTCGTCCTCGTCCATGTAGGCAGGCCAGTTGTGCCAGATCAGCACCTTTTCTGAGTCGGAAACGTCGGTTGCTGCAACCTGGCCCTCGTCTGCTGGTGCGCAGGATGCAAGGGTAAGTGCAGCTGCCGTTCCACCAACTCCGGCCAGTGCCGCGCGCCTGGAAATCTGGTGATTCCTAGCCATCTGAACTAGGTCCCGCAGCATTGGGTCTTGCGGTAGTTCTCGCTTCATTGCTTCTCTCCTAAATCCGCATTTCGCGGCTTGTATTCATTCTCAGGCGCTTCGGTTGAATCCGAATTGCTCAAAGTTTGGCACAAATTCCTTCCAACGCCGTAAATGAAATCTAACTTTTACTTTCAGTCTCCGATGTAGTGCATCACGTGCTTGACGCGCGTGTAGTCCTCGAACCCGTAGGCCGAGAGATCTTTGCCATAACCCGAGTGCTTGAAGCCTCCGTGAGGCATCTCAGCTGCAAGTGGAATGTGGCAGTTAATCCAGACAGCACCAAAGTCCAGGTGCTTAGCAAAACGCATGGCCCTGGTGTGGTTGGTGGTCCAGACCGATGAGGCAAGTCCATACTTCACATCGTTTGCCCAGGTCAAAGCCTGCTCATCGTCCTTGAACTTCTGGACGGTAAGCACCGGCCCAAAGATCTCTTGCTGGATGTGCTCGTCGTCCTGCTTGAAACCAGATAGGACTGTCGGCTCAAGGAAGTAGCCCTTACCGGAGAGCCTGTTGCCGCCCATTTCGACCTTGGCGTGGGCAGGCACTCGATCGATAAACCCTTGAACCCGCTCTAGCTGAGAAGAGTTGTTGACGGGACCAAACAGGACATCGGGGTCCGATGGCATTCCGACCTTCGCACTCGCCTTGACCTCGGCTAGAAGTGCTGCCATGAATGAGTCGTAGGCCTTCTCGTGAACCAGCAGCCTGGTGGCAGCTGTGCAGTCCTGGCCGGCGTTGAAGAATCCCGCAGCCACGATGCCCGCGGCCGCCTTCTCCATCTCGGCATCGTCAAAGACGATTACCGGTGCCTTGCCACCGAGCTCGAGGTGAACTCGCTTTAGATCCGAGGAGGCCGACTTCGCGACCTCCATACCAGCACGGACAGAGCCGGTGATGGAGACCATCTGCGGGATCGGGTTCTCTACCATCATGCGTCCGGTGTCGCGGTCGCCAGTGATGACGTTGAAGACTCCGGGAGGCAGGTGCTTGTTGGCAATCTCGGCCAAGAAAAGAGTTGAGGCGGGAGTGGTGTCCGAAGGCTTTAGAACAATCGTGTTACCAGCGGCAATCGCGGGTGCAAACTTCCAGACCGCCATGTTCAGCGGGTAATTCCAAGGAGTTACCTGGCCGATGACGCCGATTGGCTCGCGCCTAATCGAGGAGGTGTGGTCAGCTGTGTACTCAGCTGTTGCCTTGCCCTCTAGGTTTCTAGCGGCGCCGGCAAAAAAGCGAATCTGGTCAACGGAAGGTCCCATCTCGTAGTCGACGAGCGTTGCTCTTGGCTTACCGGTGTTTTCGCTCTCTAGGTCAGCCGCCTTGTCGGCATGCTTCTCTAACTCGTCCGCAATTCTGAATAGCGCTAGCTGGCGCTCAGCTGGTGTGACCTGGGACCATTCCTTGAAAGCCGCATGAGCCGTCTCAAATGCGTGATTTACGTCCTCTGCACCGGACACGGGTGCGTGAGCGTATACCTCTTCGGTCGATGGGTTGATGACATCGCTCACCCCACTGGCAGCCGGGGTTACATACTTGCCACCAACGAAGTTCTGAAGCTTTCTTACTGACAACTGAATTCACTCCTCATTGAGATACGTACCTTGATGCTAGACCCGCAATGGTCTACCCGACATTAAAAATGAAAAAGAGTGCCGATTTCGTAACTTATTTGTAAAAAAACTGCGGAATACCTATTTTCGGCCCTCGATTGGTGTGATACTCGACCCATGTCTAGGACGAAGAGAACGCGGCAGTCGCAGCTCGACGAAATCTCAAAGCAGATAATCGAGCAGCTGCAGCACGACGGCCGGAAGTCCTATGCCGAGATTGGCAAGGTCGTGGGGCTTTCTGAGGCTGCTGTTAGGCAGCGGGTTCAGAAGCTAACGGATTCGGGCGTGATGCAGATCGTTGCCGTTACCGACCCGCTGCGTCTGGGCTTTTCTCGCCAAGCAATGATTGGTATCAAGTGCGTAGGCGATGTGACCGAGGTTGCCGAGGCACTTTCCACTCTGCCAGCGGTCGACTACGTCGTTCTCACCGCCGGAAGCTTCGACCTGATGGTCGAAGTCGTTTGTGAGGATGACGACCACCTGATTGCTCTTCTGAATCAAAGAATTAGGACGCTTCCTCAGGTAACCTCTGCAGAAACATTTGTCTACCTAAAGCTGCACAAGCAGTTTTACAACTGGGGAACCAGATAGGTCCCAAACAAAGTAAAGAAGTGATAATCGATGGCGATTTCAGAGAGCAGAAAAACTAACCCCTTGAAGGGGCTAATCGGCAGGGTTAAGCCCAAGCCGAAATCAAGCGCTGAACTCAAGCTCTATGAGGCGATGAAGGCCGGCAAGGAAGTTGGCGACAAGATGTGGCAGGAGGCCGCCAAGAAGCACTCCTGGTTGCACTTCACCCGTCACAGCCCCTATCAGAAGATCGACATGACGATCATCGAACGCGGCGAGGGTCACTACCTGATCGACTCCAAGGGTCGCAAGGTAATTGACGGCCTGTCAGGACTATTCACCTGCAACATAGGCCACGGCCGCCAGGAACTTGCGGATGCGGCACAGAAGCAGATGATGGAGCTGGACTTCATGCCGCTTTGGTCCTACCACCACCCAAGGGCCATTGAGCTTTCTGAGAGATTGCTCTCCTACGCGCCCGAGGGCATGACCCGAATTTTCTTCACCACCGGCGGCACCGAGGGCGTTGAGTCGGCATGGAAGATCGCAAAGCAGTACTTCCGCATGACGGGCAAGCCACAGAAGCACAAGGTCATCTCCCGGATGACGGCCTATCACGGGACAAGTCACGGTGCTCTATCGATCACCGGTATTCCCGCCTTCAAGCAGATGTTCGAGCCACTGGTGCCATCGGCATTTAGGGTTCCAAACACCAACTACTACCGCGCGCCACATGAGTTCAAGAATGAGGACGAGTTTGGCCTTTGGGCTGCAAACCGCCTCGAAGAGGCGATTATGTTTGAAGGTCCCGACACGGTCGCGGCCTTCTTCGTTGAGCCAATCCAGAACGCCGGTGGCTGCTTCACAGCCACCAAGGCCTACTTCCAAAGGATCAGGGAAATCTGCACCAAGTACGACGTGATTCTGGTGGCAGACGAGACCATCACTGGCTACGGCAGAACAGGTGAGATGTTTGGCTCACAGCGCTACGACATCCAGCCGGACATGATGGTGACCGCAAAGGCCATCACCTCAGGTGCTCAGCCGCTTGGCGCGCTTTACCTGAAGGAGAAGTTCTTCACACCATTCGACGATGGCACAAAAACTCTCGCCCACGGCTACACCTTCGGAGGCCACCCGGTTGCTTGTGCGGTGGCGCTTGCCAACCTCGACATCTACGACAAAGAGAAGATTGTTGACAACGTCCGAAAGAACTCGCCGGTCTTCCGCAAGACTCTCGAGAAGCTCTATGACCTTCCGATTGTTGGCAATGTCCGCGGTGACGGTTACTTCTTTGCCGTCGAGATGGTGAAGAACAAGGAGACCAAGGAGACCCTGACCGGCCCCGAGGCGGAGAAACTCCTGAGAGGCTTCCTCAACACCGCACTCTACGAGGCCGGACTCTACTGCCGCGCCGATGACAGAGGAGACCCTGTAATCCAGCTTGCTCCCCCGCTAACTATCGGGCCCAAGGAGTTCGACGAGATAGAGCAGATCCTGCGCAAGGTTCTGACTGAGGCTTGGAAGAGACTGAACTCCTAGACCGTGGATTTCTCCCAACTGAGTTTTTGGCACTCTCAAATTGCCGAGCTCACTCCAAGAGCCATCCCATCAGATGCTGGTCCATTTGATGTCGGCATAGCAGGCGCTGGGTTCAGCGGTCTCTGGACAGGTATCTACCTACTGCGAGCTAATCCCAACCTCAAGGTTGCCATTTTTGAGAAAGAAATAGCGGGGTTTGGAGCCTCTGGAAGAAACGGTGGTTGGTGCTCCGCGCTGTTCCCCTGGGCGCCTGACCAACTTGCAGAGAAATATGGCAAAGAGGCTGCTAAGCAGTTGCGTTCTGCGATGGTGGACACTGTCCAGGAGGTTGGCAGAATAGCCAAGGAGCTTGGGATCGACTGTGATTTTCAACTCTCGGGAACCCAATATCTAATTCGTTCTAAAGCTCAGCGCATCAAGGCAGAACATGAGCTTGCAGCTGCTGAAGAGTTAGGCGTGGATCAACTCAGAGAAGTCTCCCCCGAGCTGGCACCGCGTGCCACAAAGGTCTTGGGTAGCGTCTTTGATCCGGCATGTGCCTCGATTCAGCCTGCAAAGCTGGTGCGCGGGCTTGCAGAGAGTTTTGAAAAGCTCGGTGGCGTCATTTTCGAAAAAACTGAAGTCCTAAGGCTTTCCGAGGGTCGCATCGAAACCTCCCGCGGAGACTTCATGGCCGAATACGTAGTGGATGCGCTCGAAGGATACCGATCTACCCTCAGGGAAAAAAGGCGTGACTCGATTCCGATCTACTCCCTGATGGTGGTCACGGAGGTTCTACCGGAGGAGCTCTTGAATGAGATGGGACTCGAACCAGGAATCACGTTTGCTGACTATCGGAACCTTGTCATTTACGGGCAACGAACCAAAGACAATCGCATCGCCTTCGGTGGCAGAGGCGCTCCATACCACTTCGGCTCGAGCATAAAGCCCGGCTATGACCGCAACGACAGGATTCATGACCAGATAGAAGGAGTGCTCTTGGATCTGTTTCCTCAGCTAAACACGGTCAAATTTGAGCAGCGTTGGGGAGGTGCCCTTGGGGTATCCAGGGATTGGATGGCTTCGGTGCGACTTGATCCCAAGTCCAAACTCGGGCAGGCAGGTGGCTATGTCGGCGACGGCGTTGGCACCAGCAACCTAGCCGGACGGACCATGGCGGATCTGATTCTTGGGCTTTCAACCCCACTAACCAAACTTTGCTGGGTCCAGCATCAATCTCCCAAGTGGGAGTTCGAACCCCTGCGGTTTATAGCTGCCAGAGGTGCGCTGCTTGGCGCTGACATCGCAGACCAAATTGAAGGTGTCACCGGCAAGAGATCTTTGATCTCAAAAATAATTGCCCGCCTCACCGGCAAGGGATAGAGACGTTATCCACAACCCAAAAGCGTGCTTGCCATCAAGTGTGTAACTTGTAGCCATGGAAGAAATCACCGCAAGAGAAGTGTTCACAACTGCACTCGGCACTCTCTCCGTCTGTGTTTCAAAGGGACGAGTTGTAGAGGTGGGATTCGTAAGCGAGGCTCTACCAAGCTTTGCCGAGAGCAGCTCGGATGGCGCACTGGCTAAAGAAGCTGCCAACCAGCTGCGAGATTACTTTGCGGGCAAGCGAGAAAGCTTTGATCTTCCGCTTCACTTTTCAGGTACAAAGTTTCAAGAGGAAATCTGGCAGGAGATAGCAAAGGTTCCCTTTGGCCAAAGCGCAACCTACAAAGACCTTGCGATGAGAATCGGAAAGCCACAGGCTGCCCGGGCTGTCGGAGGTGCCGTAGGAGCAAACCCAATAGGCATCATTGTCGGTTGCCACCGAATTCTCGGTTCTTCAGGAAAGCTCACCGGCTACTCCGGTGGCAGCGGAGTCCCAACCAAGAAAAAGCTACTTGAGCTTGAAGGGATCGCCTACAAGTGAACACCAGAGTTCACCCTGATGGCCTTGAGCGTTGCATCTGGGTAACGGACGACCAGATATACATCGACTACCACGACACCGAGTGGGGAACCCCGACCAAGGATCAAAGATCACTCTTCGAGGGGATTTGCCTGGAGGGCTTTCAGGCAGGGCTGAGTTGGATAACCATCCTCAAAAGGCGCGAGGGTTTTCGACAGTTATTCGAAAACTTCGAGCCGGAAAAAGTTTCCCGATTTGACGAAGACAAGGTGAGCGAGCTGCTTCAAGACGAGCGCATCATAAGAAACCGTGCCAAGGTGATCTCCGCAATCAATAACGCGAGAGTTGTCACAGACAATGCAATTGACCTTGTTGAGCTGATGTGGTCCCACGCTCCCAAGAAACCCCAGACACCCAAAAAGAACTTTGAATGGAAAGCAGCAAGCGAAGACTCCGAGGCATTGAGTAAGACCCTGAAGAAACTTGGGTTCAGCTTTGTCGGTCCCACCACTATGTATGCGCTGATGCAATCGACGGGCATGGTTCAGGACCACGCCCCAGGCTGTTTTAGAAGAGCCTGAAAAAATCACCCCTCCCACTACATTGGTTCATTGGGAGAGCAAATGACAGCTGAAGAGTTCAATCGGGTTTATCGCGCCCACCTACCCGAAATAACCCGTTTCCTAGCTCGCAGACTCCCGAGCGAGAGCGTGGAAGACATTGCCGGGGACCTATTCGAGATCGCCTGGAATAAGCGAAGTTCAATTCGAGCGGGCGAAGAACTCCCATGGCTCTATAAGACAGCCAGATACCTAATTGCTAACTACCGAAGAAAACGGTCTGGGCGACTGGCAATAATCGAACGCCTCCGCGAACCTGTCGCAGCTCCTTCGGCCGAGTCCGTCGCCATAGCTGATCTAGCAATGGCCGATGCCTGGCAGAAGCTGCCCGAGAAAGAGCGAGAGGCTCTCGCTCTGTGGGCAATCGAAGGTCTTGAACCAAGGGACATAGCCAAAGTCCTAGGCCAGAGCGAGAATGCGATCAACATCAGGCTCTCCAGAGCGAAAAAGAATCTTTTGATGGCCTTTGAAAAAACTGGCGAAGAAACTACATAACCAGATTATGGAAGACAACGAACTTAGAAACCTCCTAAAGAAGGCCGATACCAAGGCCTCTCTCGAACCGATGAACGAGACGGTAGTTGCCAAGGCAGCCATGACCCAGCGCAAAGCACCCATGTCCTATAGGGGCTTTAGGGCACTTGTTGGTTCGCTAGGTGCTGCGGCACTGGTTGTGGGGATAACACTGCCCTCCGCCCTGCAACCGCAGCCACTTTTCGAACTTGCCTCCTCCGGCAGCTCTGGCAGAGACAGCGCAATGGCAACACAGGAGTCCTCGGTTGCAGCAGACAGCGCCATGATTTGGCCTGGCTGGTTTGAATACAACTACATTGCCCAGGGCCTGAGCACAGAAGGTAGCAGTGGGGAAATCTTCGAGGTTCGTAAAAAAGGCAACCCCACCCAGATCCTAAGAAACGTGGCGGCCGTCTTTGGCATCCAGGGCGAGCCTAAGCAGGATGACTGGTCAACAGCTGAGTACCCCAGCTACTCGATCTCGGGAGAGGACTTCTCAATTTCCATCTACTGGTCAGGTCCAGGTGGCTGGTACTTCAGCCGCTGGAACCAGGACTACTTCCGCGGTTGCGCCGAACCTGTGATGGAGGAGCCCGTGGAGGGTGACGGTGAGACAGACTCCACAATTGACGAGTCCTACGTTTGCGAGGAAATCAAGCCAGAGCCTGGCCTGATTCCGTCTGAACAGGAAATGCTGTCCCAAGCCGAGAGCCTCTTCAGCACACTCGGCGTCGACTTTGACCGTGCTCTTGCGAGGGTTTGGAGGGACGACTGGGGTGGCTCAGTATCCATGCCGATGATTCTTGATGGCAACGCAATCCCTCTTGAGAGCTACATCGGCTGGGGCTCCGACGGCGAAGTTTCCTATGCCTCCGGCTATAGCGTTGAAATCGTCTCCAGGGGTAACTTCGACACCATTTCTGCCACAGACGCGGTAGAGAGAATTAGCGACTGGCGCTGGTATGGCTCTGTGGCCTCAAGCTACTACGAGCAGTACTACGCAACCACTGCCGTGGCAGAGAGCGCGATCGAGCGCGATGCAGCGGCTAGCGGTGGTGAAGATTCAGTCAGCAGCGACGAGCCGGTGCCAGTTGAGCCAGAACAGCCGACTGAGCCCGAGATTGTTGATGTATACGTAAATCGTTCTGAGACAGCCCTGGCTGCCGCGTATGACGGTAGCGGCAACATGTGGCTTGTTCCCGCTTACATTCTCCACAACGACCAGGGGTGGTTCGATGTGATCATTGCGGTTGAAGAAGGGGTGATTCAGCTCCCCGAGCCTTACGACATCATGCCCCTGAACGACACCGAGGAAATGATCATGCCCGAAGAGGGGAACTAGAAGCCGGCTGGAACCAGTAGTTCCACCTTTCCTGTGCTCACTCTCGCCCCCAAGCCAGCGGAGGCAGCAACCGACTCTACGTCTGAAATGCTCTTGAGGCCGCTAAGCAATGCAGCGCGAACAAATGCCCCCTTGGCCTTTTTGTTGAAGTGGTTCAGCGCTTTGCCGCTTTTTTCGTCCAGCACCTCAACAAACCAAGAGTCACGATCTGCGGGCACGGGGTTCAGCTCGAGATATGCCTGGGAACGCATGTCCAAAACCTGACCCAGCATTCGCGGCCAGACTGCCTCATGGGCGGTTGGCCAAAGCTTTTTTAGGTTGACCCCTGGAAGCTTGGACCCGGCACTGAAGCGATAGTAGGGAATCTGCTCGGTCGCAGGCAGCAGGCCGAAAAGCGCTGACTGGATGAAAACCTGCTCAGCGGCTCTCTTCCTCGCCTCCTCGCTCAGTGACTCGAAGTCGAGGGCATCAAACAATACGCCGGTGTAGCGGGAAATGGCTGGCATGGTTGCTGCCGTCAAAAGTTCCAGGTTCGCATCAATATCTGCGAGATTTCGAGCACCAAGCTTTAGGGCCTTAGCTGCCGCTTGTTTGTCTCCACAAAGCTTGACGAGCTTCCCAATTACGAGGTCTCTGGTGTCATCGAGTGCCGCCCAAATGATTGCGGAGCGATCTATAGAAACGCCGGCGCCGCCGGGACGCTTGGTCTCCGACGGCGGAAGCAGAATAAGCATTTACTAGCTGACCAGTTGGGCATCCCGAACTACGACGGTAACCACGTCGGACTCCATGGACAAAAAGCCGCCCTCTTCGGTCTTAGCAACGACCTTTCCCGATGCGGAGGAGATGCGAATCTCTCCGGCAACCAGGACCGCAAGCATGGGCTCGTGACCGGCCAGCAGGCCAATCTCACCAACAGCTGTCTTGGCGACAAGCATGTCAGCCTTGCCCGACCAGATTTCTTTCTCGGCCGAGACTACGTTGACGGTGATTTGGTTTGCCACTAACCGAGGTCCTTCTTGATGCGCTCGTAAGCCTTCATGACGTCATCGATACCACCGCAGTTGAAGAAGGCCTGCTCTGGAACGTGGTCCAGCTCGCCATCTGCGATCATGCGGAAGCCTTCGACGGTGTCCTTGAGGGAAACGGTCGAACCCTCGATGCCGGTGAACTTGGTTGCCATGAAGGTGTTCTGGGAAAGGAACTGCTGGATCCTACGTGCACGAGACACGGTGATCTTGTCCTCCTCGGAGAGCTCCTCAACACCCAAGATGGCGATGATCTCCTGGAGCTCCTTGTTTTTCTGGAGGATTGCCTTGACCCTAATCGCGGTGTCGTAGTGATCCTGTCCGATGTAGGCAGGGTTCAAGATTCGCGAGGTCGAAGCAAGCGGGTCCACAGCCGGGTAGAGACCCTTGGCAGCAATCTCACGGCTTAGCTCGGTAGTTGCGTCGAGGTGAGCGAATGTGGTTGCAGGTGCCGGGTCGGTGTAGTCATCCGCAGGCACGTAGATAGCCTGCAGCGAGGTAATCGAGTGGCCCCTGGTCGAGGTGATGCGCTCCTGGAGCACACCCATCTCATCCGCAAGGTTCGGCTGGTATCCCACAGCAGATGGCATACGACCGAGCAGAGTCGAGACCTCAGAGCCTGCCTGGGTGAAACGGAAGATGTTGTCGATGAACAAAAGCACATCCTGGCCCTGCACATCACGGAAGTACTCCGCCATTGTCAGCGCGGAAAGCGCTACGCGAAGTCGGGTTCCAGGTGGCTCATCCATCTGGCCGAAGACCAGTGCGGTCTTCTCGAGAACGCCGGCCTCCTTCATCTCCTCGATGAGGTCATTACCCTCACGGGTACGCTCACCAACACCTGCGAATACCGACACACCATCGTGGTTCTCGGCTACACGGTAGATCATCTCCTGAATCAGAACTGTCTTACCAACACCGGCTCCACCGAAGAGACCGATCTTTCCACCCTGCACATAAGGGGTGAGAAGGTCAATGACCTTGATGCCGGTCTCGAACATCTGAGTCTTGGACTCGAGCTGGTCGAAGGCTGGTGGGGTGC
>ERZ887849.242-NODE-242-length-61017-cov-20.827827_pt1 | contig 61017 bp, 60 predicted proteins | sample MGYA00521267_ERZ887849 | MGnify/ENA primary metagenome ERZ887849 (study PRJEB32303, sample SAMEA104408601) | aquatic metagenome | biome: Brackish water; feature: Pelagic; material: water | place: Baltic Sea | collected 2014-06-06T16:11:00 | depth 2,863 m ... | reverse complement strand
CACGCTCGGTGCGTCTCGCCGTGATTGATCACAGCTACCGCTTTTTATTCGAGGGCGATGCGCCCGTGCTTGCCGAGGCCGATACCGACTTCCGCACGATTATCGATAGCTTTCGCCCCTTGACCGCGCGCGAGAAAGTCACCGGTACCAGCCATACCCTGCACTATATTCAAGTTCCTAGGGGCGCCACATTTGCTTCCCTCGCCAGCAGCGTGAAACTGCCGGACGCCGAGAATCAACTCAGGCTCATTAACGGTTATTATCCTAGCGGTGAACCACGCACAGGTGACTGGATTAAGGTCATCCGTTAACGGCACCGTACTCACGGGAGATCACATGGTTAATCGCGCCGCCTTGCATGGCATCAGCCTCGCATTGACCTTACTGACGCTAGTATCGCCATTCACGCAGGCTGAACTGGTGGTGTACACCGCCCAACTCATTCGCACCATGGAGCCGTCATTACCCACAGCGACTGCGGTCGCAGTTGAAGATGGCGTGATTATTGCGGTGGGCAGCGAGGCCAGCTTGACGCCTTTACTCGCATCTCGCGATGGCAGAGTCGACCGTCAGTTCGCGGAAAAGATCATCCTGCCCGGCTTTATCGATCCCCATGTTCATCCCGCTTTACCGGCAGTCCTCACACAGTTTCCGTTCTTAGCGCCGGACGACTGGTCTTTGCCAACCGGCGAGTTTCCCGGTGAGACGACACCCAAAGGGTATCGAACGCGACTCACCGAGCTCGCACTGCAACACACTGATCCTAACGTGCCGTTTATCGTTTGGGGCTACCACCCGCTATGGCATGGCAAGATCTGGCGTCAGGAACTCAACGAATGGTTCGGCGACCAACCGGTCATGCTGTGGCATCGCTCCTTTCATGAGTTGATCGGCAATGATGCGGCATGGCAGCTACTGGGTGTCACCGAGGAAGAGACCCCCAGCGATGAGGGTGTCGACTGGGCGCGTGGCCATTTTTATGAAAACGGTCTCAAAGCCGTGATACCTAAGCTCAACTTCTTATTCGCGCCTGAACGATTTGGACGCGGCATGTTTAACTTTCTCGCCATGCTCCACCAAGCTGGCGTGACCACCGCTTTGGATATGGGCACTGGCGTATACGGCAACCCAACGGCTGAAATTGCGGGTGTCCGCGCGGCCGCACACGCCTACCCGGTGCCCGCTCGACTCATCCTCACGCCGATTATTCTTGATTTTCTGACCCGAGAACAATCCCCCGCGGACGCGCTGGCCGAAATTCGACGCTGGCAAAAGGACAACGACGACCGTGTCTCGGTGGGCAATCACTTTAAGCTGATGATCGACGGAGCGATCTTTTCTGGCCTCGCCCAAATGGGTCCGCCCGGTTATCTCGATGGCCATAAAGGGGTTTGGATGGTGCCAGAGCCCGCCTTACGCGCCTATGCGGAGGTGTTTTGGCAAGCAGGTTTTCAACTGCATGCTCACGCCAACGGCGACGCTGCGGTCGATCGCTTTTTACACTTAATCAAAGACCTACAAACAGACTTTCCGCGCCCCGACCACCGTGCCACGGTCGAGCACCTGGCGTACAGCACCGAGCAACAAAGTGCACTAATGGGAAAGCTGGGCATGCAGGCATCAGTGAATCCCTACTACCACTACCTGCTATCTGAGGCCTATGCGGTGAATTGGCTGGGGCCAGATCGCGCGGCACAAATGACCCGATTAGGTTCGCTCGAGCGCCACGGTGTGCCTCTCACGCTGCACTCGGATGCGCCCATGGCGCCCCTTTCGCCCCTCACACTCGTCTGGGCAGCCAGCGAGCGACAAACCATCAGTGGTGCGCAAGGACTTCAAGCAGAGCGACTGTCGCGTGCCTCAGCGCTCAGGGCTGTGACCGCAGGCGCGGCAGAAGTCATCGGTAGAGCGCAGGAGATTGGTTCGATTCGCGCGGGCAAACGCGCCGATTTTGTCGTGCTAGCGGAAGACCCGATGACGGTGCCGGCAGATGCATTGCGCAGTATCGAGGTCGAGGCCACGATTTTTTCAGGAACAGCTTACCCAATCCCGTGACAGTCGACCTGATTGCGCCTCGCACTTGACGCTGTCTGCACAGACACACCGTTCGCGTGTCCTTCTGCTACCCACTAAACCGCCTTCAAGGATAAGCCCAGACTAGCACGGGCGAGCTAGCATAAGTGTGAGTCAGATCAGTGCAGGGTTTTACGCTAGCCTTAAAAGCGGCCCGTCAGACGCTGGAGAACCAATGGGCATGGCACCCACTCCGAATACCCACGGTCCCCACCAAGGCTTAACCAAAGTTAGGGTCCGCAACAAAAGGATTACTCGCGCGCTCTCGACCAAAAGTAGAATCAGGTCCGTGTCCAGGCACAAAGCGAATATCATCCCCCATCGGAAAGAGCTTTTCACGAATGGAGTGGATCAGCTGTTCGTGGTCGCCTCTGGGGAAATCGGTGCGACCAATCGAGCCGGCAAAGAGGACATCTCCTACCCACGCCAGCTGCAGCTCACGATGTAAAAACACCACATGACCGGGTGTGTGACCGGGACAATGAATCACTTCGAGGGTTTGTGTGCCTACCGTCACGGTCTCACCGTCGTTGAGCCAGCGATCCGGCACAAATGGGTCGGCATGCGGAAAGCCTGCCATCTGGCACCATTCGGGTAATTTATCGATCCAGAATCGATCGGCCTCCTCTGGACCTTCCATCGGCACCGACAATTTTTTTCGCAACACATCAGCCACCGCACAGTGATCTAGGTGGCCATGGGTCAATAGAATCTTTTCAACGGTGGCCCCCATTTCCGACACCGCCGCCTCAATCAACTCAATATCGCCACCGGGGTCGACGATGGCCGCAAGACCGGTTTGCTCACATTGAATAATGGAACAGTTTTGCTGGTAGGGCGTCACGGGGACGACGCGCACTTTTAAACTCATGCCATACCTCCGGCGTTGGGCAGTGTCTGATCACCCTCATTATCAGCATTGGGATCGAGATAAACCGCCTCATCCAGCTGCCCTTCTTGATGCGCCACAATGGTGGCAACCGTCGCATCACCGGTGACATTGACCATTGTGCGCACCATATCGAGTATGCGGTCGACGCCAATAATCAGTGCCACGCCCTCTACCGGTAAGCCGGCTTGCTGTAATACCAGCGCCAAGGTAATCAAACCCACGCCCGGCACTGCGGCCGTTCCAATCGATGCCAGCGTTGCGGTCAACACCACCATCAATAGCTGCCCCGCAGTCAGATCGATTCCATAAACCTGAGCAATAAAGACGGTGGCCACACCCTGCATGATGGCGGTGCCGTCCATATTAATGGTCGCACCAAGTGGCACCGAAAACCCCGCCACACTTTTACTCACGCCCAATCGCTTTTCGACGGTGCGCAGCGTGATCGGTAATGTCGCGCCGGATGACGCAGTCGAAAAAGCAAACGCCCAGACGCGCCGCATCTTATTGAGCAAGACCGCCGGATTCAGTGCCGTCAGGGTACGCAGTAAGCTCGGATACACGACCAAGCCATGAAATATCAGTACCCCCAGCAACGTAAAGAAATACGCCGCCAAATCAAAAATAGTGCCGATGCCCATGGTCGCGAACAACTTGGTTAACAACGCAAAAACACCATACGGCGCTAGCTCGATCAGTATCCCCACCATTTTCATGACAATCACTTCCATGTCACGAAACCAGTTGGCAATGCGCTCCCCAGCATCGCCGGCTCTCGTCAAGGCGAATCCCACCAGCAAAGCAAACACGATCACCTGCAACATCTGACCCTCAGCCATCGCTTTAAAGGGATTACTCGGAAAGATATTCACGATGGTATCGGTGAGGGGGGGAGGTGTTTTTGCCTCAAACGCCGCTGCAGCCATCGTGGCCACACCATTACCTGGACCAATCAATAGCGCGACGCCCAGCCCCAGTGAGACCGCGACGCAAGTGGTCAACAAATACAGTCCGATAGTTCTCCCTGCTATCGACCCCATGCGGCTACTCGACCCCAGTGAACTCATGCCGCAAATCAGCGATACCATCACCAGCGGCACCACTAATAATTTCAAAGAGGCGATAAAGATGCGCCCCACTACGTCAAAGACACCCCATACCAATCCATTGTGAATAAAAGCATGAGCGCTATGCGCTGGATCGATCACCCCCAGCAACCACTCCAGCATTGATCCCAGCGCGATACCAGCAGCCATAGCCAGCAAAATGCGGTTCGTCAGTGACATATCATTCCTTACAGGTCTCTGGATGCCAAGCCATCACGTTCTCATCAGCGCAGGCGTTACAAGGAGAGGCGTAGTCATCGAGCGTGTTATCCGCACGCCGGCCGCACACTGGGTCGTAAATCATGGTGCACACTTTTGGGCGCTCACCGGCACAAGATTGCCAGCCGCCCATCAACGTGTTGCCAGCACCCCCACCCGAGGTTGTGGACGCACTGCAACCCGCAAAAAGCCAAAATAGCGGAATGAGTATGAGTAAACGTGATGTCATGACGCCATTGTAGGGAATCATTGCTGCAATGCACCCCAAAAAGCACCGAATGCGCACCACATGAGCTGCGAGGGGCAGACATAAAGAGGCTAATGGGCCGGTGCTAACGGATGACGCGTTGCAGGCGTCAACGCGCGTCGCGATAAGCCAATAGCGTCTCAATACGCGCGCGCAGTGCGGGTGTGTCTTCCGTCACCCCCAGGTCAGCACAGGCACGCGTCAACCGAAACAGGCTCTGTTGGGGCATGGGTGCCACCCGATTCGCAATCGCCTCCATGTCATCGAGTCGCCCCCAACAATTGAGCGCGATATCGCAGCCCGCCTGCAGCACAGCGGCCGCACGCTCGGCGAGGGTGCCAGAAAGCGCCTTCATATCGAGATCGTCGCTAATTAATAAACCCTCAAACCCCATCCGGCCACGGATCTGTTGCTCAATAATCTGCGACGAGACGCTGGCGCACTGGTGTGGATCCCATGCCTCATAAACCACATGGGCGGTCATCGCCATCGCAGCGTCACACAGATCTACAAACGGCTGACTATCACTCACGAGATCGGCAGCGCTGGCGTCGACATGAGGCAGTGTTTCGTGCGAATCACTGCGCGCCCGGCCATGCCCCGGAATATGTTTGATGACGCCCTCGATACCTGCAAGATGCAAACCCTGCAAGCAGGCCCTCCCCAGCTGCGAGACAATATCCGCGCGCGCACCAAAGGCTCGATCACCAATAATGTCGTGGGCATCCGCCTGCGGCACATCTAATACCGGCGCACAAGTAACGGTCACTCCCATCGAGGCCAGCTCGAGACCCAGTGCCTCGTAGTTACACCGCACGCGCTCACTCGCGCTCAACCGATACCCAGCCGCCTCACTCAGCGTGATGGCGGCGGGCCATGCTCGCCAATGGGGCGGACCCATTCGTGCAATTCTCCCGCCCTCTTGATCAATCAAAATCGGCAGATTGTCTCGACCCGATAGCCCGCGCAGTGCGTCAGTCAAACTCCGCAGTTGATTGGGAGTCTCGATATTGCGCGCAAATAAAATGTAACCCGCGGGGTTGGCAGCCGCAAAAAAAGCACGCTCATCGGGTGTTAATACTGAACCTGATAAACCAAAAATGACCGGTAACATTACGTGCTCCAGAAAACATTCAGCAGCCGAATAAACGCATCTTCGTCAATCGACCCACGGATGAGAGAGCGAGTGTGAGACACCTCGTTATCTGGCCACAATGCAATCATTAGGCTCCGTCCGACGAACCCACTGCTTCACCTAACAATATCTTCAGGGCGGTCTCGTCGTCGTCAACCACTTCAATAAAGTCTGTGTTGTGCAGATCAATCATGTGCCGCGATCCCAGCTCCGTGCGAAACCAATCGATTAAGCCACCCCAAAAAGCAGTGTCGATCAACACCATCGGTTTTCTCACACCACGATCGGTGTGAAAAGCAACGAGTAGTTCTAGCAACTCATCAGCGGTACCGAATCCGCCTGGAAACACAGCAAACCCCCTCGAGTAACGCGTCAGCATCAGTTTTCTTGTCAGGAACTGATGGAAGTGGAGCTGGTGCGTTAGATGCGGATTTGCCACCTGCTCATAGGGAAGTTCAATGTTCAGTCCTACCGAAACACCACCGACTGCCGCTGCCCCTCGATTGGCGGCCTCCATAATGCCAGGGCCACCACCCGTTAAGACCGGCACACCTGCCTTTGCTAATCCGCGGCCGAGCTGCTCAGCGCATCGAAAAGCAGGATCTTCTGGTGAGGTCCTCGCGCTCCCAAAAATCGTCACGCCAGGCGTCAGTGCGCTCAGCATCGCGGTCGCGCTCTGCAAGTCGGATTGGATTTGCGCTAGCAAGGCCGAATCGGCTGACGCGATATCAGCCTGCGACATCGAGGATGTGCTCGGTAACATCACTCCCGCCCCGCGCAATCCCCTTCGGTGCTGACAAAAGGTTAGTCATGCTCGGTAAACAGGTGATACTTCTTTTTGCCAAAGCGAACGAGGTAAAAACGGCCATGCAGCGCACGACTCGGCGCAAGGGCAAGGTCACAGGTAACGGTTTGGCCGCCCACTACTGGCTGGCCGTTAACGAGAACCGCCTCCCGGACCAGTGCATCCTTGATTTGCTTGCCCGTTGCCAGCTCCACCTGATTGAGCAGCTGACTGAAGGTAGGCGGCAAGTCCTGTCGATTCAGTCGACTGGCAGGCAGCCCATCGAGCGCCAGCTGCGCTAAATCGGGCTCAGCCAGCGCACTGGGGTCACCCGAAAAAAGCGCCTCAGTAATACGCTCTGCAGCAGTTAACCCGTCGTCACCATGGACCAGACGCGTCACCTCCTGAGCCAATAGGCGTTGTGCTTCGGGGCGACCTGATCGCTCGCTATCCGCCCGCTCCACTGCCTCGATATCTGACAATGATAAAAACGTGAAGTAGCGCAAAAAGCGATACACATCGGCGTCTGCAGTCCCCAGCCAAAACTGATAAAACGCATAGGGCGACGTTTTATTGGCGTCGAGCCAAATCGTGCCTGACTCGGTTTTACCAAACTTGGTACCGTCCGATTTCGTGACCAAGGGTAGCGTCAACCCAAATACCTGTGCGCCATGTAAACGTCGGGTCAGATCAATTCCGCCGGTAATGTTTCCCCATTGGTCTGAACCGCCAATCTGCAAACCACAACCATGCTGTCGGTACAGTTCTGCAAAGTCTAAAGACTGCAGAATCATGTAGCTGAATTCGGTAAAACTGATTCCCGCACCCTCTCGATCGAGACGCTGTCGAACGGATTCCTTACCGATCATGTTGTTGACAGAGAAGTGCTTGCCCACGTCGCGTAAAAAACCCAAAACATCGAGGTTTTGGGTCCAGTCTAGATTATTGGCAACCAGTGCCGCGTTGGGCCCCTCAAAATCAATAAACTGACTCACCTGTCGATGCAACTTATCAACCCAGCTGGCAACGACCTCAGGCGTATTCAGCTGACGCTCGGATGCTTTAAAGCTGGGGTCTCCGATCAGCCCTGTTGCGCCACCCACCAGCGCAATCGGTCGATGCCCAGATGCCTGAAACCGGCGCAGCACTAACAGGGGTACAAGAGAACCGATATGCAAGCTGTCAGCAGTCGGATCAAAACCGCAATACAGTGTGCGTGGCTCGGCCGCCAGCCACTGCTCAATGGCATCCTCTCCAGCCACCTGAAAAATAAGGCCTCGTGCCCGAAGCTCGGCTAATACATCACTGGACATGGTGATATCAGTCTTCTCTATTGTGGCGCGAAAAATATGGCGCGAAAGGGAGATATGCCCCAAAAACGGTATGACCGGAGTATCCCATAATCGGGCGCGAATAGGGCCTGCAGCAATACGAGCTCTCTAGTGTCGGTAGGGTATCCGAAATGGGGCAATGCCCGTATATAATATTCACTTCGTGATCGCAACGACGGCGCCCATGTCACGCACACCTGCCCCTAAGGGCGCTACACCGCTGGTACCCCACAAGCAGACGACGTCTCGACGGCCGCTACTGTGGGTGGGTGGCGTCGGTGCCTTGTTACTCATTATGGGGCTGACATTGTCGGGGCAGTCAGAGATGTCCACAAGCAATGATCATCCGTCGCACCTTCAGATACCTCTCGAGACCGCGACATTAGAAGCACTGCCGCTTGACACCATTCCGGTGGCGGCACCCGCACCACCTAAGCCAGTCTGGCGCGACTTTACGGCACGTGACGGCGATAACCTCAGCCTCATTTTTGCCAGAGCAGGATTCAATGACACTGACTTATATCGTGTGGCACAGGCAAACGAATCTTCGTCGCTGCAACGCATCTACCCCGGCGAGACCATTGGTTTTCAATCCGATGCAGACGGTGCGCTGTTAGCCCTGCGACATATCCAGTCGCCGCTCCTGACCACGCTGTATGAGCGTCAGCCGTCGGGTTACACCGCCCAGCAATTAATCCGCAAGCCCGACCGTATCGCTCGCGATGTTTCGCTGACAATCGATAGTTCTTTGTTTCTCGCCGGCATCGATGCTGGGCTCAGTGATGCAATGATTATGGCGCTCGCAGGGATCTTTGGCGGCGTCATCGACTTTGTCCTCGATCCCCGCCAGGGCGACACGATCCATGTGCTTTATGAAGAACTAACGCTCGACGGTGCGCGATTCGATGATGGGCCAATATTGGCTGCGAGTTTCACCAATCAAGGTGACACTTATGAAGCGTATCGCTATACCGACACTGAGGGAGATACGAGCTACTACAACGAACTCGGCGTGAGCATGCGTAAGGCGTTTTTACGCGCCCCACTGGATTTCACGCGCGTCAGCTCTAACTTCAACCCGAATCGATTGCACCCCATCTACAAAACCCAGCGACCCCATCGCGGTACCGATTATGCGGCTTCTCGCGGCACTCCGGTTTACGCCGCGGGCGACGGACGCGTCATTGAGGCGGGCTATACGCGGCCCAACGGCAATTATGTTTTTATTCAACATGGCGAACAATTTGAGACGCACTATTTGCACCTGCATCGACTGCAGGTAAAGAAAGGCGCCCGCGTTAAGCAGGGGGAAGTGATCGGCACCGTTGGCTCAACCGGTGCCGCAACTGGACCGCATTTACATTATGAGTTTCTCGTTAACGGCGTGCACCGCAATCCACGCACCGTGCACAAGATACTGCCGAAGGCGCGCTCCCTATCAGCAGCCGCCCTGCCACATTATTTGGCATCAATACGCCAACCGACGCAGCAGCTTGCCAGCCTGCGTGACGCGCAACAGTTAGCGCGCGCTCAATGACTGAGTCGCTGTTTATCGGATTAATGTCAGGCACCAGCGCCGATGGCATCGACGCCGTCCTTGCCGCACATGACGGCCATAAAATTAGGGTCTTAGCCAGCGATCACCAGCCGCTGGCACCGTCACTGCGGCAGGACATTCTGGCCTTCCGGCAATCCGGAGAGAACGAGCTTCACCGCGCCGCCACATTGGATAGCCTGTTAGCCGATCAATACACCAAGTCGGTGCATTCACTGCTACTCACAGCGCAGGTCTCACCAGCCGACATCATCGCGATCGGCCAACACGGACAAACTCTGCGTCATTATCCCGACGGCGAGACGCCCTATACCGTGCAGGTGGGTGACCCCAATCGACTCGCAGAGCTGACAGGCATTACCGTCGTTGCCGATTTTCGGCGCCGTGATATTGCGGCGGGTGGTCAGGGTGCGCCGCTTGTGCCCGCCTTTCACCGGGCGCAATTCGCTGCCCCTGGGATCGCCAGCGTCATTGTGAACATTGGTGGCATGGCTAATGTCACACTGGTATCGGCAGAGGGATCGGTGGCGGGCTGGGATACAGGTCCCGGCAATACACTGATGGATGCTTGGATCGCGCGCCATCACGATAGGGCTTTTGATCAGGCGGGAGCCTGGGCAGCAACAGGAACGGTCATACCCCAACTACTCGAAGATCTCCTTGAGGTCCCTTACTTCAAGCGGGCCGCCCCAAAAAGCACAGGTCCCGAAGCGTTTCATCTCGATTGGTTGCAACATTATCTGTCGGGCGGCGAGGCAGCCGCAGATGTACAACGGACTCTGTTAGCGCTAACCGTAGAGAGTATCGCGCAGGCCATCGAAACCACCCCCCTCACCAGCGTCCGCGTTTGTGGCGGCGGCGCGCACAACACATTACTCATGGCGCGGCTTGCCGAGCGACTCCGCCCCGCCGAAGTCACCACCACTGAAGCGGTTGGGATACCGCCGTCTTGGGTCGAAGCAGCGGCTTTTGCATGGTTAGCAGCACAAACACTTGCGGGAAGCCCGGGCAATGTGCCTGCCGTGACAGGGGCAACGGCTGAACGCGTCTTGGGCGGGATTTATCGCGGTCGCTAGCTCGCGCAATACAACAACAGACGCCGCTCGCAGACTAAGGCGCTTAAGCGTTGGGGCATCAAGCCGAGCAAGAAAACGAGTAACAAATCTGACTGACCCAATACTGTGTGGTTTCGTCGCAAGAGAAACGCGATCAGCGAAAACAATTGGCGACAGTGGGGTTAAATCGAAAAAGACGCCCCGCAGCCGCAGGTGGTAGTGGCGTTAGGGTTATTAACCACAAAACGCGACCCTTCAAGACCTTCAGCATAATCGAGCTCGCTGCCCACCAGATATTGATAGCTCATCGCGTCAATCAGCGCCGTCGCACCATTTCGCTCTACGACCATATCGTCTTCGCTCACTGACTCATCAAACGAAAAGCCATACTGGAATCCGGAACAGCCGCCTCCGGTAATATAGACCCTCAGCTTTAGGCTAGGATTGCCCTCGTCCTCGACCAGCGCGCGCACTTTGCTCGCCGCATTATCCGTTAAGCGGATTTCATTGGGATCAAAAGCTTCAACTACTGTCATCGCGATTCTCTCGCACCAAACGATTGGCACTGGGGTTGTTATGACGGGTTAGTGTACCGGATTTCTCTGCGGAACAACCCCACTACGTGGGCGCCATACCCAACAAAATGCATTCACCTCACGGGTAGCGTTTCCGCCGCTTTCGCTTCGCGTTTCGCCGCCAGATCGTCGGCCACTGAGCTGGTATGGCGCATACCGCCATTAACCTTGGCACCCACCGCCATTTCGATCAAATTATAGTAAACGTCTCCATCGACCATAGCCTGCTCGGCCAGCTCTAATCGCTCGCTGGTATGAATATCGCCCTCGACGTTACCGTTGATCGTTGCCTGGGGTACTTTGATTTCCCCCAAAACCCTACCGCCCGCGACAACCCGTAATACCGCATCTTTAGCCTCCGCCTGAATGAAGCCCACCACGGTGCCTTCTACATCGAGCTGCCCGGTAAACGTAATATCACCCTTGACGGTTGTGCTCGACGAAATTAGGGTCGTACCACCCGTTGACCCTCCGGTAAACGTTGATTCTTTTCGATTAAGCATGATGTCACTCCTCGCTTTTGTTCACTGCCATCCACTCACATTGATCGTTGAGCGGCCTGTCCCACCGTCGCTCGGCTCTCCCATACATCGCTACGCCGAACCGTGTCTCTCTCTGGCTCGATGAGCGTCACTACCGACTCAATCGTCTCGGGCACAAACCCTTCAGGGAGAGAAATTACTGCCTGAATCTTTTGTAAGTAGCGGAATCTTAGAGGGAATACACCAGTTTGAGTGTCACTGTCAACTGCGACCATTGCCAGACTATGGGGCTCGCCATGTTGTTTTCCCTGCACGATCAAGCGCAATTCACCCCGGTATTGGCGGTCCTTGCCCTCTCCGCGATGGACGACGGTGTGTAACTGCCACTGCCGAGATTCAGGCATCATCTGCAGCGACGGCTGGCGCAGAATAATCGCGGTATCACCCTCTTCTGGTGCCACCACGTCACGATAGAACACCAGCATTTGTCTGAGTTCCACCAATTCTGCGGCTTGATCAGCAAGATACCCACGTAGCTCATCGAGCGTGTGTTGATCGGCCTCTGATTGCAGTGTCAATTGGCTAATTTGATCATGCAACCCAATGGTGGCGTCATTCAGTGCTGGTGCTGGCATGACCACGCGCTGCCCTGCCCAGAACCCGATCGCTCCCACCACAGTGATCGCTAACACTAGCATCAGCAGTCTACGACGACCTGCGGAGGGGTGTTCCCGCTTCACGATAGTGCGATGGTGTTGATGTTTCATACCATGATTCTCAGCACACCCTAGGGCGTTAACGCGATGCCTTCGAGTCCGGCGCCTTCTGGCTGATCCACCATTAAGTTCATCGCCTGCACCGCCTGACCAGCGGCACCTTTTACCAGGTTGTCGATGGCTGATAGTACGACCACAGTGTCCCGACCTTGAGGTTGCGCAACCGCGAGTTGGCATATATTTGCCCCGCGAACATTTCGCGTTGCCGGATGCTCGCCAGCTGGCAACACCACCACAGAGGGCTCCGTCGCAAAGCACTGCTCAAACAATCCTTGTAAATCGCTGACCTCAGCAGTTAATCGGGCAAATAGCGTGGCGTGAATACCTCGGGCCATTGGAACTAAATGCGGCACAAAAGTGAGGCTCACCGGTTGCTGGGTCATCCCCGATAGTCCCTGCTCCATTTCGGGCAGGTGACGATGCCCAGAGACACCGTAAGCGCTCAAGCTCTCCCCAGCTTCTGTCAACAAAGTCCCCAGCTTGGCCTGCCGGCCAGCGCCACTGGTACCAGACCCGCAAGAGGCGACCAAACTCCCGGTGTCGACGATACCCGCCTTCAGCAGAGGCAAAAATCCAAGCTGCACCGCGGTGGGATAACAACCCGGGCAGGCTACAAGGCGCGCCGCTTTGATCGCCTCTCGGTGGGTCTCGGGGAGTCCGTACACCGCTTGCGCACAGAGCTCAGGCGCGGCGTGGGACTCGCCGTACCAGCGCTCCCACAATGCCACATCTGTCAGTCTAAAATCGGCCGATAGATCGACCACCCGAATGCCCTGATGGATCAGCGCCGGCACTTCTCGCATCGCGACGTTATGGGGCGTGGCAAAAAATACCACGTCGCAGCCGGCATAATCCGCGTCAGCAGGGTCGGTAAAGCTGAGATCAGAAACCCCCCGCAAGCTCGGGAATAGATTATCGAGCCGACGTCCCGCCTCGCCTCTGGATGTCACCACATCAATCGTGACCCCAGGATGCTGCAGTAACAATCGCACCAATTCTATGCCTGTATAACCCGTCGCGCCGACCACTCCGACCCTGATCATTTTTACGCCTGCTTCTGTTAGTGTTGCGGGGCATATACTGTCTCATGATCAATCGCGCGGTGTCATGACCGAGCGGGCTTTTTACCAAAGGCGCCAAAGGACACTGCCATGCTCTGGATACAAGGATTTCATGTCATTTTTGTGGTCTGTTGGTTTGCTGGACTCTTTTATTTGCCGCGTATCTTGGTCTACTACGCACAAAGCCCAGCGCCAGAAACCAAGGCAGTACTCGCCGTCATGGCACGCAAACTGTATCGCTTTGTGACGCCCTTTATGCTCCTCGCTATCGCCCTGGGCCTATGGCGCCTCTCTTTCCAATGGGAGTATTACCTGTCCTCAGGCTGGATGATCGCGAAGCTGGGCGGCGTGGCATGCTTAATTGCCTACCATATTGCAACCGGTATATATGTGGGTCGAGTCTGTCGGGGTGAGGATAATAAAACCCATGTGTTTTACCGTGTGTTTAACGAGGTACCCGTCCTATTCTTATTTTTGATTATCCTATTGGTATATCTACGACCCACTGTGGGGGGGTGACGCGAGTGGGGTGCACCCATCGTCGCCTCCTGCGATAATTAATCCCTATTAATGAAGAGTCCAAGTGTCATGAGCCGATCTGAAGTGCTCTTTGAGCGTGCCAAAAAGACGATCCCCGGTGGTGTTAATTCGCCTGTTCGCGCTTTCAAGGCGGTGGGCGGAACCCCCCGCTTCATGGAGCGCGCCGATGGCGCCTACCTCTTTGATGCCGATGGACGCCGTTACATCGATTACGTGCTGTCATGGGGCCCCATGATCATGGGCCATAATCATCCCCGCGTGCGCGAGGCTGTGATCGAAGCCGCTCAAGGCGGCCTCAGCTTCGGCTGCCCCACCGAAATCGAAATCGAACTGGCAGAAACCATCAGTCGTCTTGTTCCGAGCATGGCATTAGTCCGCATGACCAGCTCGGGTACCGAGGCCACCATGAGTGCCATCCGACTGGCTCGAGGATTTACTGGCCGCGACAAAATCATCAAGTTTGAAGGCTGTTATCACGGTCACTCGGACTCACTACTGATCAAGGCTGGCTCGGGTGCGCTGACGTTTGGTGTGCCCAGCTCACCCGGTGTTCCAGAGGTGCTCGCGCAGCACACCATTACCCTGCCGTTTAATGATTTGTCGGCACTCGAGGCGGCAATGGACGAATTAGGTGATCAGGTCGCCTGCGTCATTACAGAGCCAGTCGCGGGGAACATGAACTGTATCCCCTCGGTGGACGGCTATCTAGAGGGGATGCGTGAACTGTGCACCCGCCACGGCGCCGTTCTGATTTTTGACGAAGTCATGACAGGCTTTCGTTTTGGTACGGGGGGCGTACAGGGCTACTTAGGGATCACGCCCGATATTACCTGCCTTGGGAAAGTCATTGGCGGCGGCATGCCCGTTGGCGCCTTTGGTGGTCGGCGAGACATCATGGAACAGATTTCACCCCTGGGCCCGGTCTATCAGGCAGGTACCCTGTCGGGCAATCCCGTCGCGATGGCTTCGGGTCTCGCTACCATGTCGATCATCAGCGAACCGGGTTTTTACGATGATCTGTTTAGACATACTCAAGCGCTGTGCGACGGCATGCGCGAAGCCGCAAAAAGTGCCGGGGTGCCCTTTACCACCAATCATCTCGGCTCGATGTTCGGCGGTTTTTTTACCGAGGAAGAAGCCGTGACGCAATACCATCAAGTGATCAATTCGAACGTCGCCGCGTTTAATCAATTTTTCCACTTGATGCTGGACAGCGGTGTTTACCTCGCACCGGCCTCTTTCGAGGCGGGCTTTATGTCCTCTGCTCACACTGATGATGATATTCAGACCACTGTAGAGGCGGCACGGGCCGCTTTCGCGTCGCTATAGACCGACTGGAGCACTTGCTATGAGCCAACGTGGACCGTTCCCTCACACTCGACTGCGCCGTCTGCGGGCAACGGCTTTTGCGCGCAATATGGTTCGCGAAAGCACGCTGAGTCCAGCTGACTTTATTTATCCCGTCTTCGTCTTAGAGGGCACCGGGCAGCGAGAGGCCGTACCGTCGATGCCGGGCGTTGAGCGTCTCAGCGTGGACTTGCTGGTGGACCTCGCCAAAGAAGCTGACTCATTGGGTATTCCCGCCCTCGCCCTGTTCCCGGTCATTGGTCTGGCGGAGAAATCGCTGCTCGGTGAGGCCGCATATGCTGAGGATGGTTTAGTGCAGCGAGCGGTTGCCGAGTTGAAAAGCGCCGTGCCAGCGCTGGGGATCATCACGGACGTTGCTTTAGATCCCTACACGACACATGGCCAGGACGGCATCATCGATGACTCAGGCTATGTGCTGAACGATGTGACCCGTGATGCGCTGGTCAAACAAGCCCTCAGCCATGCGGCTGCCGGCGCTGATGTCGTCGCCCCTTCCGACATGATGGATGGGCGGATTGGCGCTATTCGGGCTGAGCTGGAAGCAACCGGGCATATCAATACGCTCATCCTGTCCTATGCCGCCAAGTATGCGTCGAGCTATTACGGGCCATTCCGAGATGCCGTTGGCTCTGCCGGTAACATCAAGGGAGGCGATAAAAAGACCTACCAAATGGATCCAGGGAATACCGATGAAGCCTTGCACGAGGTAGCACTCGATCTACGCGAAGGTGCAGATATGGTGATGGTGAAGCCCGGCATGCCGTATCTCGACATTGTGCGACGCGTCAAAACCGAATTCAAAGTACCCACGTTTGCCTACCAAGTCAGTGGTGAATACGCCATGCACCAAGCGGCCTTCGCTCAAAATTGGTTAAATCGGGAGGCCGTGATGCTCGAATCGTTATTGTGTTTTCGTCGCGCAGGGGCCGACGGAATCCTGACCTATTTTGCGATGGATGCCGCGCGGCTACTCAATTCCTAACACCGCCATGAGGTGGCGTGTTGCTATCGTTTTTTCGGTGCTGACACTAGGTAGTCTCAGCGCCACAACACAAACCCAATCGGATGCAATCAATGCCGACTGCGGCTGCCTATGGGAAGGCAGTTTTTCCGAGGTTGCACCGCAGGCCGATCTCGTCCTCCTCGGTCAAGTACAAGCGATCAAGGGCAACGCTGTGGACTTGTTGCCTGAGACTGTTCTAAAAGGTCAGTTCTGGCTGGATACCTTGCGGGTTTGGATGAAAACGCGCGATTATTGTCGTCCGCCAGTGGAACACTTTCCGATCGGTAGCCGCTGGATGATGGCCCTGTCAGAAATCCGCGAGCGACCCGAGGATAGCTTTAATCCGTCTACTCCCAATCAGAGTTATGGCCGGCTATTGGATTATCAATTATCGAGTTGCGGTGGCTACTGGTTGCGAGTAAACGGCAATACCGTCTCCGGTAATTTAGTCCCCGACATGCCGCGTTTTTACCACCAGCCTGACATGTCACCAGTGTTAGTCGATTTGGTAGCGGGCTATTTAGCAGGCACAGTGCCCGAATCGGCACTCATTGAAGCCAGCCGAGCGCACCCCGAAGCCGTTGACACACTTATCTTGGATACTCGACGCTTTCTCCGTGGCCAAGAGGGCTGGATTGAAGAGGAAGGCGACTGAGTCGCTCCTAACCTCTCTCCACCCGTCTCAACCGATCTCAACTGACCTAAACCTATTTCAATGGCTCCGAACCCAGCCACCCCCTCTGTCCAGCCAGTCACCGAGCCAGAACATGGCGCTCGCGCAGTGTCGGTTAATCTTCGCTACCCCGCATTGATAAGTTGACCGAAGGCTAATTGGGGGGACGGTTATACCTCATCACGCAATACCATCAGCATTTCATCAATCATCATCAACGACAGACCCCAAATGCGATAACTCGCATACAAATAAGAGTCGGTCTCCATCTTCTTGCCTTTCCACTCCCATTCCATCGATTCCCGCTTATCTGGCTGCATAAGAAGATCGAGGGGCACCCAGACCACTTCAGCCACCTCGTGATTCGGACTCATTGCCGGGACATCGGTGACCTGAAAAACGAATGGCGTCACCAGCATTTCCGGGCGATCAGCGCGCCATCCTGTATTCACATCGGTTAGCTCGCCTAGCTGCGTCCCGCACTGTACAAGATCGACTCCCAGTTCTTCTGCCGTCTCTCGCAGAGCACACCGGAGATTCGATGCATCGCCAGGATCGCGGCGCCCGCCGGGGAACCCCATATGACCCGACCATGGATCTCCCTCCCGGACGGCACGGCGAATCATCAACATTTCAGTCGCATCCACGCCCTCTCGTAATATGATCGCCACGGCAGCTCGGCCAGCCTGCGGCTCAAACCCAGCCGGCTCCTTATGAAAATGCGCTAAGCGCTGCTTTATTGTGGGGGTTAATACTCTCATCGGGGTGCTGCTACCTTGTCGCTTGACCGCTAGACCAGAAAACCAGTCCGTCATTGCGTCACGGCTCCCCTTATCGTCAGCCCATCATAACGCGTTACGCTGTGAAGTTAGCGGCAAGTGCCCGAGGGTTCCGGTAGAATGTGGCTTTCTCATAACCAATGGGCCCCAACCTGTGGAATCCTATGCTGCTTACGCTATCGGCGCCGCCCTAGTCGATACCGAGATACAAGTCACCGATGACGACCTCGCCGCCATGAATGTCGACAAGGGCATGATGACGCTGATGGACCAATCCCAACAGACTCACATGCTCTCGCAGCTCTCGGCGCATTTAGTCCAAGCCAGTCATGCGTCAGGCGGCAGCGCCGGCAACAGTATGATTGCCACCGCCTTAATGGGAGCACCTACCTACATGAGCTGTAAGGTGGCACAAGATACCGACGGTGATATTTACCTTTCGGATCTGGAGGAATCGGGTGTCGCCCATGGCCTCAATGAGCAGCGCAAAGAGGGCGTCACCGGCAAATGTCTCGTGCTCATTACGCCGGATGCAGAGCGCTCTCTCAATACGCATCTTGGTATTTCAGAAACGCTGTCTGTCGACGAAGTCAACGAGGAAGCGATTAAAGCCTCGCAATGGGTTTATCTAGAAGGTTATTTAGTGACCTCTCCGACCGGACATGCAGCCGCGCTAAAAACGAAGGCGCTGGCAATCCAGCATCAGGTTAAAACAGCCGTGAGTTTTTCGGACCCGGGCATGGTGAAGTTCTTTCGCGATAACATGGCCGCCATGGTAGAAGGCGGCGTGGAGCTGGTGTTTTGTAACAAAATCGAAGCACTTGAGTGGGGCCAATGTAACTCATTGGACGACGCCATCTCGGCCATTAAGCAAGTCGCTCGACGCTTTGTCATCACACTCGGGGCACAAGGTGCCATCACGTGGGATGGCGAGACATTGCACCGCGTTTCAGCCCCGGCAGTCGACGCCGTTAATACCAATGGTGCTGGCGACATGTTTGCAGGTGCCTTTCTCTACGCGCTATCTCGCGGAGAGAATGATCAACGTGCAACCGAATTTGCCACCCTTGCAGCCAGTGAAGTAGTAAAATCTTTCGGACCACGGCTAGATCGAGCAGCCTGTCTCGCTCTTCGCCATCAATTTTTTGGTGACTGAACAGTCATCACCGCAACGGGAATAATGGATACTCATGAGCGACAAAGAAATCAAACCAGTCATCAAAGCTGACCCGCTCTACCAAATGTTGCGTCAGGAAGACGTGGACAGCTTCAATACCAACCGAGATTCACTCGACAGCAGTGAGTTGACGGGGGGCGACTATCGCGGCCGAGATCTTCGCCGCATGAACGCCCGAGGCTTGGACTTTTCCAATGCCTATTTTCGTAACTGCGACCTGAGCGGTATCGATTTTCGCGAAACCAATCTCGAGGGCGCCAGTTTGATGGATGCCAAAGTATCGGGAGTCTATTTTCCCGCGGCACTCAGCGCCGATGAGATCCGTTTATCACTGGATCACGGGACGCGCCTGCGTTATCCCAATGACTGACTTAGCATGAGAGAGCGCGGCGCGCAGCAGTTGCAGGCGCTCACTCTGACGTTTGTGCGGTGCTGGACGACGATAATCGTGGCGGTATCACTGCTGACGTATGCCCTACCGGGACACGCTCAAAACAGCTTGGCAGACGCCCTCAAGCAGCAAACTGAGTTCTTACCGGTAGAGCAGGCTTATCAATTAGAGGGGGAGCTGACGGCGGCTGGGGATCTGCGCCTGTATTGGCAAATCACCACGGGATACTATCTCTACCAGCACGCTTTTAATGTCAGGGTCGAATCACCTTATCGATCTGAGCCACTGGCGATTGACTATCCGCCTGCACTGAACAAAACCGATGAGTTTTTTGGTGAAGTGCAGGTCTATTACGACCATGCCGATCTAACCGCTACATTACCCTCAGCCGAGGATTCACTCACTGTTGCGGTGACTTATCAAGGCTGCGCCGATGCAGGGCTGTGTTACCCGCCCGAGACCCAGTATCTCATCGTCAATGCATCGAGCGGCACCGTTGCAACCACTGCACTGGTGACGACGCCACCTGTCGAGGATACAACGGCGGCTCCCCCGCCTGCGGGTATGACCCTCCTGCTAGCACTGGGGCTCGCCTTTCTTGGCGGCGTCATTCTCAATACCATGCCCTGTGTGTTTCCGATTCTGTCTTTGAAAGTACTGAGCTTCGCCACCGGCGATCCCGCGACACATCGCCGACATGGCCTCGCTTATTTACTGGGCGTGGTGTCATCATTCCTATTAATTGCTAGCGTGCTGATCAGCCTGCAAGCTGCCGGGCGCTGGGTAGGCTGGGGATTCCAGCTCCAATCAACAGGCTTTGTCATTGCGTTGGCTTATCTCTTTGCCGTCATGGGGTTATCGCTCTCTGGACTCGTCTTGTTTGGCGGGAGATGGATGAATGTGGGCTCAGGCCTAGCCACGGCACCCGGAATTCAGGGCAGCTTTTTTACCGGCGTGCTCGCTGTTATCGTCGCCAGCCCCTGTACAGCACCCTTTATGGGCAGCGCTCTAGGCTTTGCGCTGACGCAGCCCCCTCTTTATGCATTGACGGTATTTGCCGCGCTGGGAACCGGTATGGCAGCACCCATGGTTGCGCTCAGCACCAGTGATCGCGCACGCCGCTGGTTACCCAAACCAGGTCCATGGATGGAAACGCTCAAACAGATTATGGCTTTTCCACTCTACCTCACCGCCGTCTGGTTACTCTGGGTAGCAGGTAAGCAAAATGGTGTTGATACCATGGCCGCCGCCGCCGCAGGGTTAGTCATGCTCGCCCTTGGCCTCACCTTACTGCGAGGAGGTCGTATCGGCCGCGTCATCGGTAGCGCGTGTTTAGTCAGTGCCATCGTTTTGGGCGGCGTGCGGGGGGGGTCCTCAGACGCCTCCACTGCGGACGGCCGCGAAGGCGTCGTCACCTGGTCTCCCGCCGCACTCGCTTCATTAAGGGCGCAAGGCCTGCCGGTATTTGTCGACGTTACCGCCGATTGGTGCATTACCTGTCTTGCCAATGAGCAGGCAGTCTTGTTCACCGACGAGATGACTCAGGCATTTGCAGCGTCCGAGGTCACTTATATGGTGGCCGACTGGACGAACTACGACCCCGGCATTGGCGAGTTTGTGCGCCAACATGGTCGCAATGGGATTCCACTGTATGTGATGTACAGCGGTGACCCTCAGGCAACGCCGGTAATACTGCCGCAACTGCTAACAACTCGTATTATGATGGAGGCTCTCGATGCCGTTAAGCGCTAGGCGCCATCTCAACAGCAAGCAGCCGGTGAGCGCCACTCGTGACGCCTTGCTCAACATCCGGTTGTACTACCTTTCTCCATTGCTATTGTTATGGTGCCTGCCCTGGTCAGCGCTGGCTGAAGAACTGCTGTGGGAAGACGCTTGGGTGCGGAGTATGCCGCCAGGCACCGAAGTCGCCGCCGCCTATGGCCGCATTACCAATCAGAGTGACCAAACCGTGGTCATTACCGCTGTTAACAGCTCGGTAGGTGACGTAGCACAAATGCACGATGTCATTGCTAACGGCGATCAACGGCGAATGGTTCAGCTCGACGCCGTCACCCTTACCGCCGGCGAGACCACAGAATTCATGCCGGGGGGACAGCACATCATGCTGCTCGGCGTCACCGCACCTCCGCCCGAGGGCAGCCTTGTTGAGCTTTGCCTACTCACAACACATAACGCTGAGCATTGCACGTCAGCGCCGGTTCAACGGCAGGCCCCTATGCCTGCTACTGAACAAAGTGGTCATCACCACTGATGTCTGATTCTGAACCCACGCAGCCCTCGGCACTTGCCCGCTTATCTCAGCTGATAAAGCGATGGCAGCCTAACACCGAGGCTTCTGATCCGATTCGTCTTGGCCGTTGGGTCGGGCTGGTGTCGGCGATCTATGGCATGTTGGTCACAGGTCTTGGGATGTATTGGAGCCAAACGCCCGACGGCTTTGATACCAATGAGACCGCAGCGCGGTATGCCGCGGCAGTCGAACAAGATGTAGTGACTGGTAGCGTTACCGTATCCACATTGAGAGAAGTGATCCGCACCCTACTGGAAAAGCCCGGTGGTTATTTGCTGAACGATCTTTTCCCCCCTGGCGTCTGGCTCGACAACATGCCGCACTGGGAATATGGCGCGCTCGTCCAGTGCCGCGATTTGGCGCGAGCACTGCGCGAAGTACTGAGCCGCTCACAGTCTCAATCAAAGGAAGATGTGGATCTGACACTGGCGGAACCCCGGATCAACTTCCAATCAGACAGTTGGATTCTGCCCGCTTCAGAAAGTGAATACCGCGACGCGAGCCGTTTCTTAGAGGGTTACCGGTCGCGACTGGCCATTACCGGTGAGGGCAGCGCTCAGTTTTATGCCCGTGCGGATAATCTCAACCATTGGCTAGGCATGATTGAGAAACGCCTCGGCAGTCTGTCACAACGACTGTCTGCCAGTGTCGGGCAACGTCGACTGAATACTGACCTCGCTGGCGACAGCGCTGCCGCACAATCCACTCAGGCCCCTGAAGAAATCATCGTGCAGACACCGTGGCGGGAGATTGATGACATCTTTTATGAGAGTCGTGGTGCAGCCTGGGCACTCACCCAATTTTTAAAGGCTGCAGAGGTCGACTTTTCTGACGTGCTGGCTAAGAAAAATGCGACCGTCAGTTTACGGCAAATCATCCGCGAACTGGAGGCAGCACAGGCGCCTGTTTGGAGTCCTATTATCTTGAACGGATCAGGATTTGGGCTTTGGGCAAATCACTCCCTAGTCATGGCGAGCTACATCTCGCGAGCCAACGCAGCCACCATCGATTTAAGGGAATTACTGTCGCAAGGATAAGGGGCTCAGGCGAGAGCGGCACCCATGGCAACTCGGCGTGGCCAGAGAACCACACCATCCTTGATCACGCTGCGCGCTGGCCCGAGAGCAGCACCCATCCGTCTTTTTGTGCTGCAATCTGCAGCGGCACTTGATTCGCATAGGCGTCGATCACCTCGCTGGCCTGATCCTTGAGCAACCCTGCAAGCAATAACTGACCGCCAGGCGCCAACAGTGATAACAGCGTCGGCGCCAAAGTGACTAAAGGACCCGCCAAAATATTAGCCACCACAAGCTCTGCGGTGCCTGACCACTGTGTCACCGCACTATCGTCGGGCATCACCACCGCAAACTGCGCTTCTGCCACTGCATTAGCTTGCGCGTTGGCTCGGCTCGCAACTAACGCCTGCGGATCGTTATCAATCGCGAGAACCGGTCCTGCGCCTAACCGCGCAGCAGCAATCCCCAGAATGCCCGAGCCACACCCATAATCGACAACGCGAAGAGGATGCGAGACGCAGGCATCAATCGCGCTCAAGCACATGGCTGTCGTAGGGTGCGTGCCTGTGCCAAACGCAAGACCGGGATCCAATAAAATATTCACCGCTGCAGGATCAGGTGGCGCAGTCCAACTTGGGCAGACCCAAAGGCGCTGTCCCAATTGCATCGGATGAAATTGATCTTCCCAGACACGAGTCCACTCGCGATCTGCCACGGGAACCGGCTGCGCATCGCTCGTGACAACCAAGTGGCGCGGCACCGCATCGATCACAGAATGAAGCGCGCGATCACCGTCAAACAGCGCCGTCACACTCACCGCTTCCCAGAGGGGCGTCTCGCCAGGGCCGGGTTCTAGCAAAGGTTGGTCGGCGTCATCCTCGAGGGTGACAGACAGTGCGCCACACTCAAATAACCACGCCTCCAGTGCGGCCACCTGTTCTTTTTTAGCAGTGAAATGAAGCTCTTGCCAACTAGGAGGCGCACTCAACGCTCATGTTCCAACTTACTCTCTAGATAGTGGATGCTGACGCCGCCCGCCATAAAAGACGTATCGGTGACCAGCTCTCGATGTAGCGCCGCGTTCGTGCGAATGCCTTCCACCACCAACTCGTCGAGTGCCTGTCGCATTTTTGCCAAAGCACCCGCACGAGTATCAGCATGGGTAATCACCTTGCCAATTAAACTGTCATAGTGAGGCGGAACCGTATAACCACTATAAACATGCGAATCTACGCGCACGCCATGGCCGCCAGGCGCATGAAAGGTTTTGATCGTACCCGGGGATGGCATAAAAGTACGAGGATCCTCAGCATTAATCCGACATTCAATCGAGTGGCCGGTCAAGATGACATCGTCCTGTTTGATCGACAGTGGTCGCCCCCCGGCAATCATGAGCTGCTCGCGCACAATATCGATACCACTGATCATCTCCGTCACGGGGTGCTCTACCTGAACTCGAGTATTCATTTCAATGAAGTAAAAGGCATTATCTTCAAACAAAAATTCAAACGTGCCCGCACCGCGGTAACCCATATCAAGGCAAGCTCTAATACAGGCATCACCAATTTCATCACGCAGCGCAGGGTCGATGCCCGGCGCTGGCGCCTCTTCAATGATCTTTTGATGCCGGCGCTGCAAAGAGCAATCGCGATCACCCAAATGAATCGCATTACCCTGACCGTCAGCCAGCACTTGTATCTCGACGTGGCGTGGGCGCTGCAGAAATTTTTCCATATAGACTACGGGCGACCCAAACGCCGCCTGGGCCTCTGATTGAGTTACTTGTATCGAGGACAGCAGCACTTCTTCGTTATGGACCACTCGCATGCCTCGGCCACCGCCTCCAGCGGCCGCTTTCACAATCACAGGAAATCCGATCTCGCGAGCAATGCGCAGCACTTCATCCGGATCATCAGGCAAAGCACCTTCTGAACCCGGCACCGTCGGCACCCCGGTGAGTTTCATCTGCTGCTTTGCCGATACTTTGTCGCCCATCAGACGGATAGTGTCGGCGGTAGGGCCGATAAAAGTGAAACCACTCTTTTCGACCTGCTCGGCAAAATTAGCATTCTCAGAAAGAAAGCCGTACCCGGGATGGATTGCGTCGGCATTGGTTAATTCGGCGACACTGATAATCGACGGAACGTCGAGGTAACTTTGTGCGGAGAGCGCCGGACCAATACAGACTGCCTCGTCGGCTAAACGGACGTGTTTTAGTTCCCGGTCTGCCGTTGAGTGCACGGCCACCGTGCGGATCCCCAGCTCATTACAAGCGCGCAATATACGCAGCGCGATTTCGCCACGATTGGCAATCAGTACTTTTTCAAGCATGCGAGATATCCTTTTGGGTTGCCTCACCCATGCCTTAAGCGATCGAAATCAGTGGTTGATCAAACTCAACCGCTTCGCCGTTCTCGACGTGAATCGCCGTGACGGTACCTGCGCGATCTGCTTCGATTTGATTCATCATCTTCATCGCCTCGACGATGCACAGCACATCACCGACACGGATTGTCTGTCCCACTTCAATAAAAGAGGGCGCCTCAGGGCTAGGTGAACGATAAAACGTCCCAACCATGGGAGACAGCACGGCATTATCAGCATTAGGCGCCGCTGCAGCGCTCTCTGCGGCCGGCGTATCCGCCGGCGCGGATGCCGAAGCAGGCGCTGCTATCGGCGGGGGAGCCGCATAAGTCATCGTCGGAGGCTGATGACTTTGTCGACTGATGCGGACTGAATCCTCCCCTTCCTTAATCTCAATCTCGCCGATATTGGACTCTTCCAATAATTCGATCAGCTTTTTGACTTTGCGAATGTCCATAGTTGCTCCTTCAATGGGTCGTGGAGTGAGTGTCTAGTGACTGCAATACTGCGGTCAGTGCACAGTCGTAGCCAAAACTACCCAGCCCCGAAATCACCGCCTCAGCAATATCGGAGATATAACTGTGGTGTCGGAAAGGTTCTCGTGCATAGACGTTGGAAATATGCACCTCGATACAGGGAATATCGACCCCTGCCAGTGCATCGCGCAGGGCGACGCTGGTATGCGTAAAGGCGGCCGGGTTGATGATAATAAACTGAGTATCATCAGCGCGCGCCTGATGAATCGCTTCAATCAGTTCCTGTTCCCCGTTGCTTTGCAGACAAGTCAAGCTGACGCCCGCGCGCTCTGCCTCTGCCTGCAGGCGATGGTTAATCTCATCTAAGGTTTCTGAGCCATAAATCTCAGGCTCACGAGAACCCAATAAATTGAGGTTAGGCCCGTGCAATACGAGAATTGCCGCCATGGGCTACTCCAGCGAATCTTCCCTACGAGCTGAGAGTGTGTCGCAGATTCAGCGATGCGTCCACTTTTTCGGCGATTTGCCTATTTTTAGCGAAGTTAGGCCCCTATTCGCCGCATTATTCCCGTTACTTTCCCCCATCGCACTATCCTTAAGGGCGGTGCAGGTCACCCGTGACGCGGCGAAAAGTCGATGGAGAGAACGCTCGAGCAGACAAGTCATTCCCCCGCGGCGCCACTACGCACACTCAGTGCATTGCGCAAACAGCGCCTTTCGCACACACCTGACACCGGCCGGGAGCGCTTTTACTTGAGGTCAGGTATCCGCCTATGGGCCCTGCTGATTCCCCCGTCGCCACCTACATCAACTCCCTTCGCTTCCTCGCAACCGCCTACCTCAACACCCGCACCGCGCGCAAAATAGCAATGCAGGCGACACAAGCAGTAAGCATTGTCGAGGGCCTGAGACCCGCGTCGACTCCTGATCGATGGTTAATAAATGTGCAGTATGGGTTCCCGATTTGTCCTGCCTCTATTACACTCTGTAGCTCGAAACGCTACCCCTCGAAACTGAGCCTTACCCAATGCACATTGGCGGCCTAAAGCCCTACAACAACGTCTTTCTCGCGCCCATGGCTGGCGTGACGGACTTACCGATGCGCGAGCTCGCCATCGAAACCGGTGCTGGATTAGCAGTGGGCGAAATGCTGTCGGCAGATCTCAGTTTGGCGCAAACCCATAAAACACAGCTGCGGCAACAGCACAGTGACAATGCGGGGCTTCGTGCGACACAGATAGTGGGCTACGAACCGGCTCAGCTCGCTGCCGCGGCGCGGTTCAACGTCGCGTTGGGCGCAGATATAATTGACATCAATATGGGTTGCCCTGCCAAAAAAGTTTGCCGGCGGGCAGCAGGCTCTGCGTTGCTGGCAGATGAACAGCTCGTTGAACAGATTTTGAATGCCGTCGTCAACGCGGTGCCTGTGCCGGTGACACTGAAGATCCGAACAGGCACCGATCATGAGCACCGCAACGGCGCCACCATTGCACGGATTGCAGAGCAGGCAGGCGTCCAGATGCTGACCGTGCATGGTCGCACACGCGCTGACCGATTTAAGGGTTCAGCCGAGTACGACACGATCGCCGCCATTGTCGACACTGTTTCGATACCGGTCATCGCAAACGGCGACATCGATTCAGCAGACAAAGCCAAAACGGTACTGAACCAAACTGGCGCTGCTGGGGTAATGATTGGTCGTGGGGCTCAGGGACAACTGTGGCTACCGGGGGCTATCGCTCGCGCACTGCAACACAGAGTCGGTGACGCTGGTGCTCCTCACATCAGGGACCACTCGCCAGTATTGACGCCCTCGGTGACTGAGCAACTGACGCTCCATAGCCGCCACCTCGCTCGACTGCATACGTTTTATGGCGACTTCTTGGGCACTCGCATTAGCCGAAAACATCACACTTGGTTTCTGGCATCTTTAGTGGCGCAAAATATTATCAGGCCACAATTTGCCCTGGGACAGCGACAACATTTTAATCAGCTACCTAACCCGACAACTCAAGATGAGGCACTGCAGCGTTTGTCTGACAGCCTCTTTGACGTCGACGGGCACATGGCGGCATGACTACACGCAAAAAAGCCGCCGCTGAATCGACAAGTACCCATCGACAATCGGGGCCACCCCCTCTCAAAAACAGTGCAGCTGAAGCCATTGCACACTTTCTAGCCACGCTGGATGGTGAGTCCTGTATCGATCTGTATGACATGGTGCTGCGCCAAATAGAGGAACCCCTTCTGAGAGAGGTACTCGACTACACACAGCACAACCAAAGCCACGCTGCCACCATGCTCGGCCTAAACCGAGGCACCCTGCGGAAAAAGCTACGTCAGTATGGCTTGTTATCAGAGGCCGATTCCGTTCAGCCCAAGAAAAAATCCCGCCAGTCAAATAAGCAACCCGCCAAAACATCTGCCAAAAGGAAACGATAGATGACGAGTGACGCCGGACTCGCCCCCCTGAAAAGAGCCCTCATCAGTGTTTCAGATAAAACCGGCATTGTTGACTTTACTCGCGCCCTCATCGAACAGGGCGTGGAAATATTATCGACCGGCGGAACCTGCCGACTGTTGCGTGAAGCAGGACTGGCGGTGACTGAGGTATCAGACCATACAGGCTTTCCGGAAATGATGGATGGCCGAGTCAAAACGTTACACCCAAAAATTCATGGTGGCATTTTAGGTCGCCGAGGTGTCGATGATGGTGTTATGGCAGCTCATGACATCCCTGCTATTGATCTGGTTGTCGTCAACCTTTATCCCTTCGAAGCCACGGTTGCACGCGCTGACTGCACACTGGCAGACGCCGTCGAGAATATCGACATTGGTGGTCCTACGATGGTCCGGGCAGCCGCCAAAAACCATCGTGATGTGGCGATCGTCGTCGCGACAAAAGACTATGCTGTGATTCTTAAAGAGCTCACCGAATACGACGGACACACCACCTTGAAGACTCGCTTTGATTTAGCGATTCGGGCCTATGAACACACGGCTGCTTACGACGGCATGATCGCTAACCACTTTGGTTGCCTCGTCGAGGGCGGTTCGGCTGATTACCCGCGCACTTTCTCACTCCAGCTAGAAAAGGTGCAGGAGATGCGTTACGGCGAGAACCCCCATCAAAGCGCGGCGTTTTACCGCGAAGCCGTACCTAAAGAGGTGGGCATCAGTAGTGCTGAGCAATTACAAGGCAAGGCACTGTCCTATAATAATGTGGCAGATACCGACGCCGCGCTAGAGTGCGTCAAGAGCTTTAGCGATCCAGCCTGTGTCATCGTAAAACACGCTAACCCCTGCGGTGCTGCCGAAGCAGACACACTGATCAATGCCTACGACCTCGCTTTTCACACTGACAGCGAATCCGCCTTTGGTGGCATCATCGCCTTTAATCGAGAACTCGATGCTGACACGGCGAACGCCATCGTTGAACGGCAATTTGTTGAGGTGATTATTGCACCTGCCGTATCCGATGATGCCCGGTCGATTATCGGGCAAAAAGAAAACGTACGCTTGCTACAAACAGGCGCTTGGTCGGCACCATGCCCCACGCGCGACTTCAAACGCGTCAATGGCGGTCTGCTGGTTCAAGATCGCGACGATGGCACGATCGATCGCGAAAGCCTCACAACGGTTACCCAACGAGCGCCGACTGAGGCCGAATGGGCTGACCTGTTGTTCGCCTGGAAAGTGGCTAAATTTGTGAAAAGTAATGCCATCGTCTATGCCGCCAATCGGCGGACTATTGGTGTCGGTGCAGGGCAAATGTCACGGGTAAATTCGGCTCGCATTGCTGCAATTAAAGCAGAGCATGCCGGCTTAACCGTTGAGGGTGCCGTCATGGCATCTGATGCCTTCTTCCCCTTTCGTGATGGTATTGAAAATGCGGCTGAACGGGGCATTGCTGCGGTCATTCAGCCAGGGGGTTCGATGCGCGACGAGGAAGTCATTGCCGCGGCAGATGAAGCAGGCATCGCCATGGTCTTTACTGGAATGCGCCACTTTAGGCACTGAGGTCAGCAGAGATGAATATTTTGGTTGTCGGAGGAGGCGGACGAGAACACGCCCTGGCGTGGAAGCTTGCCGAGCCAGCCTATGTGAACTGCGTTTATGTTGCACCGGGTAACGCTGGCACAGCGACCGAACCCAAGTTACAGAATATCGATTTAGACCCTCTCGATATTGCCGGCCTTGCGGCCTTTGCGACCGAGCAAGACTGTGCTTTAACGGTTATTGGACCGGAAGCGCCATTGGTTTCGGGCATTGTGGATCACTTTACTGCGGCGGGCTTACCCTGCTTTGGGCCGAGACGCGGCGCCGCGCAACTCGAAGGCAGTAAGTCCTTTAGCAAAGACTTTCTCGCACGGCACCACATTCCCACCGCGGCCTATGCTGTCTTTACGGCGCTCGACGACGCGCTCGCCTATGTTCGCGAGCAGGGTGCTCCGATTGTCATCAAAGCTGACGGACTTGCCGCAGGCAAGGGCGTCATCGTCGCCATGACCCTTGAGGAGGCGGAGGACGCCATTCGCGACATGCTCGCAGACAATAAATTTGGTGAGGCCGGCGCGCAAGTGGTGATCGAGGGATTTCTTGAAGGTGAGGAAGCCAGCTTTATCGTGATGGTGGATGGGAAAAACGTGCTGCCTATGGCCACTTCTCAAGACCATAAACGAATCGGTGACGGTGACACGGGCCCCAACACGGGCGGCATGGGTGCCTACTCGCCTGCACCGGTTGTGACAGAGGTTGTCTACCAGCGCATTATGGAGCGCGTTATTCTGCCCACCGTGAAGGGAATGGCAAAAGAAGGCCACCCCTACACCGGATTTCTCTACGCAGGGTTAATGATTGATGCCGAGGGCAACCCCTCCGTCATAGAATTCAATTGCCGTTTTGGCGATCCCGAAACGCAACCCATTCTGCAACGACTCCAGAGTGACTTGGTGTCTCACTGCCAGTTTGCGTTGAAGGGGGCGCTCGATACTGCGGTAGCGCAGTGGGATCCTCGCCCCGCAGTGGGCGTTGTTTTAGCGGCGGGCGGTTATCCCAATGCCTATGGAAAAGGCCATGTTATTACCGGTCTCGATACCCCATGGCCCGCAAGCACCAAAGTGTTTCACGCCGGCACTCAGGCTAAGGGGGATACCATCGTGACTCACGGTGGGCGCGTGTTGTGTGTCAGTGCGCTGGGCAATACCATCGAGGAAGCCATTCAATCAGCCTACGCAGGTGTCGATCACATCAGTTGGCAGGACATGATTTTTCGCCAGGATATTGGCTGGCGCGCGATAGATCGCTAAGCTGTCTCCATGGCAACTAACACAACATTAGAACAGCGCACGCTAACGGGTCTCGATCGCTTCATCAGCGGCGTCGACGACCGACTGCGTCAACTAGCCGGGCAGCCCAGTCACGGCTCCTCTTCTTCACGACCGTCCCCCGCATTAGCGCATCAAGAGCCTCCCTTAAGTGCGCGCGAACGTGACCATGCAGGTTCGTTGATGCGAGTGAATCATACGGGCGAGGTGTGCGCCCAAGCGCTGTATCAAGGGCAAGCGCTTGCTGCGCGATCTGATGCCACACGTCACAGCTTACTTACCGCGGCACAGGAAGAGGCCGATCACCTTGCTTGGTGTGAAACTCGGTTGCAGGAGTTGGACGCTAAACCGAGTCGGCTCAACCCCCTCTTCTACGCGGCCTCCTTCGCGCTCGGGGCGATCACCGCCGTCGCCGGCGATAAAGTCAGTCTCGGTTTTGTACATGCCACTGAGGAGCGTGTTGCCGGACACTTGAGGGCACATCTTAAGGCGCTGCCCAGCGAGGACCGTAAGTCACAGTTGATCCTGCAGCAAATGCTGGCCGATGAGGAACGTCACGGCGAAGAAGCGTTAGCGTTGGGGGGCCAAGAGTTTGCGCGTCCGATCAAAGACGTCATGACCCTGGCCAGTCAGGTCATGACACGGACCACTTATTGGATCTGATTCAATTAGGAAGGCGTTGTCGCTTCCTCAATGCTATGGCTGTGCGTCACTGCCACTCCCGCATTGGCAAACATGATAGAGGCCGAGCAATACTTTTCGGCTGAGAGTGCGACGGCACGCTCAACTTGCGCCTCGCGCAACCCCCACCCTGTTACGACGAAGTGAAGCCTCATCGTGGTGAAAACAGCCGGCACGGCGTCCGCCCGATCAGCATGGAGTTCAACGCGGCAATCGGTGACCTGCTGCCGCGACTTTTTTAACATGCTCACTACGTCATAGAGCGCACACCCTCCCGTACCGAGCAACAACATCTCCATAGGGCGGAGTGATTGGTTACGTCCACCCAAATCCTCGGGGCCATCCATGACGACACTGTGCCCCGACCCGGACTCGCCAATAAACATCGCGTCGTCGAGCCACTTCACCGTTCCTTGCATGCTTTTTACGCTCCTATCGTGATAAATCTTCAGTACAGTTAATGCTGGAAAGACGCCCACCATCACATGACGCTGTGTTGACATCCATCATTGTCGTATCACTAAAGCCATATCACTAAAGCCATAATAACCAGGGCCATCACCACCAAAGCCATCACCACACTTGATCGGCTCGATGCATTGCCCTCACACAGTGCGACTGAGCGCGTTATGTCATGAGCAAGACAGCCTCAGTGTCTTCGGCGAGATCCATCGCATTAATCAGCATCCGCGAACGCACTGCACACAGTGGCTCACATCGGTCAGGGCCCAGATTAGTCCACAGAAAAGAAGGCGGCGAGCGCCGCACCCGGATCGTCTGCGCGCATAAAGGTCTCGCCAATTAAAAAGGTATGGACACCTTTAGCACGCATCTCGATGACTTGAGAAGCAGTACTAAAGCCACTCTCTGTCACCACCTGCACTCCCGCAGGGATCTGCTCCAATAAGCGATAGGTCGTCTCTAAACTCGTTTCAAAAGTATGCAGGTCCCGATTGTTGATGCCAATCAAATCGCCACCCAGTGTCAATGCTTCATCCAGCTCGGCCTCGTTGTGCACCTCGACCAACACATCAAGGCCCGCGTCACTGGCACAGTCATACAGATCTTTTAGCTCAGGCAATTCAAGACATGCCACGATCAGCAGGATGGCATCGGCACCTAGCGCCCGAGCCTCCCAAATTTGATAGGGATCAAGCGTGAAGTCCTTGCGCAAAACGGGCAGCTCACAGGCGGCTCGAGCTGCCTGCAAATAAGCATCCGCTCCCTGAAAAAAATCGATGTCTGTCAGTACCGACAAACAGGTAGCCCCTCCTTGCTCATAACTTGCAGCCAGTTCGTCAGGCACAAAATGCTCCCGAATGACACCTTTGCTGGGACTGGCTTTCTTGACCTCAGCAATGACTGCCGCAGCGCCCTCTGCTTCGCGCCGCGATAGCGCCCGTCGAAATCCTCGAGCCGGCGACGCATGAGCGGCCATCGCTTGAAGCTGGGACAACGATCGGTCTCTCTGACGCTCGATGATCTCTTCTCGTTTACGCTCAAAAATTTTCTTAAGTACGGTCGGGGCTGCCAGCTTGGTATTCATATTGATTAATCCGATCCTGCTGAATGGGAGAACCCTTGCGTAAACGCCACAAAACGCGTCAGTTGGAGTGCAGCGTCACCCGATGCGAGAGCGATTTCGGCGCGTTCGACGCCCTCCGCTAAACTATCCACTAGTCCCGAGACATAAATCCCAGCGCCCGCATTCAGTGCCATCATCGACCGTGCCTTCTGGCTCGCTTGAGATGCGTCATTATCGAGTGCTGATCGAATCAACGCCGCGGAAGCCTCGGCAGTCGAGACGTGCAAACCATCAAGAGCGTCATAGCCATGACCTAATGCAGTTGGGTCAATCGTAATGGGCGCAATATGGCCGGCCTTCAACTCAACGCCATGTGTTACCGCGGCAATCGAAATTTCATCCAACCCATCTTCACTATGTAACACCAGTGCGTGCACGCTACCGAGCTGATCAAGTGCACGGGCAAGTGGCTCACACAGAGCAGGATCATACACACCCAATACTTGACGCTTAACGCCTGCGGGATTCGTCAGCGGTCCTAAAATGTTAAAAATGGTCCGCAGCCCCAGTTCACGTCGAGGACCAATGGCATGTTTCATGGCACCGTGGTGCACTGGCGCAAACATAAACCCCAGACCCACTTCACTAATGCAGCGCTCAATTTGCACCGGCGTCAGGCTGAGACTCACACCAAGGGTTTCTAGGACATCGGAGGAACCGCTGCTGCTGGAAACAGATCGGTTACCGTGCTTGGCAACCCGTCCACCCGCAGCCGCGACCACAAAGGTAGCGGCTGTCGACACATTGAATAAGTTCGCGCCGTCTCCACCAGTGCCCACCAAATCGATGAGGTGAGTGTCATCGACCTGCACCGGGATCATTAACTCTCGCATCACCTCAGCCGCACCAGCAATTTCTTCGATTGCCTCGCCGTTGATGCGCAATGCCACTAACCAGGCGCCAATTTGCGCTGGTGTCGCCTCTCCCGTCATGACTTGCATCATCACCGTGCGCATCTGATCGCGCGTCAGGTGCTCGCCAGCGACAAGGTGATTAATGGCTTGTTGCAGTGTCATCAATGGTCCGTCCTATAACCAATTAGGCGCAGCGGGCTAGAAAACGACCCAACATGTCGTGGCCGTGTTCGGACAAGATAGATTCTGGGTGAAATTGCACGCCTTCCACATCCAACTCGCGATGCCGCAACCCCATAATAGCCTCTTGCCCACCATCGGCGGTCTCAGTCCAAGCGGTCACCTCAAGACAGTCTGGCAAGGTATCAGGGTCAACCACCAGACTGTGGTAACGCGTCGCCGTTAACGGACTCGGTAGTGCCTCAAAGACGCCGACGCCAGTGTGATGAATGGGGCTGGTCTTGCCGTGCATGACCGAGGGCGCGCGAATAATCTGACCGCCGTAAACAGCGCCAATGCTCTGCTGGCCCAAGCAAATGCCCAATATCGGCATTTGACCCGCAAAATGATCAATCACGGCCATCGAAATACCTGCCTCCTTGGGTGAGCAGGGGCCTGGCGAAATACAAATACCCGAGGGCGCCTTGGCCTCAATCTCTGTTAGCGTCAACGCATCGTTGCGATAGACCTCCACTTCGGCTCCCAACTCCCACAGATATTGGACGACATTCCAAGTAAAGGAATCGTAATTATCAATCATCATAATCATGGGAAACTACACTAGCGCCCCGATAAAAAGGTTGGAAGCGCCGTTTTACGCTATCCGGTCGGCAAAAGCACTCGTTAAACAAAAAATCTTACAAATAAACCTATTTTGAGGCTAAATGTTGCTAAGATCTTTTAACTACACATTCAACCTGAAAGTTGCTACCAGATATAGCGCCGGTTAATGCTTATGCTACCGCGATGAGATCGCCACACCAGTGACTGATCCTTCGATCGAGGCCTTGACCCGCTAATAACCCCCTGAAAGCGACTCCCGCCGGCACAGTTGCTCGCTGACACCCGCCTCTTGATTCACCCAACATGAATCCAGCAGGCCAGCTGCGGCGCGGCTTACGCAGGGCTCGCAGGCGAACTCCGCCTTCCCCTGCGTCTTTCGTCTGACCACACGGGGAATAATCATTGAGGCTCCAGCGTCAATATACACACCAACATTGCTGGTGAGTGGCACAAACGAGTGCTAACTTACTTGTCCTTTTCACTCTGCAGGGGGCTCCAATATGAGGAGAACCATCGCCGCTATCGCACTATCGCTGCTGTCTGCAGGGGCATTCGCTGACCTGATCTTTGAGCATAAGGGCCACACCTATAAACTCGTTGAAAATCCAGCGAGCTGGGATGACGCCAGAGCAAGCGCCGCGGAGATGAGCCTCGGTGAAGAAGTGGGCTATCTTGCGCGAATCGATTCGGCAGCGGAAAACAAGGCCGTCTTGGCGGCATTGTCTGCCCATCTCAGTCCAGCGCAGCTGGCAAACACCATTCCTAACGACGTCTCAGAGGCGCCCTTCATCTGGCTCGGTGGCTCAGACGAAGATCGAGAAGGTCAGTGGCTGTGGGACAATAACGGCGACCCCTTCTGGCGTGGCAACTTTAACGGAAAACCGGTCGCTGGGCGTTATACCAATTGGGGCTTACAACCGGATAATGCCGGCGGCGCCGAAAATGCGCTGGCGATGGGACTGGCGAAGTGGCCAGCACCTTTTTACGACCTGGGTAGCAGCGGACAGTGGAATGATCTCGAGGCAGATAATCAGCTGCTGTACTTGGTGGAGTTTGATACGGTAACCGAACCAGTCCGCGCGTCATTGACCGAGCCTAGGAACAATGGTGTGCACAGTGGCGTAGGCATGATTCACGGCTGGGCGCTCTCGGAGGAAGGCGTCGAACGAATCGAAGTGTTCATTGATGGCAATTATGCCTTCGACATACCTTATGGTGATCCTCGAGCGGATATTGGGAAAGCTTTCCCAGACATCAACGGGGCCAGCACATCCGGCTTTTCCGTCCCGTTCCGCTACAGCGCACTCAGTGCCGGGCAGCATACCGTCTCAGTCGTCGTCACCGATGAATTTGGCGCTCAGGCGGAACGTTCCTCCACCTTTGAAGTAGTCAGGTTTGACATGGCTTACCTCAACAAAGCCAATACGCCCAAGTTAGATTGGTCTTACGTATCAGGTTTTTCAGATTTCATTAAGATACGTAGTGCCCAAGTAGGGGACCAAGCTTACGATCTAGTACTAGCGTGGCAGACCCAAACCCAAACCTTCGAAATTGTAGAAATTATTCGCGTGGACTAGGCCTTCAGTCAAGGTGCACGTCAGTAAGATGTTAACTGTCGCACATGGTGATCGCCCGCAGCATCCCTCTCGCCTTATTGAGCGTCTCCTCCCACTCCGCGGTGGGCACAGAGTCTGCGACGATTCCAGCGCCCGCTTGCAGGATCGCCTGTCCATCCTTGACCACCACGGTCCGGATCGCAATCGCGGTATCCATATCGCCTGACCAAGACAGATAACCGACTGCGCCACCGTAAATGCCGCGTTTTACCGGCTCGACTTGATCAATAATTTCCATAGCCCGTACTTTTGGTGCACCACTCAACGTGCCTGCTGGCAACGCGGCACGCAGTGCGTCCATCGCCGACATGCCAGCACGTGCCTTGCCCGTCACATTAGAGACGATGTGCATGACATGAGAATACCGTTCGATCACCATATTTTCGGTGAGTGTCACACTCCCCGCCTCACTTACCCGACCCACGTCATTACGGCCCAAATCAATCAACATCAAGTGCTCGGCAATCTCTTTTGCATCCGACAATAAGTCCGCTTCGAGTGCTTGATCCTCCTCTTCGCTCGCCCCGCGTTTTCGGGTGCCCGCAATAGGCCGCACGGTCACCCTGCTGTCCTCAAGCCGCACCAAAATCTCAGGTGAAGAGCCAATCACCTCGAAACCATCCAGATCCAAAAAATACATATAAGGGGATGGATTCAAATTTCTGAGTGCGCGATACAAAGACAGTGGCGCAGCAGTGATCGGCACCGACAGACGCTGCGAAAGCACGACCTGCATCACCTCGCCCGCGAGAATGTACTCCCGAATCTGCTCAACCCAAGACTCATACTCCCCCTGCTGAGTGCGGTGACGCACAGACGGCGCAGCCGAATCGGCCTCCACATCTAGTTTGATTGGCGCAAAAGACGCGGTCGCAATGGGCAGCTGCTCCTCAATCTCCTGTAGTCTTGCCAAAGCTCTGCCATAGGCATCGTCACCGTTGGCATCCGCATTGATCACCAAAGTTAATGTGCCGCGAAGATTATCGAAAATCAGCACTTCCTCCGCCAGCAGCAGCATAATATCGGGCAGACCGAGTTCATCGGGTGGGCAGGAGTCCAGCAGTTTCGGCTCACTGTAACGCACCGTGTCGTAACCAAAGTATCCGACCAGCCCACCATGGAAAACCGGTAAGTCAGGTGCCGGCGCACTGCGGAATTGCGCCTGGTAACGCTCTATTTCATCGAGTGGGTTGTTGACCTCACGGCTATCAACACAATCCCCGGCCGAGTAGATGCTAAGGCAATGCCCCTCGACGGTTAGCCACGTTGTCGCAGGCAACCCAATAATCGAGTAGCGTCCCCAACGCTCACCCCCTTCTACCGATTCGAAGAGAAAAGATCGTGGGCCCTGTGCCAGCTTGGCATAAGCCGATAAGGGTGTGTCGGTGTCAGCCAGGATCGTGCGCGCAACGGGGATACGGTTATAACCCGCCGCCTGTTGTTCACTAAACTCAGTATGACTGAGAGGCGCGGTCACACTCAGTCAACCGAGGCCAAGCGCGCACGTAGCTCATCCACAATCACTTTATAATCACTGCTATTAAAAATAGCCGACCCAGCGACAAAAGTATCCGCTCCTGCATCGGCGATTTCAGCAATATTATTGGGCCCTACTCCGCCATCAACCTCGAGGCGAATATCGCGCCCAGACACATCAATCATCGCCCGCGCTGCGCGCAGCTTATCAAGCGTTGCGGGGATAAATTGTTGGCCACCAAAACCGGGATTTACCGACATTAGCAGGACCATATCAATCTTATCGAGCGTGTACTCCAGCGCTCCGAGCGACGCCGCTGGATTGAAGGCTAGCCCCGGTTGACACCCCAGATCACGGATCAACTGAATAGATCGATCAACATGATGCGAAGCATCCGGGTGAAAAGTAATATACGTAGCACCCGCCTTGGCGAACATCTCAATCAGCGCATCCACAGGTTGCACCATCAAATGTACATCGATCGGCGCTTGAACACCGTAATCGCGCAGCGCCTGACAAACCATGGGCCCGACCGTCAAATTAGGCACGTAATGGTTGTCCATGACATCAAAGTGCACCATATCGGCGCCAGCGGTTAGCACCGCATCAACCTCTTCGCCAAGACGGGCAAAGTCCGCCGCTAGCACTGAGGGTGCAATTAAATACTCCGACACGTGAGTTCATCCCGCCTTGAGTGAGGCTGATAGTTTACTGGCTGACAGGAACTGAGGGAAATCGGGCGTTGATGCTCGCTAATCGCTCAGGCGTGCCGATGTCTTCCCACAAACCAGTGAACAGCTCTCCCTGCAATAGTACGTCAGCGACAGCGCGATCCAATAGTGGTCTCAATGGTTTTTTGCCAGGCGCCTCCGCGGCAAATAGTTGCGGGTCATACAGCCCAATACCGCTATAGGTCACTGACTGAGCAGGAGCTGCTGGCTCTCCTGCTAAAGAGGCTTCATTAATAAAATTGAGCCGATTCCCATTGAAGCAAAAATCCCCCTTGGGGTGGTGCGATGGATTCGGCACCATCACCAGATAGGCACCGCCTGCCACAAGCGATACCTGCTTCAGCGTGACAAAAGGAAAGTCGGTGTAAATATCGCCATTCACCAGCAGAAAAGGCTGATTACCTAACCAAGGCAATGCCTGTACTATCCCCCCCGCCGTCTCCAAGGGTGACGCTTCCTCTGAGATCATTATCTCGACGCCCCAGCGACTACCGTCTCCCAAGAACTCGACCAACTGCTGCCCCAAATGCGATACGTTGACCACTATTTCTGTCACCCCAGCATCGCGCAACCCCACAATGTGGTGCTCTATCAACGGTCGACCTGCTACCGTCAGTAACGGCTTGGGTTTCGCCTCTGTTAAGGGCTTCATCCGACGCCCCTCTCCCGCCGCTAGCACCATGGCTTTCACAGGGCCCACCCAGCAGGATCAATCGGTCTATACCAGTATTGGCCGCGAACCACCGGCATCAACTCTTGCTCAAACCATTGCCTGAAATCCGCAATGGAACCGTTAGTATTAGCAGTCACCGCCAAGGCTTCGCGAACGTATTCAACCACCAACGGTAAATCGTCGAGATACGCCGACTTGCAGTCTCTAATGTGGAGTCTCGCAAATATCCCCAGCACTTTGAGATGACGCTGCAACCCCATTAAATCGAACCAATGCTCGAATCGCGCTTTGCTAACCCCCTCTAACAGATTGAGTCGAGAACCATCACTTGCCTGAATCGATAATGATCCGTCCATCCCGTGGGATGAATGGCCGATCGACTGAAGCTGATCATAATAATTTTCCAACCAAGTCAGTTGTTGATCACGTGGCCAACGGATGTAGCAGTCTTTCAGTAATGAAACCGGATCGTAGGTAATGGGCCCTACGACAGCATCTTGAAAATCGATGATGCCTAAATCCGCCTCTCGCACCATGATATTGCGGCTGTGGAAATCTCGATGGACCCAGGCCTGCGGTTGCTCGAGGGCGGAGATGATTAGATATTCAGAGAGGGCGGCAAAACCGGCCATAGTCGATTCACTAACAGTGACATTGAGGAGCCGCGGTAGGAACCATTCACTAAACAGTGACAGCTCGCCGTTTAAACGTGAGGCGGTGTAGTCGGGTATGCCCGCATCCTGTGTTGGCAACTGCACCTGCTTTATCAAAACGTCGAGAGCCTGACGGTAATGAGATGATGCTGATTCGTTATTGAGTACCGACAACAGCTGAACATCCCCAAAATCTTCGAGCAGAAACCACCCTCGCTCCGCTGCCTTTGCGAGCACCTTGGGAGTCTGGACACCCGCCGAAGCAAGACATCGAGCCACGTGCAGGAATGCTCCATTATTTTCTGAAGGCGGCGACACCATAACAATGCAGGAGGATACCCCCAACTGACTAGCAGTGAGGCACCTCACACGGTAATACTGACGAGGACTCGCATCTCCCGCTATGAACTCAAGTTCGGGCGCAGAGAGACCCAGTTGCTGGGCCACCCAGCTCCGCAATGCGTCTAAGTGGTTTGTTGTCATGGCCCCTATTACCTCTGCTTGCCACAGTAGCGTTGCGCGATAGGCGGATCAAACCGACATTTGTTGTGCAATAGCCACTGTGTAATAGCCCCAAAAACAACCGGACATCCCGCGTCACCTTGCATTATCATGCCTCACGACCAGTGTATCGCCTTATCGGAATGCTTACCCATTGTGACATCTGTGTTTCACCCACCTAAAGCCCGCGCTAATTTACTACTGACCACAGTGGTAGTGGCCTTGTCATCGAGCGGACTTCACGCCGAAGGATTGCTAGAGGAGATCGTGTTAGCCGACATGGATTGGCAACCGATCACGGTGATCCCCCTCGATGAGCAAGATTTAGCGTGTCGTCAATGCAGAGGGCGATTTGTTGACCCGCTCGCAGGCGTAGATCTGAGTCAATCACCTGCAGATGCTGATCTCGAGGTATCCGCTGATACGACAGAAGTGACTGAAGGGGCGTTATTATTTCAAGGCAACGTGTCGCTGCGCCAAGGTTATCGCCAAGTCAGGGCAGATCGTGTCACCGCAGATCGAGCTCGCGAGACCGCGACCGCGACGGGTAATGTCGTGTTACGCCAGCCGGGAACATTGATTCGCGGCTCACGTCTTGAGTATGACAGCACGACCGAAGAAGCCATTGTTAGCGACGCACACTATGTCCTACACGAGCGACGCATGGTGGGCGCCGCTAATCTGCTGACTAGACAAGGCACCGGTCAGATCGCCATTGAAGAGGGTCGCATGACTTACTGCGCCCCTGACGACCCCGACTGGGTACTCCATGCCGATAAAATAGAGATCGATCCGCTCTCTGGCGATGCGCAGGCTTGGGGTGCCAAATTAGAGGTCGCCGATGTACCCGTGTTATATCTTCCCTGGATACGTTTTCCCGTGGACTCGCGACGCAAAACCGGTTTGTTATTCCCTGATATCGGCAGCGATACCCGGGGTGGTATCGATATCACCACACCCGTGTATTTGAACCTAGCGCCCAATTACGACTTGTTATATCGACCACGCTATATTCAGGAACGTGGTTTTTTACATCAGGGTAAGCTTCGCTGGTTGAGCGAAGACGTTGGCTATTGGGAACTCGACGGCGGCTGGATTGGCGACGACAGCAAATACGAAGAAGAGTTTCCTGCAGATGACGGCGCCCGCTGGTTGATCGGTGCTAAACACAATGGTCAGTTTGGTGACAACTGGTATACACGTATTAACTATACCCGTGTCAGCGATACCGACTATTTGCGCGATCTCAACAACAGCAATCTCAGCGCGCAGCGTCAAACCGCTTTACAACAACTCGCACGGCTTGCCTGGATTAACGATCAATGGCAGGTCAATCTGGATTTTGAGCAGTTCCAGTCAATTGCCGAGGACATTGCCGAGGACTATCGTAAGCTGCCGCAGATGACGGCTCGCTGGGTAGGTGACACAGAGTGGATGGGCATGACACCGTTGCTTGTCAGCCAGTTGTCGTACTTTGATAGTAAGAGCCAGCGGGTCACCGGTCAGCGGCTGTATAATGAGTTTGGACTGACTAAACCAATGTATTGGACCTCAGGTTTTTTTAAGCCCACGATTAAATATCGCAGCGTTCATTATGACTTGGATCGACCATTCGGTGACCAGGAAACCGCTCCTGACGCGGGTGCGCTCATGACCAGTTTTGATGGCGGCTTGGTCTTTGAAAGGCAAACCAACCTCTTTGGTCAGTCGATGACTCAGACCCTTGAGCCCAGAGCCTATTATTTGTACAGCCAGTATGAAGATCAGCGCTTCCAACCGGATTTCGATTCGGCAGAGTTGACCTTCAGCTACAGTCAGTTATTTCGCGATACGCGCTTCTCCGGTAACGACCGACTCGATGATGCGAATCAACTCTCGGTTGGCGTGACCAGCCGCTATTTTGATAATGAAACAGGTGAAGAAAAATTCAGCGCCAGTTTGGGCCAAATTTACTACTTCCGTGATCGCGAGGTGCGTCTTAACCCGGGAGATCCTGTGTTAGCCGAGGCGAGCTCCCCTCTGGCCGCTGAACTCGCTTGGCTACCTGATCAGCGGTGGAAACTTCGCGGGAGCATTTTGTATGATCTTAACGACAATACTTTTGATGCAGCCAGCGCCCAAGCCACTTACTTTCCTTGGTCAGGCGCGGTACTCAGTGCCGGTTATACGCTGCGTGAACCCCCCCCTTCGCTGTTAGCGCGACCGGTGACAGAACAGGCGAATATCTCGGCCTATGTGCCCATTAAGGATAACTGGAGTGTATTTGGCGCACTGGAGTATTCGCTTGAAGGCTCAACCGCGGTCGAAGATATGATTGGCGTGGAGTACGATAATTGTTGCTGGCGTTTCCGTATTTTGTATATGCGTTATATCGATACCGATCGTGGGGAAGTACCGGACTTTAAAGACCCTAATCTCGAGCGTGAAAATGCGATTCAGGTGCAATTTTTACTCAAAGGTATGGGTGGCTTTGGCGGTCGAGTAGACAACCTGCTGACCGACATGATCCGCGGGTTTGCTGATCGTTAAGCCGTTAACCCGTTGACCCTGCCATTTCCGGTTTACGTCATTGGGCATCATCGACACCAAAAGTCCATGGCAACGTTGATATCTTGCGCCATCGCCACCGATTCAAGGCACCTTTCAATACGGCCTCTCAATACGGCCTCCTCGATAACTCGACTGTTTTTATGACCATAGCGCCATGGTCTTCGACATGGTCTGTATTGCCGTAGCGCAACCCATCTATTGCCGGATAACGCCGGCTAAATCGGGTTAGTTCGGCACTTGAGCCAGAAAAAATACCGCTCGACACGGATCCTACAGTGCTAAAAGCATTCATAACTTGGCAAATATGGCGCACAATTCGCCACTCGACAAAACCACTGAGGTAACTATGCCCGCAGGGTCTGTGAAACCAACCAGCAACTCAATCGCCAACGCGCTGATCTATTTGGTGTTAGGCGTTGCGCTCTGCTCCGCTGGCTCTTTCGTGAACGCGCAAATCGAAGTGCTCGATCAGGTGGTCGCGATTGTCGATGACGACATCGTTTTGGCCAGCGAATTAGAGGAGCGGGTTCTAGGCATCAAAAGCTCTCTGGAAGCGCGCGGGGTCGAAATACCCGCCGACGACGTCCTGATTCGAGAGACCATAGATCGGCTTATTCTCGACAGCATTCAATTGCAGCTAGCCAGTCGCTACGGGGTGAAGATCCCGGACCAGCAGCTGGATCAATCCATGACCCGACTCGCGCAGCAAAACGGACTCACTTTAGATCAGTTCCGACTGGCTCTAGAGCAATCAGGGCAGAGCTACGCAATGACTCGAGAAAGCTTACGCGATGACTTAGCGATCCAGCGAGTGCAGCAAGGCAACGTCATGCGTAACATTAATATTTCGGAACAAGAAATCGACAACTTCCTCGCGACCGAAGAAGGCGAGGAGATGACCCAGCCTGAGTACCGGGTAATACAAGCATTGCTCGCCGCAAGTCGAGGCGACGATCCTACGGAAGTTGCTCGAAAAGAAAGTTTTGTTGACGACACACTTGCCACTATCGAAGCGGGTACGCCTTTTGAAAAAGCCGTCAGCGTGACGCAGCCCTTCGTTTTCTCAGGTGGTGATTTGGGCTGGCGTAAACTGGGTGACATCCCCAGCATGTTCGCGGAGGTCGTCCCAACCTTGGCTATTGGCGCCGTTGCCAAGGTGCGCTCCTCTTCCGGTTTTCACCTAGTGTATCTGGCGGATGCGGTGGGTGGCGAACAGCTCGTAAGACAAACCGATGTGCGACATATCCTTATCAAGCCCACTGAGGTATTAGATGAGGCCGCCGCCGAGGCACTTGCCGTTGAACTCAAGCAACGCATTGAGGCAGGTGAAGACTTTGGCGATTTAGCCCGACAGTACTCGGATGATATCGGCTCCGCCGCCGAAGGAGGCGAATTAGGCTGGACGAACCCGGGCCAGATGGTGCCAGAATTTGAAGCCGCTATGGCGGGTACGTCAGAGGGTGCCATTAGCGAACCGGTTCGCAGTGAGTTTGGTTGGCATATTCTTCAGGTTGAAGCGCGTCGTGATAAAGATTTTTCGTCAGAGATGCAGCGCAATCAGGTCGCCGGCTACATTCGAGAACAGAAATATCAGGAAGAGCTCGAAGCGTGGCTCCGCAAAATTCGCGAAGAAGCCTTCGTCGATATCAAGTGATTCCAAAACTGGTCGTCACCTCGGGTGAGCCCGCAGGCATTGGTCCGGATATTTTGCTCGCCGCCGCCGCAGAACAGCAATCTGTTCAGCTGGTGGGTCTGGGGGATAAAGCGTTATTGGCTGCCCGCGCGCAGCAGCTTGGACTAGACGTCACACTGGTTCCCTACAGCAGCACCGGACAGGCCATCCCACATCAACCCGGCGAACTGCCATTGATTGACGTGCCGCTTGAGGTTAATAGTCACCCAGGCACACTCGACCCACGTAACGCGAGCCAAGTACTGGCTCAATTAGACCTCGCCATCGAACTGTGCCAGAACCAAGAATGTCAGGGCATGGTCACTGCCCCCGTGCACAAAGGTGTGATCAATGATGCGGGAATCCCTTTTAGCGGTCATACGGAATATCTTGCGAACGCTCTCAACATACACAGTGTGGTGATGCTGCTGGTATCAGATGACTTGAGGGTCGCTCTGGCAACAACCCACCTGCCACTTCGCGCCGTGCCTGATGCCATCAACCAACCTCTTATTGAACACACACTCGCGGTGATCAATACGGCGCTCTCGCAGCAGTTTGGCATTGATCACCCGCAAATTACGGTGCTGGGTCTCAACCCCCACGCAGGTGAAGGCGGGCATCTTGGGAAAGAGGAGTTGGATGTGATCGAACCGGGCTGCAACGCAGCGCGAGCACGGGGCTTAACGGTAATCGGACCAATCTCTGCCGACACTGCCTTTACATCTGAGACGCGACAAAAGACCGACGCTTATCTAGCAATGTTTCACGATCAAGGACTACCGGTGCTAAAAACATTAGGGTTTGGAGACGCGGTCAATGTCACCCTAGGTTTACCCATTGTTCGCACATCAGTAGACCATGGCACGGCACTAGAACTTGCGGGAACCGGCCGAGCCAAGGCTTCTAGCCTACAGGCCGCGATCGCTTTGGCTGGGGAACTCGCAGTGCAACAAGCCGGGACTGCTTAGTCCGCTACTCTGGGCAGTTAACAAGCACTAACGATGGATTGCGGGCCTCAATTGCCCCCTCACCCGCCTGGTGAATAAATCCCACTTTGACCACGTTCACGCCCTCAGGGAGAGTCTTCGTTACACTAAAGGCTTGCCAATCCCACTGACCAACTGAGGGATCCTGATCTCCCATGTAAGCATCTGGATGCTGACCAATCTGCAGAAAGAGTCCCGCTTTTGCACCAAAAAAATGAGTGACATCGGGGGAGACATCGCCGCGTAAGTCAGCGGTATAACGAACAGCGGCGCCGCCGAGGCGCTCATCGGTAATGATTTGCCCAAATATTGCCCACGGTTCTGCACCGATTCTCTCAAAAGTGATAGTGCCCTCTGAGGCGTCCACCTTAAACGATGGCTTTCCTGCATGCTGGCTGTATTGCCACTGACTACCATTATCATTAATCGTGGCAAAAAGCGGATCTGCTATCAGCTCAGAAGATCCCACGCAGGTCAAATTATTCAGCGTTCTGGAATCGGGGCGTTCTGACGGAACACTACAAGCCGCAAGGACCGAGGCTAGCAATACCAGCCTAACGCTTCGACCTATTTTAAAAAAAATCATGGTTGCCTTCCCTGTTGTATGAATAAGGCTTACGTGAGATCGGGCCCAACGGTACACTGGTGCTGAGATTTTTTCAGCAAGAATATAATGCGATGACTGACATCAACTATTCTTATTCGATAGGGGCGCAACCTACTGGTAATGCCGAGCCTACGACACTCTGGAGCAGTCACGGTGTCCGAGTAATCCCTCTGACTGCCAATGTTGTCGTGTTGTTTAACCCCAACAATGATGCACGGCTTTTAGTGCAACCAGAGGTAGCGCGAGCACTGGAGCAATGCTTCTGCTTTAAGAGTCTAGAAGAACACCTAGACCATCTTTTCGATACCATGCCACCATTGCGTGAGCAGCCGGCAGATGCGCTACAAATCCTCCAGCTCGTAAGGGATGCTGGAATTTTTGAGTCTGCCGATATGGCATGGCAACGTCTCACTGCAAATACCAATAACGCACCACCACTCGATGACAGTCCCGTCAGACTGTTTATCCTAACCTGCGACCGTCCAGAGGCACTTCAACGGCTGCTTAACGCCCTTCAAGAACAGGGGCTGCCCCAGCAAGTGGAAGCCCTTTTTGTTATCGACGATTCACGCAAGGATGAGAACGAAGCCGCCAATGCTGGCGCCATCGAATCAGCGCAAAGTGGCATGCACATACCTATTTATCATATCGATACTGCGGCCAGAGCAGACCTTATCTCGCATCTCAAAGTCAGTCTGGCTGAGTCCAAGCACGCCAGCGTCGACTTTTTACTTACCCGATCGCACTGGGGACAAGCGCCAACCTACGGTCTGGCGCGCAATCTAGCACTGCTGCTCAGCGTGAATTATCGGGCGCTCGTACTGGATGACGACATACTGCCGCAAGCCTTGCTCCCGCCTTTGCCAGCGAAAAATCTCACTTTTGATTACCCAAATGCACGAGAATCCGTCCTTTACCCCTCAGCAACAGACATGCAGCAACATACTTTGATCGCTGATTACAATCCTTTAGCGGCCATGCTGCAGTCACTGGGGCAACCTCTGGGTAAGGTACTCAGTGCCAACCTCAGCGGGGCAAGCGCGCTGAAGGGGATAGACGGCCGGCTGACCACATCACTTGAGGCCAAGAGTCGCGTGCACTTAAGTCAGTGCGGTACGTGGGGAGACCCCGGCACAAAGGATAGCGAGTGGATTTTTTTTCAGCCAGAAGCCAGTATTAAACGACTACTCGATCGCGATTCAGAGCCAGAAAAACTGCTAGCCGCCCGAACGGCCTGGATCGGTTATCGCGGAGCAACAATCGGGCCCCATGGCACTCTTTCGCAGCTCACAGGACTTGATCATCGCGCTTTGCTCCCCCCCTACTTACCTGCGGGACGTGGAGAAGATCTTTTATTTGGCATTATGCTACAGCGACTTCACCCCGAGTCTGCCACGTATAACGAGGGCTGGGCCGTGGCCCACTACCCTGTCGAAAACCGATCAGCTCGAGGGCGGTTATCGCCGGTCAAGCGCAGCGCCACCATCATGATGTTAGCTGATTGGCTGGGGCGTGCCACCGGCGACGAGGCGGGCATTCCGCCTGAGACAAGGTTATTCATGCTGGCTGATGAGATTAGTCGAGTGTCTCAGATGACGGAGGCTGCACTCGAGGATCTCGTTAGGAAAGAGCTGCTCCAGTGGCGAACGAGTCTGTTAGCTCGCTGTATGGATCATCTAGACGCCCTATCGAGGTTAGAAAATCTCCCCGGCGCAAGATCTTGGCGAACCTTTCTAGAACAGAGCCGCGATAATCTAGTAGATCAGATTCAATCTCAAGAGCCCCATCCCGTCGCCGACGCGCTGACACGTGCGACATACGATCTTGAGACTTTGCGACGAAGAGGCTTGGCCTTTAGCGAGGCGATAAAAGCCTGGCCAGCAATTTGTCAGGCAGCGAGAGAATTTGAGCTCAGATAACGCCTGAGTTGCCTTCGCGAGTTCCATCCACAAAAAATCTAGCGACACAGGTGGTCGTGCCCAGATCTATGTATTCTCTGCATTGAATGCAAAGAATCGCTCAAGGAGCGACTCATTCGCATCGATCAGCTCGCGAGCAATGCGCTTTAAATTACGAATATTGTCCTCAGAAGCATCATCCATATCATCACTGGCAGTCTCCAGGGACGTTTGCAGACGCTGATAACGCTCGCCTAAAAATAACTGCATTTGATGATCTGCCGCTTTAGATACGCCATCAAACATGCAATCAAGCAAAGACATCACCCACAACGCACTGCCCAAAGTGCGCGCCTCTTCAAAGACGATAGGCCGCGTTAATTCGCCCGTGCCCAAGGAAAGGACAGCGATAGGGTCATCCGGGAAAAGCTTGCGCGCCTCGGCGTAAGCCGACACCGAGGGTGAGTTCATAAAAATGCCTCCATCAATAAGCACGCTGACGACATCTCCTGTATCGAGTGGCTTCGGCTCAAAATACGTCGGCGCCGCAGAAGTCGCACGAGCCGCATCGCGGCATAGCAACGGCTGGTGATCTCCATGCCAACTTTTTAAAAAAACTGTGCGGCGATTCTGGATGTCATAGCTGGTCACCATGGTCGGCACCTCACAGTCAGCCAATGTGGCCCCCGCAAAATACTTTCCTAAAATGTCCTCTAGCACCTCGTGCGAATAAGCTTCGTCGAGAATGCCACCGACGGTGCGCAACTTACGCCACAAAGAATACTCAAAAATATTCGCTCCTTGCTCCTCGTATAATTTAACCACTCGACGAGCAGAAAATTGCGCAGGGCGATTCGCTCCCGGGCGCGATAGACCAAGGGCAAGAATGCCTCCGGTGGAAGTCCCCACCAGCAAATCAAAAAGTTCGTGTGCGGGCTTACCCAGTTTTCTTTCGATATGAGCGACAACCATCGCGGGGATAATGCCGCGTATTCCACCACCATCGATAGAAAGAACTCGACGGGGTCGATTACCCGCAGTTTGAGGCTTGCTCATTCGCTCTCGGTCTCTATTTCCTAAACGCGCAGATTACCAAGTTCTCCTTGTTAAAGTGGCAATAGCAGTTCGTTAACTTCATCGATGGGCATTGATTCATAAAATATCCAAGTCACTCAGTTGGTAACCTTTACCGCAGGATTGCTAAGTGATTCCATACAATGGAGTGATGGCACCCCATCTGCTAGCACGCAAGGGCCCAACTACTAAAAAGGATACCACTGGCTTTTAATTCCCCATCAAAGCACGTGTTATGCTCTAAACTGGAGCCCATATTTATGATCTTCACTTTTATTGGTCTCTTGACCCTGTCGCTCGCTGGCTTCCAAATTTGCCGCCTATTCGCTTCAGCGCTCGACGCAGAGTTGAATCTGTGGCTAACAGCCGGCGCAGGATTTTTCATCGCGGCAGCATTACTCATACAATGGTTGAGCTATGCCCCTATTCCCCTTAGCACAGCCAGTTGGAGCGCGGTACTCGTCTGCACACTGGTATCGCTGCCACTACTTCAGATAAGACGCAGACCTGGGCAGACAGCAATAAAAGCGCTTCTCCAGGGTAATAGGCTGAACGCTTACTTGCCCTATCTCCTACTTATCACGCTGATTTCCACACATTTTTTATTTGTGCTTGCCAGCAACCTTAGCCGAGATATCTTCCCATGGGATGCCTTCACTACTTGGATGTATCGAGCAAAAGTATGGGTACTGAATGACGAGGTGCTCAACTTTCAGAGCGTGAATCAATGGCTGCAATCGGGTGCTCTCGGTTACGCCCTACCCGCCTCTCATTATCCTTCCTCAGTCTCGGCCGTTGCTGCCTTTAGCTCGGCACTCTCGAGCGGGTGGGATGACCAATTGGCAAGTATTCCTTGGTTCTTCGCGATGTTAGCAATCGGCAGCATGATGTTTGGCCTCTGTAGGCAAAGCGGATTAGCGGTCCTGCCCAGCCTCGCAGGCCTCTACCTCCTAACCTCAATTCCGATCGTCGGGATGCATGGGATATTAGCCGGCTATGCTGACTTGTGGATGCTGGGTACCAGCGGCATGGGCCTCGCGGCGCTAATGCTGTGGACTCAGAAAAGGCACAAAGGGGCACTGGTTTTCGGCACTGTACTCCTGGTGGTTGGATCCTGCTTTAAAACGGAAGGTTGGATCTGGCTGGGCATGGCCATGCTATTCATCTTCATACACACGCTTTGGCGCCAACAGCGCTACGCAGGGTTATTTTGTGTGATTGCAATACTCTTTGCGGGCTTCCATCTTGAATCAGTGAATTTGGGTTCACTGGGGCGTTGGGGGATTGAAGAGGAGACTATTCACGTCGGACCGCTCGGGCAATATTTACTGAGACCTTATAACGCACTACCCATATACTTCGAAATGATCTTCTTGAGGGGTAACTTCCACCTTCTAGGAGTGCTTTACCTACTAGCCCTCGGTTTACTCACCGTCATAAATTGGCGTGCCAGCGTGACGCATTGGTTGATGGGTGCTCTCATCATCTGTTCGCAATGGATTATTTTTGGCCTCTCCAGCTATTCGCTGTATGCAGAGACAGGAACGGCAATAAATCGCCTTCTTTTGCAATTCTTACCGGTATTTGTATTGACCATCACTGTGGCATGGCAGGCGGCCACAGAAGCCCTACATCAGTCCCCGCCGCGAGTAGGATCGGGCGCTAAAACACAGATCGCCCAAAGCACTATGGCGATTGGCGTTCTACTAGTGACGCTTGTCGCACCTGCATTCATCCTTTTTGATTGGAGTGACAACAGGGGTAACGATCAGTACGCCTTTTATGCTCCTGAGCTGCTGCAGCCAGTTCTGGGCAAGTTAAAGCGCTTGGACAATGGCAGCCAAACGTTCATCAATACGCCAGGGTCTGTGGCTGTGGCAAAAGTTCGCTTGAAATCTCCCGGATCCCCGCAGCCCAGATACGTCATACCGGAAACATCGATATCAGCGCCTGGCGCAGCCTCATTTTATTGGATTACTAAAGATGATCCGCAAGTGAACTCTTACAGCCTCGATATGTCTGGACCCACTATTCTTGATATGAAATCAGTTACTGCGTTTTGGCAAAAACCAGTGATCGAAATGGGTTATCTCGTGAAGCAGCAAGAGATTAGCTCAGTGCAGCTTGATACGTTGGCTGTGAGTAACGCGATTCGACCGCAACTTGCACCCGCGCTGGTGAATCATTGGTTAACGCCTAACGGGGTATCGCAGAAATCCATCAACATGGTCGACGGACACTCTCCCAGTCCAATCAGCTGGACTAGCTGGGCGGGGCTGGCTGTGCTACTAGCCACAGTGCTGGCAACTGCCATTACTGCCATGACGAAGCTAAGTTGGTCTGACGGAAAATTAATCATCACAGCATGCGCGGCGCTGTTGTGGCTTGCCAGTGATCTACTATCCCTCAGGCAACTACACGCTACCCTGCGGCCATTGATAATAGCTACTAACCAAACCGAATGGCGCATGAATACTGGCATGGGAGAGCACTTGCCGCAGATTGCACAGCTCATCACCGCGAACACTTCAGGGGCGATGGGCGTAGCCGCCGTCAGCCTTGATCAATCAGGTGAATTTTATGCCCAAAAGTTGCCGCTCATACTCGCTCCCCAACCAGCTGTATCGATATCTTTAACTCATGCTACGAATCTCGCGCAGACGTGGCGGGGGCATTTCATCTTATTGAGTAGCGATAAAGCTCTATTGCTTAAAGAGGCGAACAGACTCTCAGCTCAAACGCGCCTGCAAATAACGGAGCAAGGTGATGACTACGTTTTCCTGACGCTGGAGAATCGGTGATGCCTAGTGCTGATCACGAAAAACCGCTCCGGGTGTTGCATATTGGTAAGTATTTCCCTCCCCATGCTGGTGGAATGGAAACCTATCTCCGAGATCTGATAGTCGTACAACATCGACAAGGCCAAAAAGTGACCGCCCTGGTTCACGCCTCTCATGTCACCGCTTTCGATCGAGATCAGCAGGTCGATGCCCTTAACGGCACCAGTTTAAAGGTACGGCTTGCGGCGCGATGGTTTAATTTAGGATTCGTGCCGGTCAGCCCCTTCTTCTGGCTATCCGCGCTCAAATTAATCCGGCAATTTAAACCTAACATCATTCATATCCACCACCCGAATTTATCAGCGGCTTGGTTATTGCTACTACCACAAGCACGCAAAGTACCCTGGGTGGCTCATTGGCAATCTGATATTTTGACGCCTTCCTCGAGCCGGTTTGTTAGGTTTTGCTATGCTTTTTATCGGCCTTTTGAGCAACAGTTGCTCAACCGTAGCGCTGTCATATTCGCGACGTCCAGCCACTACGCTGAAGGCAGCGAAGCGCTAACCAACAACCTGTCTAAAGTAAAAGTGCTCCCGCTTGGCCTGGATGCTCGTCGGTTACCTGACCCATATCAATTGCAGCAAATTGATAGGCCAAAGGATTCACCGGTAGTGCTATTTCTAGGTCGGCTCGCAGGCTACAAAGGATTGCCAAATCTACTCAATGCGATTGCGCAACTGCCGGATGTACATTGTTGGTTTGTCGGTGACGGAAGCGAGCGACACATCCTTGAAAACGAAGCGGTGCGCTTGAAATTACAGGGCCGTGTCCGTTTCGCAGGTGCCGTTAATGAGGAACAAAAATGGCGCTACCTGAAAACCGCCGATGTGGTGGTGCTGCCTTCGACCGATAAAAATGAGGCTTTTGGTATGGTCATACTAGAAGCAGGGCACCTAGGTAAGCCAATGGTTGTTACTGACATTCAAGGGAGTGGTACCGCATGGGTTGCCAGTCAGTTTGGCGCTACCATCGTGGCCGCCAGCGATACAAGCGCGCTCACCGCAGGAATCCGCCAGGTGCTGTCTATGCCGATAGGAGACGTCAAGGACGTGCCACCCGCAAACGCCGGCCCCTTCAATCTAGAAACACAATGTCGAGAAATAATCGATCACTATCGATCAATAGACTCCTGACGGTCCTGATCAGCATATTGCTCTAAACGTTTAATATCCGCCTCTAACATGGCCAGACGCTGAACAATTCGAGTGATCTTGACCTCGGAGAGAGAGCGTTCGACATCTGATGACACCGCCTTAATAATCAGCGCAGAACCCCCTAACACTAGGGCAACTGTGGGCGAATATGCCACACCGAGCGAGGCCGCCAAACGATCCAACAAAGACGGAGCAAAGCCAAATAGTGCAAACATGGCCGCAACAAACATCCAACTGACACCATGCCTAACTTGCAGTCGATCACGCTTGATCAAATAAACAATCGTGGCCGCTACAAAAAGACCCGTTGCACCTGTAAATAACTCAGTCATGGGCACTCGCAGCTTTATATTTTTCCAAATTGAATCTTTCTACGCGACGCTTTGAAACGCTGAGCAACAAAGTTTGAAGCATGTACCACAAAACCTTAGGCCAAGAGTTGAAAATCCGTGAGGCTCCAGACACCCGCGATTGCATCTCAACGTCAACCTCAACCACTTTCATGCCGTTGCCCAATAGCCTTGCCAGTACGCCCATATCCTGATGTTCGAGATAACTCGCTTCCTCACCCACCAGCAAGTCTACGGCTCGACGATCATAAACTCTAAAACCAGAGGTTAAGTCCTCTGCACTGATACCCGAACATAGTTTCATAATGGTCCAAGCACATTTGCGCAAAAAGGATCCCCTTTGACTGCAGGCGCCAATCACGACATTAGCATCTGTTTGATTCATAGCATCGGTGAGCCGGAGTATTTGGCTCGGCAAGTGCTGTCCATCGGCATCCATCGTAATGACCCGCCGGCATCCCTTTTCAGCGGCATAGCGCATGCCAGCTTGCATCGCACCCCAAGGGCCCAGCTGACATACCATCGGCAGCACGTATGCGCCGCATGCCTCGGCAGTTTTAATCGTCTCGTCACAGCTTGCATCATCCACCACGACGATATAGCCAAGCGGATCCACTCTCCTCAATTCCGCCAAGACCTTGCCTACCGCAACCTCCTCATTCCAGGCCGGCAAAACATAGTAGGTTGCTGTCTGTGGCGTCTCTAACACTGATACCTTTACCCTTTAACATTACGGCCAGAGCAACGCAAAACCAATATCATCATTTTCCATTGCGGGTGGCCGCCAAATAGCCAAGATGCTTGATGATGCGTGCGGGCAATTTTTTTCGCTGACGCATTGCCCAGCGAGTTCGAAGAATTACCCGCGCGATACAGCCTACAGTAATCAGTCTAACAACGATGTTGATATCGAAACATCAGGTCCCGCTCTACCCAGCACGTGCAAAAACGGAAATGAATTCCCACCGCTCAGGACTCAAGCGTCTTACTCTCACAAACCGCGCATTGGCATATTAACACGGGTTTCATCGGACTAACCCAGATCACTGAGCATCCCGTTTTTCAGCGTTTTCCTAACCTATTGAATTTTTATCGCCGCCCTCAATCATTGCGGGCCTTACGTATCGCCCGAGCAGACGCTTAAATTTTATTGATTATATAAAGCAAATATCTCGTCAACGTCGCCAACTGCGCGTTGCCCATCGCTACCCAACCAAAGCATCTTCGTGCTCAGCGCCCTCATTTGCGCTTCAGCATGGCTCACAATTACCACAGCACGATCCTCCGACATTTCCTCTCTCAGGGCCGCAGTGGCTTTATCCCTGAAGATCTGATCGCCGACTCCCAGCACCTCATCGATTAATATCACTTTGGATCGATTTTTGAGTGCCGTTGCAAAACCCAACCGCGCGCGCATACCCGCCGAATACACTTTGACGGGCTCGTCGAAATAATTCCCCAACTCACTAAAAGCCTGTATCGATGCCAGCTCCGCTACTGCATCACGCTTGGAGAGCCCCTGAAGCATGCAAGCGAGCAATGCGTTTTCGCTACCTGTGAGATCCGGACGAAATCCGAGTCCTAAACTCAAAAGCGATACCGTCGTACCAGACGCCCAACTGACGTTACCTGATGATGGCGCAAAAATTTTGGCCATGATGCGTAAAAGCGTCGATTTACCGGTGCCATTGCGGCCGACGATACCTAGCCTTTCCCCCCCGGCGAGCGCCAAATTGATATTGTTAAATACGCTGTGCCTGCCGCCACTCGCACCTGAAGTAATGGGGTAGCTCATAGAGACGTTTTCAAGTGTCAGTAACGCGCTCATTGCGTCACCGCTCTCTGGGCCAACCAAAAATTTAAGCGCCGGTATATCCACATGGTGCCGATGAGCAGCACTAGCACTTCAACCAGCACCCAGAACAAACGCGCGATGTCGGGGCTCTCACTATGCATGAGAACTTGTCGATAGCTGTCCAGCAATACCACGAGCGGATTGAGCGCCATGAGCCACCCAGCCAATTCGGTATCTTCGAGGGCACGCACGTCCCAAAAAACACCCGACATAAACAATAAAAATACAGTGCCAAGCTGAATCAGCATCTGAAAGTCTCGCCGGATACACACCAGCACTGCGGCCAATAAGCCACAGGTAACAATTAATAAATACTGCAGCGCCGCAACGGGCAATAACCAAACCCAGGCTACGTGAGGCATATACCCTGAGCCCGTTAGAAATAGGAGTAGAAAAACAAATACGGCGAGCTGTCGATATAAGCCTTCTTGCACAATTGACAGGGGAAATAGATGCTTTGGCAGGTTCACCTGTCCGATTAAGCCCCGATTAGTCATCAGACTCATCGCCGCCTGATTAACGCTTTTTGAAAACCAGATAAAGGTGAGTTTACCAACGGCCAAAAAGACCAGGAAATCGGATTGCCGATTACCCAGGAGCTTAACAAACACCACGTAAAATACGGCCACATAGAGCAATGGCTCTACGATCCACCACAAATAGCCAAGCGCGAAACGCCTAGCCTCCGCCTTGAGCTGAAAGCGAGCAAGCGTATCCATCAGAGTAAGGTACTGGCGTATTGGCAAGGTCACTCTCAATGCGTCGTTGATAGGCAATTCCCCAACGCTCCTGCTCGCGCAGCGCAGAAATTACCCCACTACAATCGGGTACCAGTTTATCATGCCCGTCGACATTATGATTGAGCATCGATGAGCCACTCACCCCGCAAGCGCTTTGGCCAGAACTTTCTTCGCGACGAAGGGATCATCGAGACCATCGCTCGCGCAATAGCGGCAGACAAGGCACATCATCTTATCGAGATTGGACCTGGAGAGGGCGCGATTACGCAATCATTGGTATCCAGTGGCTGCCGATTCGATGCTATCGAGTTAGATCGCGACTTACGCACCCGTTTGCTGGCGTCTTTTAGCACCTATGACAATTTTACCCTGCATAGCGCAGACGCATTGAAATTTGATTTCGCGTCGCTCCAGCAAGATGGTCAAGCGTTGCGCGTGATTGGCAACCTGCCCTACAACATATCGACTCCATTGCTGTTCAAGCTACTCGACTACGGCCCACTGATTGCCGACATGCACTTCATGCTGCAGCTCGAAGTCGTGGAACGACTCGCAGCGGAGCCCGGCAATAAAAACTGGGGGCGCCTCGGCGTGATGGCGCAATTTCAATGCGAGGTAGAGCAACTCTTTGCGGTACCCCCCGAGGCGTTTTTTCCACCACCAAAGGTGCAATCAGCTATTGTTCGGTTGACCCCAAGACACACGCCGCGCTGGGCACAGGTGGATCGTGAGGCACTCGCCAAAGTGGTGAGCCAAGCCTTCTCACAGCGGCGAAAAACGTTGCGCAATAACTTCAAAAATACTCTCACTGACACGCAATTTGAATCGGCAGGAATCGACCCAAAAGCCAGAGCTGAAACACTGACTATCGATGACTTCGTAGCGATGACATGCATTATTCGCTAATAACGAGATTGAATCGCAGCCGGTCAAGGCGGTCACCTTATTACGCCATATCAAATGGTGGGCAACAGTCCTCAGCTTTCGCGCCCAGCAAAGCAAGTATTATCGCCAAGCCGGCACCATTAGCTGAGTTCGACTCGCCATCATCACTGGTTACCTGCTGCCGATCATCTAAACATCAAAAAGGGATGCGCCCTTTAAAATATCATTAAAAACAACCTACACTGGGGTCTCGCATCCTCTCTCTGGTCCGAATATGAGCACCTACGTCGTCGGCGATATCCAGGGTTGCTTCGCGCCTTTTCAACACTTGCTGGCACAGGTTCGATTCAACCCCGATAAAGACTGCCTGTGGAGTACGGGAGATCTCGTCAACCGTGGTCCTCAGAACCTCGAAACGCTGCGCTGGTTTTATACTCATCGCGACAACGTTAGGGTCGTCTTAGGCAACCATGATCTGCATCTCATGGCTGTCGCTGCTGGTGCGCGTAACCCCAGCTCTAGCGATAATATTCAGGACATTGTCGAGGCACCTGATCAGGAGCTGCTCTTGGAGTGGCTGAGGTGCCAACCGCTGGTGCATCACGAAAATAAAGTCACCCTGGTGCATGCAGGCATTCCCCCGATGTGGAATATCGAAGATGCGCTAGCCCTCGCCAGTGAAGTCGAAAACGTCCTCCAGAGCGAGGACGCGATGTCGTTTTTTCGAGCAATGTATGGCAACGAACCGAGCGGTTGGAACGGCGGTCTCAATGGGATGACTCGTCTACGGGTCATCACCAACTATTTGACCCGCATGCGTTACTGCACGCCTGAGAGCGAGCTCGATCTTATCAGCAAAGGCCCCGAACCCATTCCCGATGTGATCGCAGGTGAAAAAGTGGCGCCTTGGTTCAGTCACCCCAACCGGCTAGCAAAAGACGAAATGATCATCTTTGGACACTGGGCATCGCTCGAGGGCAGTATCGACAACCCCAATATTATTGGCCTCGACACGGGATGCGTGTGGGGTAAGGCGCTGACCTTTTACGAAATCGACACTGGACGACGATACAGTTGCAACTGCAAGCGCTAATTCAGACAGCTAGCTGCTCAGATCAGCAAAAGTCAGCTTAATCCGATGCACACCGCGCCAACATTGAGGCACCCCGAGGATGACAACCCATCACTGACCCACCATATGAATCAGATTAGCGGTGCGGCAAAGCGGGGACCTACCATAACGTTAAGCCAAACAGCATCCGTCGATAATCCTTGATTCGCCGGCTCAGGAGTCACCCGGTAGTGAGGCCGCAATATGCATTGCGTTGCCAATACCGCGATCAAGGTAGGTGATCGCCAAAATATTTACTGTGGTCGCGTATGACATTGCTCACGTAACCATTCGCCATGCCGTAGCCCTGTATATCGACACATCGCGTTGTCTTAGCCATCATTGCATCATTGACCATCGTAAGTCGTGGGCCTAGGGCACAATTAATCTAGCGCAGATGGCTGTCCTAACGGCCGCGAAAGCTAGATAATAAATTATTCCAGCGACCCATTAGGTGTCAGCTCCGAGATGAAAAGTTTCCTTGTTGGCGGCGCTGTCCGCGACACCTTACTAGGCTACCCGTACCACGAAAAAGACTGGGTGGTGGTGGGCGCCACCCCAGCAGAGATGATTGAAGCCGGCTATACACAGGTTGGGCGTGATTTTCCCGTGTTTCTGCACCCTGACACAAAAGAGGAATATGCCCTCGCCCGCACTGAGCGCAAATCGGGAAAAGGCTATCACGGTTTTGTCGTGCATGCTGATCCCGCGGTTACCCTCGAAGAAGACCTTGAGCGAAGAGATCTCACGATCAATGCCATGGCGATGGATGCTTCGGGCGAGATTATCGACCCCTATCATGGCCAGCAGGATCTCGCGGACCGCGTGCTACGACACGTGTCGCCGCATTTCGTCGAGGACCCTTTGCGGGTACTGCGGGTCGCGCGTTTTGCTGCGCGTTATCACCACCTAGGATTTACCATTGCGCCCGAGACTGCCGCCTTACTCACTCAAATCGTTGCGGCCGATGAACTCCTTCATCTTTCGATCGAGCGGGTATGGATTGAAATGGAGAAATCGCTTGGAACAAATAACCCCGAGGTGTTTTTTCATACCCTCGCGGACTGTCAGGCACTGGCTGCTTTACTGCCGGCACTATCCATATCCCAAGGGATTGCCTCCCTCGCGCGAGCCGCCCCCCATACGCCTCGCCTTGACTGCCGCTGGGCGTCGCTGCTGGCAGATCTGCCCGAGGCGCGCGTGAAGGCCATCAATCAGCGTCTCAAAGTCCCTAATGCCTTTGGCCTGCTCTCATCTCGGGTCAGTATTGCGCGCCCGACCCTCAAGACTGCCCTAAGAGATGCCTCCGAATGTATGGCATTGGTCAAGTTACTCGATGCCCTGCGCAGAGATGAGCCCTTCGAGGGGGTCTGCGAGACATTGATGGCACTGGAGCAAAACAGCGATGAGGCCAAGGCAGCGATTGAGCTCCTCCGCGAGGCGTGTGACCGAGCGCGCACGGTGACCGCAGCTGACTTTAGCGGCTCGGGGTTAACCGGTCCCGCTTTAGGGGCGGCTATTGATACCGCTCGAATAGCACAAATTCAAGAGGTACTGCCCTAATCGTTTGGGTTTAGGGCCGCTCAATGACCACACCGACGCCTTCCGCCTCTGACACAGCGCCCGGCTTGGTGATCGTCATGCGCAAGCGGCTGATGGCATGCTCCGCTAACAACACGGAAGCTAGATGTTCCGCTAAGGCCTCGAGTAATTGAAATCGCGACGCATCACAGACCGCAATCACGCGCTGCGAGATCGCCGCATAATCGAGGGCGTCCTCTAACGCATCGGTTGTTGCAGCGCGGCCAAAGTCTGCTTGCAGTGCCAGGTCAATGACCAGCGTTTGCCGAATATCGCGCTCCCAGTCATAGCAACCAATGACTGAAGCGGCTTTTAGACCGGTGATAAAAACGGTATCCATAGCACTCATCCTTACTGCGCGACGCGACAGCGCCTTACTGTAGTGCGCTCCCCACTCTTGCTACTCATGGCGCCGAGAGTTCGGTCATGGGCCAGCGCGGTCTGACTTCAGCATCCGGTCCGTCGCACTCACCTGCAGCCAACCGCAACGCACCGGCGAAGGCAATCATGGCACCGTTGTCGGTACACAATTTAGCGACCGGGTAAAAGACCTCACAGCCCTCGAGCTTCTGTTCAAGCGCAGCGCGCAAACGCACATTGGCGCTAACGCCTCCCGCCATCACTAAACGGGTCAACTGTTCCTGTTTGAGCGCGCGCCGACACTTGATGACCAATGTGTCGACAACCGCCATCTCAAACGCCCGCGCAATATCAGCCTTGTTTTGCTGGCTGAGCCCGCCATCTGCTTCGCAAGCCTTGACTGTCGTGAGCGTGTGCGTCTTCAGACCCGAAAAACTGAAATCAAGCCCCCCCTGCTTCACCATCGGTCTCGGAAAATCAAATCGCGTGGGGTCACCCTCCTCCGCCAGCTGTGCGACCTGAGGGCCTCCGGGATAAGGTAATCCCAGCATTTTGGCCGTTTTGTCAAAGGCTTCACCGGCGGCGTCATCAAGGGATTCGCCGAGCAGCTGATACACCCCCAAACCGTCTACCCGCACCAACTGCGTATGCCCACCCGATACGAGCAATGCCACAAACGGGTAAGCAGGCGCGTTTTCAGCCAACATTGGCGCGAGTAAGTGGCCCTCCATGTGGTGTACACCAAGACTGGGCACACCGAGCCCAACGGCAATAGCGCGCCCCAGCGTTGCACCGACCATGAGGGCGCCAGCGAGCCCGGGGCCCGCGGTATAAGCCACGCCCTCGATGTCAGCGCGGGTGATATCAGCCTCTGACAGGGCCTGATCAATTAATGGCAAGGTCTTACGGATATGATCGCGGCTAGCCAGCTCCGGCACAACGCCCCCATACTCGGCATGAATAGCAACCTGCGAATACAACACGTCTGCGAGCAGCCCCCGCTCTGTGTCATAGACGGCAACACCCGTCTCATCACAGCTTGTTTCAATACCCAATACCCGCATGACGGTTTTATCCCTAA
>ERZ887849.241-NODE-241-length-61080-cov-19.629168_pt1 | contig 61080 bp, 53 predicted proteins | sample MGYA00521267_ERZ887849 | MGnify/ENA primary metagenome ERZ887849 (study PRJEB32303, sample SAMEA104408601) | aquatic metagenome | biome: Brackish water; feature: Pelagic; material: water | place: Baltic Sea | collected 2014-06-06T16:11:00 | depth 2,863 m ... | reverse complement strand
GGGGTCGGGGGTTCGAATCCCTCTGCGCCCACCGATACAAAGTCCACTCAATAGAGTGGACTTTTTTTTGTTTTAATAATTCTAAAAACTTAAAAAAAAACGGATATTTACCTAAATATTTTTAAAAACAAATAACATGAGAAACATACTATCGTTATTATTTTTTGCATTTGCTGTAACATCCTATGCACAAACAATTATGACACAAACAACCACAACTACCAACCCAGCCAATAATGGTATGAATATTAACATGAACGTTGGTGAGGGCATGAACATAAATATGAATATGGGAAACACCCAACAACAAACTACAACACAAACTACTGTTATCACAAATACGGCACCACAAACGGCAGTTGTATATGTAACTGGTTACAACGGAAAAGTTGGTTGCACGCCACCGGTGAGTGAGCAAAGATTTAATCAAATGATTAATTCTGTAAAAAACCAATCTTTTAGCGATGACAAACAAAGAGTAACAAAACAAATAGTGAAGAGCAATTGCATGACTGTTGATCAGCTAGTAGATTTGTTGAACGAATTTAGCTTCGATGACGGGAAATTGAATACTGCAAAGTTTGCATATGATTACATCTATGATGTAGAAAACTACTTTAAAGTATTTGATGTATTTTCTTTTAGCAGTAGCGGTGAAGAACTTGAGGAATATATAAATGGTAGAAATTAGATAATTTCTGCTTAAAAAAATCTCTCAACAGATACAAATACTGTTGGGAGATTTTTTTATTGATTAAGGCTTAAAACTAAACTACTTCAGCCACTACAAAAGTACTTCCGCCCACATAAATCACATCATTGTTTGCGGCAGTTTTTAAAGCAGCTTTTACAGCCTTTTTTACAGTACTATACGATTTGCCAACTAAGCTAAATTCTTCCGCTTTTTGGTTTAAGATAGCAACACTCATGGCTCGTGGAATATTTGGAGCGCAGAAATAATACCTAGCATTTGGTGGCAACAATGGCAATATAGCCCCTAGGTCTTTATCTCTAACAACGCCAAAAACAATGTGCAATACTCCTTGATTTATTTGTTGCAATTGTTTGGTGGTAAAAAGTAAACCCTCTTTATTGTGGGCTGTATCACACACCAAAGTAGGCAAGGTTTGTAATACCTGCCACCTGCCTAATAATCCTGTATTAGAAACCACAGATCCAATACCTCTTTTGATATCTGTTTGTGAAATCTTGAAACCCTTTTTTGTTAGTATTTCTAGAGCGGCTAAGGCGGTGCGCTGATTTTTTACTTGGTAATTTCCTTTCAAATCACAATCAAATAATGACACTTCTTGTTTTTCTGCAAAAGTAATCGGTGCACTTTTTTGTTTGGCCACTTGCAGGAAAACCTTTTTTGTATCTGGATGTAACTCTCCAATAACAACAGGGACCTTTGATTTTATAATACCTGCTTTTTCTTTTGCAATTGCCTCTAGGGTAGTACCCAAAAACTGGGTATGGTCTAGACCTATATTGGTAATAACACTTAGCTCTGGGCTTATAATATTAGTACTATCAAGCCTACCTCCTAGCCCTACTTCTATAATTGCAATATCAACCTTACTTTGTGCAAAATAATGAAAGGCCAACCCTACTGTCATTTCAAAAAAAGACAACTTGTTGTTTTTGAAAAAATCTTGGTGCTTACCTACAAAAGAAGATACTTTTCTCTTTGGAATCATTATTCCATTAATTTTTATACGCTCTCTAAAATCTTTTAAATGTGGAGAAGTATAAAGGCCTACCTTATATCCTGCTTCTTGCAAAACAGAGGCCATCATATGGCTTGTAGATCCCTTACCATTAGTTCCAGCTACATGGATAGATTTAAATGTATGATGTGGGTTGTCAAGATAATTTGCCAGCAATAAGGTATTACTCAAATCTATTTTATAGCCAGCCATACCCACATTTTGATACATGGGAAGCTGTTTAAAAAGCCAATTTATTGCTTGCAAGTAGGTAATAACTTATTTTTTTATGAGTTTGTGAGTTGTGCCAGTACCATTTAAAGCTAGCCCAAGATAATAAAGCCCTCTAGGGAGCTTAGACACATCCAAAGTAGCCTTGTTTAATGTTGCTGGTAGTGTTTTTTGGATCATTTTCCTGCCAAGTGCATCATATACAGTTACCGCAATATTTTCTGCTTGTTGTAGAAAAGAAATCTCAACGGTATCCTGGGTAGGATTAGGAAATAATGCTACGGAGTCTTGTAGGGCTTGATTGTTAGAACCTAAAATATTTTCTGCAATATTTATTTTATAGCTTGATCTTCCATACGTTGCAGCATAAAGATACTCACTGGCTTGATGAATATGCAGATCTGTAACAGGCACAGAAGGTAAATTTGCAGCCAAAACATTCCAAGAATTTCCTTGGTCTGAAGAGGCAACTACTCCAACATCTGTTGCAACAAATAAATTGCCATAACTGTCTTTAACAATATCATTGATAGGAATATCAGGAATCCCTCCAGAGATGTCCTCCCAGGTAGCTCCGCTGTTTTCGCTTTTAAAAACATGTCCTAGATTTTCTCCAAAACGATACCCAGAGTAGGTAGCATACACGGTATTTACATCATCTGGATCTGCAAGTACACTTGTTACCCATCTATTTGGTAGGCTGGCCGAAATATTAGACCAAAACGCACCTCCGTTGTCGGTAGTCCAGAGGTTACCATCATCTGTTCCTACGAATATAACATTGCTGTTTATAGCTGAAACACTTATGCTAATTATGGTTCCAAAGGTTAAATTACCCTCATAAGGTCCATCGGTTAGATCTGGACTTATTACAGACCAATTTCCAGCTGCATTTGTCGTTTTATACAAACGATTTGCTCCATAATAGAGGGTTTGAGAATCTGAAGGATCGAAGGCTATTGGTGTATCCCAATTTTTTCTGTCACTATTTGAAATACCACTCATGGCACCAAAAAAAGAAGCGCCGTCGTTTATAGATTTACCCAAATTACCACGCTGTGATAAAGCATATATTACATTGGTGTTGTCTGGATCCACAAGTGGCTGGAAGCCATCACCGCCATAAATAGGATTCCAATTATCTGGATCTCCAGTGGTGGTGCGTATGGTGTTATTATCTTGTGCACCAGCATATATCTTACTATCGTCTTGGGCATCTACATGAAATCTATACAACTGTGTAATGGGCAATGTAGTATATTTTAAGGATGTGTTTCCCCCATTTTGACTTTCATATAAACCTCCATCGTTACCCAATAATATGTTTTGTGGATTGTTTGGAGAAAATGCCATAGCATGTTGATCTACATGTACATTAGAAAAAGAATTACTCCAACTCTGTCCTCCATCTGTAGATTTTTGTACCCTAAAATCTACATTATAAATAATATCTTCGTTGGTAGGATCTACATAAATACCCCGAAACCACCAGTGAAATCCAACATTTGTTAATTGGCTTGAATTACGGGTTTCCCAAGACTCTCCTCCATCTGCAGAACGGTACACTCCCTGGATATTACCTAATGCATCTGCATATCTAGCATATAAAACAGCTGGATTAGACTCAGAAATAGTAATACTAATACGCCCTTTTTGAGCACCTTGCGATGGTAGGCCACTTGTCATCTGTGTCCAGGTTAAGCCGCCATCTATAGACTTGTAAAGACCAGACTCTTCACCACCGTAAATTCTATTATTTGGTCTTCGTTCTCGCTGCCAAGCGGCGGCATAAACAATAGCTCCATTGGTAGGGTGTATGGCCATGTCTATAATGCCCGTTTTATCACTTATAAATAATACTTGATTCCAAGAGGCGCCACCATCAGTGGTTTTATAAACCCCTCTATTGGGATCATTTTTAAACAAAGGGCCCATAGCTCCAACAAAAATGGTGTTGTCATCATTAGGATCAATAAGCACCTTACCTACACTGCCCACATTGGGTAATCCTCGAGGCTCCCAAGACATTCCACCATCAGTAGAACGGTACACACCATCACCATCATAGGCCAAAGAGCCTCCTCCTGCATTTACCTCTCCGGTTCCAACCCAAATGGTGTTTGGATTGGTTTTTGAAAGTTGCATATCACCAATAGAGAGTATTTCTTGATCATCAAAAATAGGATTGAATGTAGCACCGCCGTCTATGGTCTTAAAAATACCACCAGAGGCAGTACCTACATAATAAGTATTAGCGTCATTTAAGGGAATTTCTACATCTGTTATTCTACCACCAGTATTTAATGGCCCCACAAATTCCCAGAGCTCAGAGACTGCCTTTTCTTGTGAACTATTTTTCTTTTTCCACTGCACTGCTTCTCTAAAGGCACTTGTATTTAATTGCCCGCTAGGATACGCGCGTTGCATGAACATGAAATCATGAGGCGTTGTTTGATCAACCTCTGCCAAAATAGTTTTTGTTTGGTTAGTACAAGCAAAAAACGATAGTGCAATAGCACCTATAAATAACTTTTTCAATAGGATATATTTTAAATATAAAGATACCAAAAAGTCTCTACTTTTTTTGAACAAATGAAAGCACAAAAACAGACTTATTTTAAAAACAGAAAAAACAAAACGCTCTAAAACGGCAGAACATTTCTGCTGTACAACAAGGCCAAATGTTAAAATTTTGTGTATTTCATCGAATAAATATGTATTATATCGGTTTAATTGAATATTCTATTTATATTTAAGTCCCCAAAACAAGCAAATGATAATACAAACTGCACTAGCAGTTGCGAAGATTTTTAGGTGTAAATGAAACATAAAGTAAGAGATTGAAATAACATCTCCTCTAAAAAGAAACATTAACAACAAAAAGGATAGCGCTAATTAGAATTTTTTGTTTTCATAAAATCTAAAAAAAAGCATTTTTTCAAATGCTTTTTTTTTGTAAGCTAATTTTATAAAACAAATAGAAAAGAATTCTAGTCTATCTAAAGCCCCGAAGTACCACCTGTGAGCAGTATAAAAGCTATAGAACCTGCGGCAAAACCAATAAAGGCTAACCAAGATATCTTTTTGAGGTACCAAATAAAGTCTATGCGTTCCATACCCATAGCGGCTACACCTGCTGCAGAACCAATAATAAGCATACTACCTCCTGTACCAGCAGAAAAGGCAATGAAGTGCCAAAGTAGGCTATCTGTCTGGGCGGTGTACATTCCCATGGATGCTGCAACTAGTGGAACATTATCTATAATGGCAGACAAAACCCCTAACAACATTACTACAATGTCTTGAGAGGGTATTGCTCCATTTAAAATTTCTGCTAAATAACGTAAGGTACCTACAGGGTCTCCATTTTCGGCAACACCGTACACCAAGCTCTCCAGTCCAGCAACTGCCATAAGGATTCCTAAGAAAAATAAAATACTTGAAATTTCAATACGAGATAATGCCTTGTGAGCAGAGTACAGATGGCGTCTTTCTTTACTAAAATCTTCTTCTGGGTGTATGTATTCTGAAACTAGCCAAACAACCCCTAGGGCCAACATCATACCTATATAAGGAGGTAAATGGGTAAGTGTTTTAAAAATAGGTACAGACACAATCATTGCTAGACCTAGAAAGAGCATCTTTTTACTACTTAACAGTCTTCCAGAATCTGTGTCTTGATCCAGCTCTACTTGTATCTCACCCCTGAAGGCAGGTAGATAAGAAGCAATACTAAAAGGGATTACAAAACAAATTACAGAAGGTATTACTACATATTTTATAAGTCCTAAAGCAGTCACATTCTTGGCAATCCACAACATGGTGGTAGTTACATCACCAATAGGAGACCATGCCCCACCTGCATTAGCAGCAATTACAACCATGGCCGCAAACCACAAACGTTCCTCGCGCTGAATAATTAATTTACGCAATAGGGTAACGAGAACAATGGTAGCTGTTAAATTGTCAATAATTGCAGAAAGAATAAAGGCTAAAATTCCAATAATCCATAACAATCTTTTTTTGCTTTTAGTGCGTACAGCACTCTTTAGGATTTCAAAACCGCGATGCAAATCAATAATCTCAACAATGGTCATTGCTCCAATTAAGAAAATTAAAATCTCTGCTGTTTTCCCTAAATGATGCAATAAGGTATTTTCAAACCCGTGTTCGGCTTGCTCACCGCCCAAGGCAAAATTAAACACGTTGTCATAGGTGTCTATAACATCAAACCAACCCGCATGAAAGCCTACTGCAAGCACGCCCCAAATAAGTGCAGCCATTAAAAGCGCAGGGACTGTTTTATCTAGTCTTAAAGGATGCTCTAGGGTTATTGATAAATAACCAATTACAAATATTAAAATAATGAGTGACGTCATAAATTGTATACTGAGTACTAATTAAACTAATTGTTTTAAAGCAATTTCAAAAGCAGTTTTACTGATGTTGGTTTTGCTATTATTGGCCTTGTATGTGTCTTCAATGGCCTTTTTGATGGTTTGTGAAGTATCATTAAAAATGGCCTGGTCGGTCATTTGTACCTTTCGCTCCATAAAATAAGCAAACACACGTGCCATACCACAATTACTAATAAAATCTGGAATTAAAGAAACACGCTGATCTGTGTATTCCATAATGCTTCCAAAGAAAATCTCTTTATCTGCAAAAGGCACGTTTGCACCGCAAGATATAACTTCAAGCCCATTTTCTATCATACTTGAAATTTGGTCTTTGGTTATCAATCTAGAGGCTGCACAAGGAGCAAAAATATCACAGTCTAATGTCCAAATTTGCTCGTTCATTTGCTCAAAAGAAAGCATGTTATCTGCCACTAAAGTATTCCCATCTTTTTGATGGTATAAATCTGTAATTTGCTCAAAGGAGAACCCATCTGGATTAATAACACCGCCAACACGATCAATTATCCCTACTACTTTAGCTCCCATTTGGGCCAAGTAATAGGCAGCAGCCGCTCCTACATTTCCAAAACCTTGAACAATTGCTTTTTTACCTTTAACATCACCTCCATAGATTGTATAATAATGATGCACCGCTTGGGCAACACCAAAACCTGTAATCATGTCTGCAACAGTATATTTTTTTGAAACATCTGGAGAGTAACTTGTGTTTTCAATAACCTTAATTACTCCTTGGCGCAACTGTCCAATTCTGTTTATTTTATCTGCTTGTGTAGGATTAAAATGCCCGTTAAAGACACCTTCTTGTGGATGCCAAACACCGCTTTGTTCTGTAATGGGGATAACTTCGTGAATTTCATCTACGTTTAAATCTCCACCGGTACCATAATACGATTTTAATAGGGGTGACACTGCTTTATACCAACGCTCTAGTACACCTCTTTTACGAGGGTCTTGTGGGTTAAAATTTATACCAGATTTGGCGCCACCAATGGCGGGTCCACTCACTGTAAACTTAACCTCCATGGTTTTGGCTAAAGACAAAACTTCATTTTCATTTAAACCTACACGCATTCTGGTTCCTCCTCCAGCAGCACCGCCGCGAAGTGAATTAATAACAGTCCAGCCCTCTGCCTCTGTTTGCGGATCTTTCCAGTGAAAAACAATTTCAGGCTCTTTTTCTTCGTATTTTTTTAGTAATTCTTTCATAGTAGTGTATGCTTTTGACTTATTTTTTATTCTATTGTCTTTTTTGAGGTACATTTCCTTTTATATACAAGAACAATCATTGAGCCAGTAAAGAAAATGTATAAGAAATAAAGCGTAGCTAAAGCTGTGTCATGAAAAAATATTTATAGGTTAGAATATGTATATAAGTACAATTTTAAAGCAACTAGTGTATTGACAATGTCTTTAAATTTATTTGCTAAGACATACACTATTTGATATTTAGACAAAGATAAAAAAATGAAAAATGCTATATGTTTGTTTTTAGTAAAATTTACACTGAGTTGTAAACGAAGTTCAAAATTAATTTTTAATTACAAAACAAATCATAACCTTGTAGCAAAACCACTTTGTGTTTCATGGACTTTGAAGCCTTTTATATAAAAAATAAGAACTTTGTTTATAATCTAGCGCTACAATATGTTCAAAACATAGAAGAGGCACAAGAAATCACGCAAGATGTTTTTTTAAAGGCACACCAAAAAATACATACTTTTAAAGGGGATGCAACACTAGAAACCTGGCTCTATAGAATTACTATAAATACATCTTTAGACGCCATTAAGGCAAAAAAAAGAAAAAAACGCTTTGCCATATTTAGCCAAAATCAAGACGAGCTCAACAAGTACACAAATTTTAATCATCCAGGGGTTACACTAGAAAACAAAGAAGCATTACAACAGCTTTTTGGCTTAATTAACAAGCTTCCACAAACACAAAAAACCGCATTGATACTTATTAAAATAGAAGGCAAGAGCATCAAAGAAGTTGCTCATATTCTAGAGAAAACACCAAAAGCTATTGAATCTTTATTACAGCGAGCGAAAACACAACTCAAAAAACACAGAAACCAAACCGAAGGATTATGACAAAAAAATCGTCTAAAGAGTATATGAAAGACCCTTTTAATCTTTTACAGACCATTACCCCAGCAACTATAGATACTAAGGTGTACGATACTATTGTCGAGAAAATTGCAATAACAAAACCAATAATATCAACACAGTGGCTCCATAGGGCAGCAGCAATTTTTATATGCCTTATTGGTATAGAAGGATATGCAATATTTAGTGAAACAAGTGGCGTAACTAATGATTTTTCTGACCTAATTACCCAAACAAATAATACCCTTTATTATGAGTAAAAACAAAACATATAGCGTGTTGATTATTTCTCTTTTGGTTATAAATACGCTTCTTGTAGGCTTTGTAGTTTTAAAGCCTAAGAGGCCTTTAGGGAAAGAGAACAATAGCCCAAAAGAAATTATCATCAAAAAGCTGCAATTTAATGAAGCTCAAATTATTCAGTACACTTCTTTGGTAAAACAGCATCGCAGTGCTATTAAAAACAAAGATGTTCAAATTCGTGACAGCAAAAGAAATCTGTACTCCTTATTAACTAATGATGATATAGCAAAAACAAAAGAAGATTCCATTGTTACTCATTTGGGAGTTTTACAAAGAGATATTGAAATGTTACATTTCAAACACTTTCAGGACATCAAAAAAATATGCAATCCATCTCAGGAAGAGGCATTTAATAAATTAGCGATTAATCTGGCAACACTCTTTAAACCTAAAAACAGGAAATCAAAAAAATAATATATGTATTTAAAGACAACATATAGTTGTTTGTTTTTCTTGTTGTGTGGCTTTGCAGTTAAGGCACAAAAAACCACAACTGAAATATCATTTCAGCTTCTTTTTGATAACCTGCCACTAGAACTAACAAAACAGTATCCTGTTTCAGAAAAGGATACCCTCACCATTGATTTTTTAAAATTTTATATCTCAGATATTACTTTTTTAAAAGAGGGAACACAAGTTGGGAAATCTAAAGAAAAACGCCACTTAATAGATGCTCAACATAGTTTAATTTATAAGGCGCTTTGCACCATAAAAAACAAAAATTTTGACACCATAACATTTCTCGTTGGTCTTGATTCAAAGACACAAGAAAAAGGAATTCAAGGGGGTGTATTAGATCCAACAAGCCAAATGTATTGGACCTGGCAAAATGGGTTTGTTAATTTTAAATTGGAGGGAGAATCAAGCCTGTGTCCTACTAGAAAAAATAAATTCCAATTTCATATTGGCGGATTTCAAGAGCCCTATGCTACAAGCCAAAAAGTAAGTCTTAAAGCTAAAGGGGCTATGCCCCCATTAATTAAAGTTGAGGTAGCCTCTTTTTTTAACGCAATAGATATTTCACAAACCAATACTGTGACCAGTCCAAATAAAAATGCAGTGATGGTCTCTAAGGTATTACCAAACCTGTTTAGTGTTCATGAAAATTAACAGCATAATTATTGGGCTGAGTGTCGTGTTAACTGCTACATATTGTGGCGTAAAAAAAAGCGGGTTAGAAACTCCAGAGTATTTTCCTGTGCCACACTATAACTTTGACAACAATCCAATAGCAAAGGCCAAGATTTCTCTAGGGAATAATTTATTTTATGACCCTTTACTCTCTGCTAATAATACTATTTCTTGCGCCTCGTGTCATTCTCCCTATGCTGGATTTGCTCACACAGACCATGATTTAAGTCATGGCATTTATGATAGTATTGGAACAAGAAATGCGCCCCCTTTGTTTAACCTAGCTTGGCAAGATCGCTTTATGTGGGATGGCACCATAGACAATCTTGACGCCCAAGCCCTTGCTCCAATAAGCCACGCTACAGAAATGGGAAGCTCTATAAATGAAGTGGTGGCCAAATTAAAAGCACACAAAAAATACCCTAAGTTGTTTCAGGAAATCTACAAAGACAGTCTAATTACAGGGGAGCGGGTATTAAAAGTATTGGCACAATTTCAGCTTTCGTTAATATCTAGTAATTCTAAATACGACCAAGTAAAAAAAGGTGCCGCCAACTACACACCAAAAGAAATTAGCGGTTACAACATCTACAAGTCTAATTGCGCAAGCTGTCATGCAGAACCTCTTTTTTCTACCTATGGATTTGCCAACAATGGACTTGCAATAGATAGCACACTAAAAGACATAGGAAGACAGAAAATAACCTTAAATTCTAAAGACAGTCTGCATTTCAAAATACCAACCTTGCGCAACCTAAACTATACTTTTCCATACATGCATGATGGACGTTTTAAAACACTTAGAGAAGTATTAAAACACTACACACAAAAAATTCAAAACAGCACTACGCTATCCACAGAACTAAAAAACGGCATCTCACTCACTAAAAAACAGCAAACAGATTTGATTGCCTTTTTAAACACCCTAAACGATAGAGACTTTGTTGTTTCACAAAAACATCAAATAAATAGATCCTTTTTTATAAATACCGAAGGAAATTAAAAAAGCCATCGTCTAATAATAAAAACAAGTTCATGAAAAACCTATTATTACTTTCACTAGTCTTTGCATCATTTATCTCAAAGGCACAAGGACCTAACATTACCAATTGGCTACAAAATACCACAGAGACAGGAAGCTACTACACACAAGGAAACAACACCGCTATACCAAATAATATTTTGGTGAACTGCCAAGTGGTTCAATACAGTGATACCTGGGTGTATATATCTACAAATGGAGTTCCTTCCTACCCAACTGGACCCTTTTTAGACGGAAATCCTTCAAACGCACAAAGCCAAGATGCTATTTATAGATTTAGCATAAGCCCTCAAGAAAATACTGGAACTAAAACACAAACCAATCCGGGAAACATCGGAAACTTCATTAATGGAGTCTCTTTGTTTGATTATAGAGACGGAGTTGCCTGGAATCCAAACACAAATTCTTTTTGTGGAGGCCCAGGAAACCCCCCATGCCCGGGAGGTCCTATGGCAGTTCAAGACTGGAATAGAGATGCAGTTGTGTATGAATTAGGTGGTTTTGATTGTGCAAAAGGGCATCCTGCAATGGGTAACTATCACCATCATCAAAACCCATCTGCTTTTAAATTAGACCTTGAGGTAATATCTACCATTTGTAACCTATATGACGCAGACGGCCTTTACGCCATTGACCCAGATGAGCATTCTCCTCTTATTGGATATGCCAATGATGGATTCCCTATTTATGGAGCCTACGGCTTCAATAATGCAGATGGATCTGGAGGGCTTACCAGAATACGATCTGGCTATGAGTTAAGAGATATTACCATACGTAACACCCATGCAGATGGCAGCCCTGTTAGTCTTGGCGCACCTATAAACAGCACCTATCCTTTGGGAACTTTTAGAGAAGATTATCAGTGGGTAGCCCAAGAGGGACAACAAAACTATCTAGATCAACACAATGGTCGTTTTGCTGTAACCCCAGAATATCCAAATGGCACATATGCCTATTATGCTACAGTAAATGAAAACTACAACTCTGTATATCCTTATGTTATTGGTCCTAGTTTTTTTGGAGAGGTAACGGGAGGAAGAGTTAATAACATAACTGAACCTACTACTGTTTTTGAAAACCCCCTGCAGGTTAATAATAATGAAATAACCAGCAATATTGTTTCCATTTACCCAAACCCAACAACAGATTTAGTGGCCATACAGCTAAATACCTTAGTAACAAAAAAAGTGACCATAATACTAAAGGACATTGCTGGAAAATTAATTCAAACAACACATATTAACCCAGGTGGTACAATCGCATTTTTTGACATTCAATCGCTATATGAAGGGGTATATCTAGTAAAAATTAATAATGGCCAAAGTAGTATTACAAAACAAATAATAGTTAAAAGAGACTAAAGTATTATTGAACTTTATATTAAAAAAAGCAGCTCTAGAAATTTACCAGAGCTGCTTTTTTAATTTTCTTGTTCAATCTGTTCCCACATCTTATCGCTATTGAGCCTAAAGCTACCTACAAAATCCCAATTACACTCATTGGGCGCAATTAGAGACAGCCAAACATCACCATTTTTTTTACGATATAGAAAATAGATTTCTCCCAGTACAGGCTCAAAGCTAAATTTGGCATTGTATATTAAATTGTTGTACTCAAATTGTTTCATCATCAAATCATATTCTGCTTTGAGATCATCAAATTGAGATTTAAACTGGTGGTTTACTTTGTGGATATTAGCATTTTTCCAAGAAGTGATATCTTCTGGAATAATAGCAGGAGCACCCAAGTTTGTTGCATAGGGCGTTAAAGAAGCGCTATACTTTTGTGTTTTTTGATCAAAGACTACTTGATCTGGTTTTTTTTCTTTGGATGCGGGCATGCGCTAAATATAGTTTTTATCAAAGATACTTTGAAGAGAGAGAATTAAATTAAGATTTTGAAAACTTTAAGATTTAACAACTACAATAAAAGCTAGTTGAAATTTAATTTAAAAAAACAACACCACTGCTATGATTGTGACTTGCTCCTGTTACGCTAGACAAACAATTTACCTCATCTCTTAATTTTAAAACTCCTAAAAGGCCAAAAATTAAAGCCTCTTTAAATTCTATGAGTGTTTTACTGGGCACTACCAAAGAAACATTAATCTGGGCTTTTATTTGCTGTAATAAGAAACTGTTATAAGTACCCCCTCCAGTAACTAGCACACTACTACCAGGGTTAAATTGCTGGGCTATTTGGCTTGCAAAATGCGTAACACAGGTTCTTAAAATATCTACTTCTTTTGCTTGTGAGGCTTTTAATATAGGCATTATCTCTCTGTGCACCCATTCTACACCTAAAGATTTTGGAGCAGAAAGTTTATAATAAGGTAAGGCATCTAGAAGTTTTAGTACATCGGGCAATACGTTGCCAGATTTCGCTAGCTCACCTCCGGAGTCATAGGGGTGTGCTAATTTTTGGGCATACTGGTTCATGACCACATTTACAGGACAAATATCATAGGCAATAGATACCCCACTGCTTACTTTAGAGACATTTGCAAACCCACCCAAATTCAGACAATAATCATATTGCGAAAAAAGCAATAGATCACCCAAAGGCACTAAAGGGGCTCCTTGCCCTCCAAAAAGTAAATCCTGAACCCTGAAATCACAAACAACTGTTTGCTTGATAATTTTTGAAATCTGCTCCAAATTACCAATCTGTAATGTGATCCCTTGATCGGGCCGGTGTAAAACGGTATGGCCGTGACTACATACAGCGTCCAAATCTTTAATGTTATTCTCTTCAATAAACGTTTTAATAATACCACCCAAATACGTGGTATACTCCAAATCAAGTTGAGTTAACTCCTCCGGAGAGAAACCAACTGCACTTTGTAACCTTCTCTTCCAATGGTTTGAGTATGCAATGGTTTTTGCAAGGGGCATCTCATAGGTTATTTTTTCATGCATATTAAAATAACAAAGCGCCAAATCAACGCCATCAAGAGAGGTACCACTCATTACACCCAACACTTTAAAACGCTGTTTTTTCATAGCCTAAATATCATAAAAAAAAGGCAATACAGAACCAAGATTATAAAAAATATTAAGACTTTCAGAGCGTTTATAACAGCAATATTAAAACACAATTAACACCATTTATAGCATCGAGACAAAAAAGCAACAATTACACATTTAGCAACAATTGGGCTTTTGAGAATTATGTTTTTAGCACTATCTTTACAATCACATCATTTTATTGAATTTTAAACAAAATACATGGATTTCAATCTATCTGAAGAACACTTAATGATACGCGAGGCAGCTCGTGATTTTGCAAAACAAGAATTACTTCCGGGTGTTGTTGAACGTGACAACAAACAAGAATTTCCTAAAGAGCAAGTAAGAAAAATGGGGCAGCTTGGTTTTATGGGTATGATGGTAGACCCAAAATACGGCGGTGGCGGTATGGACACCCTAAGTTATGCCATTGTTGTAGAAGAATTAAGCAAGATAGATGCTTCAAGTTCTGTTATTGTTTCTGTAAATAACTCATTGGTTTGTTATGGTATTGAAAAATATGGAAATGAGCAGCAAAAACAAAAATACCTAACAAAACTAGCTACTGGAGAAGCCTTAGGAGCATTTTGTTTAAGTGAACCAGAGGCAGGAAGTGATGCAACATCGCAAAAAACTACAGCTATTGATAAAGGAGATCATTATATTTTAAATGGTACAAAAAACTGGATCACAAATGGTGGCAGCGCAGATTACTATTTAGTAATTGCCCAGACAGACAAAGAAAAAGGACACCGTGGCATCAACGCTTTTATTGTTGAAAAAACATGGGATGGTTTTGAAATAGGACCCAAAGAAGATAAATTAGGTATTAGAGGTAGTGACACCCACACGCTAAACTTCAATGATGTAAAGGTGCCAAAAGAAAATAGAATTGGTGAAGACGGATTTGGTTTTAAATTTGCCATGAAGACACTATCTGGTGGACGTATTGGTATCGCGGCACAAGCACTAGGAATAGCGGGAGGGGCTTATGAAATGGCTCGTGATTATTCTAAAATAAGAAAGTCATTTGGCACAGAAATATGCAACCATCAAGCCATTGCATTTAAACTGGCAGACATGCACCTAGAGATTGAAGCAGCGCGCTATTTGGTTTACAAATCTGCCTGGGATAAAGACAACGGTAACAACTATGACACCTCTAGTGCTATGGCAAAATTAAAGGCAAGTAAAGTTGCAATGGAGGTCTCTGTAGAGGCTGTACAAATTCATGGCGGTAATGGTTTTGTAAAAGAATACCATGTAGAACGCATGATGCGTGATGCTAAAATCACTCAGATATATGAAGGTACTAGTGAAATTCAAAAAATTGTAATTTCAAGAAGCTTACTGAAAGATTAACTTATTGATTCCAAATAATAAAAACCCTAACAAGCGAGTTAGGGTTTTTTTTATTGTGTTTTTTAATGCAATTGCGTGCTATTTTTTACGTATAAAAACAGTTACTGGCACCCCGTGGAAATCAAACTCTTTCCGTAATTGATTTTCTAAAAAGCGCTTGTACGGCTCTTTTACGTATTGCGGCAAGTTGGCGAAAAATGCAAAACTTGGCCAAGGTGTTGGCAACTGAGTAATGTATTTTATCTTGATATACTTCCCTTTGTACTGAGGAGGTGATGTGTGCTGTATAATTGGCAACATCGTATCATTCAAGGTACTTGTTTTGATTTTCTTGGTACGGTTTTGATACACCTGAACCGCAGTTTCTATGGCCTTATAAATACGCTGCTTGTTAAGTACAGACATAAAGACAATTGGCACATCTGTATAAGGCTCACATTGTTTTTTAATATACTTTTCAAAATCATTAGAGCTTTGATTGTCTTTTTCTATTAAATCCCACTTGTTTGCCAAAATAACAACACCTTTATTATTTCTATGGGCAAGCCAAAAGATGTTTTGTACCTGTCCATCAAAACCACGAGAGGCGTCAAAAACTAATATAATAACATCACAATGCTCAATAGCTCTTACACTACGCATTACAGAATAAAATTCTAAATCTTCTTTTACTTTACTCTTCTTACGGATTCCTGCAGTATCAACCAGATTAAATTCAAAACCAAAACGTTTGTATCTTGTATCGATACTATCACGGGTTGTTCCTGCAATATCGGTAACGATATATCTATCCTCTCCAATTAAGGAATTGATAAAAGAAGACTTTCCTGCATTTGGACGTCCCACTACAGCAAATCTTGGCAAGGTTTCCTCATCAGCTTCAACTGCCTCTGGAAGAGCTTTTACTAGATCGTCTAGTAAATCTCCTGTTCCACCACCATTGATACTAGAAATAGTATAAAAACGCTCAAATCCTAGAGAATAAAACTCTACAGCATCTTGAGCTCTTTTTGAGTTATCTACTTTATTTACAGCCAGGAAAACCGGTTTTCTGCTTTTTCTAAGCAGTTGGGCTACATCTTCATCCATACCTGTAACACCGCTTTCAACCTCAACCATAAAGATAATGGCATCTGCCTCATCAATGGCAAGCTCTACTTGCTTATCAATCTCTGCCTCAAAGATATCATCACTACCTACTACATATCCTCCTGTATCAATGAGCGAAAACTCTTTACCGTTCCAATCACTCTTCCCGTAATGGCGATCTCTAGTGACACCACTTACGGCGTCTACAATAGCCTCACGGCGTTGTATTAATCTATTAAAAAATGTAGACTTCCCTACGTTTGGACGTCCTACAATAGCAACAATACTCATAGTTTCTGAAATTTTCTAGTCTGCAAAAGTACTCTTTTAGATTTGATATTAGGCAGGAAGTATTGAGTCTTTATTTCCTTTGTATTTTGTGCTTTACACATCCTTAGCCGTTGTAGCCAAACCTTCGTAATTGCCTATCGCTATTACGCCAGTTTTTATTGACTTTGACATAGGTTTCTAGGTGAATCTGTTTTCCGAAAAACTTCTCTAAATCTTTTCTAGACTCAACACCTATGCGCTTTATAGCCTCGCCTTTGTGTCCAATAATGATTCCTTTTTGAGAATCACGCTCTACCATAATAACTGCGCGAATTCTTATAATATCTTCGTCCTCAAAGAACTCTTCGGTTTCTATCTCTACACTGTAGGGAATCTCTTTTTTGTAGTGCATCAAGATTTTCTCTCTGATGGTTTCGTTTACAAAAAAACGTTCAGGCTTATCGGTTAGTTGATCTTTTGGGTAAAATGCTGGTGATTGTGGTAGTAAATCTATAATGCGTTTAAAAACCTCTGCAACCCCAAAGTTTTCTAGGGCAGAAATAGCAAAAATTTCTGCATTAGGCACTTTTTCTTGCCAAAGGGTCATAGACTCCTTTAAAGAGGCTTCATCTCCTTTATCTATCTTATTTATAAGTAGCAAAACAGGTATTTTACTGTTTGTTATTTTACTAAAAAAAGCTTCATCTTTTAATTCTTTCTCGCCAAGTTCAACGATATACAACAAGACATCTGCATCATCAAAAGCAGATTTCACAAAATCCATCATGCTTTCTTGGAGTTGGTATGCCGGCTTAATGATACCAGGTGTGTCACTTAGCAACATCTGGAAATCATCTCCGTTTACAATCCCTAAAATTCTGTGACGGGTGGTTTGTGCCTTTGAGGTAATAATAGATAAGCGTTCTCCCACAAAAGCATTCATAAGGGTGCTCTTACCCACATTGGGATTTCCAATGATATTTACAAAACCTGCTTTATGTGGTGTATTTTCCATGTGGCAAAGATAGCTACAAAAAAGAGAGACGTAACCCTGGGGTGTAGATAAATATTTTAAACCAGTATCAAAAAAGCCCTTAGATGTAAGGGCCTGGTAAGGTAAAGTAAAATGTAACCAGTGATTATTGTTTTTCTTCCCATTTCCAGGCAGATAATAAGGCCTGCTCTAAAGTGTGTTCAGCCTTCCAACCCAATACATTATTTGCCTTAGTAGTGTCTGCAAAAGCCTGTATAACATCACCCTCCCGTTTGTCTACAATCTTATAATTTAATTTTTTTCCTGTAACAGATTCAAAAGCAGTAATAACCTCTATTACAGAAGACCCCTTCCCTGTTCCTACGTTGTAAAAATCAAAGTTAGTTGCTTGGCCATTTTCTAGTAATTTTTTTAGGGCTGTAACATGAGCTTGTGCCAAATCTACCACATGAATATAATCTCTTATTGCCGTACCATCTGGAGTTGGGTAGTCATCCCCAAAAACAGATAATTGTGCTCGTTGCCCTGTTGCGGTTTGAGTTATAAAGGGTACTAAATTTTGAGGAACCCCAATAGGCAACTCTCCAATGAGCGCACTTTGATGTGCTCCAATAGGGTTAAAATAACGCAGGGCTGTTGCCTTGATATTTGGGCTTACTTTGCAGGTGTCTTGTATAATTTCTTCTCCAATTTGCTTGGTATTTCCGTAGGGAGATTCTGCTTTTTTTATGGCTGCTGTTTCTGTAATTGGCATCTGATCTGCTTGACCATAAACCGTACAAGAAGAACTAAAAATAAAAGAGGTCTGCTCTTTTTTCTGTAATTCTTGTAATAAATACACAAGGGTGCCAATGTTATTTTCATAGTACAACAAGGGATTCTCTACACTCTCTCCAACTGCCTTAGATGCAGCAAAATGTATGACTCCTCCAATATCATCATACTTCTTGAAAAAACCAGATACTGCAGCTTTTTCTCTTAAATCTAACTGCTCAAAGGCTGGGGTAATACCAGTGATGGCAACAATTCCTTCCATCACTTTAATGTCTGAGTTTGATAAGTTATCAATAATTACAACATCAAATCCTTCTTCTTGTAGTTTTACAACCACGTGAGATCCAATAAAACCTAAACCACCTGTAACTAGAATTTTCATATATGTAACGTGTATTTTTACTTAATACAAATATATTGATAATTATATTTCGAAAGTCAAATCTAGGCCTGTGATGTTGAAATAAAATTATGATGTAAGAAAGATTAAATCTTGTAAAAAAGAGATAGGATAGGTATTTAAAATTAAGTATTTTTACCCTAGATACTCTATTAATAATACGTTGTTTTAGGAATAATTTAAATAGAATATAACCACTATCACTCCCTGAATAAAAGAAATGATCACAATAGTAGCAGCCGCTGGGCAAAACAATGAACTTGGTAAAGACAATGATTTAATTTGGCACTTACCTGATGACTTTAAACGTTTCAAGGGGTTAACAACGGGACACTATATTATTATGGGACGTAAGACCTTTGAATCTTTTCCAAAGCCCCTGCCAAACAGAACACATATAATTATCACCAGAGATAAAACCTACCATCCGAAGGTTACTCCAGATCAAGAACAAAATATCATTGTAGTGCATTCTTTAGACCAGGCTTTAGTAAAAGCTGCTGCACAAGAAACCATATTTATTATTGGGGGAGGAGAGATATATAACCTATCTATGGACGCAGCAGATAGGATAGAGCTCACCAGAGTTCATGGCACATTTGAAGCCGATACTTTTTTTCCAGAAATTGACACAAGCCATTGGCAAAAAACCTCAGAAATACACCATGGCATAGATGAGAAACACCTACACGGGTTTACCTATGAAACTTGGGATCGCATCTAAATATCATAAAATAATAATATTACTTTTACAATATATTCTATACAAACTCAATTATGAAAGCATACATATTTCCAGGACAAGGGGCTCAGTTTACAGGGATGGGCCTTGACCTTTACCAAAACTCTACGCGTGCAAAAGAGCTTTTTGACAAGGCAAACCAAACTCTTGGTTTTGAAATTACTAAAATCATGTTTGAAGGCACTCCAGAGCAGCTCAAACAAACAAAAGTAACCCAGCCAGCAATTTTCTTACACTCAGCGATTACTGCAGAGGTTATGGGAAGTAGTTTTGCTCCAGATATGGTAGCTGGACATTCTTTGGGAGAAATCTCTGCGCTGGTTGCCAACAAAACACTTGCCTTCACAGATGGATTACAATTGGTGTACAAAAGAGCCCTTGCAATGCAAAAAGCATGTGAGGCAGCACCCTCTACTATGGCCGCAGTACTGGGTCTAGAAAATAAAGTAGTAGAAGATATTTGCGCCTTACAATCTGGGATTGTTGTAGCTGCAAACTACAACTGCCCTGGGCAATTGGTTATTAGTGGTGAGATAGAAGCTGTAAACAATGCTTGTGAGGCTCTAAAAGATGCTGGTGCAAGACGTGCTTTGTTATTACCCGTTGGTGGCGCATTTCATAGCCCACTTATGGAGCCTGCTAGAGAAGAATTAGCCGCTGCCATAGAGGCTACCCATTTTGCAAAACCAGGCTGCCCTATTTATCAAAACGTGAGTACAACGGCCGTTACAGATGCTACAGAAATTCAAAAAAACTTAATTGCACAACTCACAGCTCCCGTTAAATGGACACAAAGCATGCAAAATATGATTGCAGATGGAGCATCTCATTTTATTGAAGTAGGCCCTGGAAATGTATTACAAGGCTTGATGCGTAAAATAGACCGAAGTGTAACGGCATCGAAAGGAGAAATTTAATTTTAAAAAAAATACTATAAAAAAAGAGACTGCTTGAAAGCAGTCTCTTTTTTTATAAGTGTAAGTGTGTTTTTAACTACTTAGTTACAAAATCAATCAAGGTTTTGGTAATAAAAGCAATTTGCTCATCGTCAAGCTCTGTATGCATAGGCAAAGAAACAACCTCTTTCACAAGTCTATTTGTTACAGTGAAATCTGCCTCCTTATACCTAGTATCTGCATATGCTTTTTGTAAATGCAACGGTATTGGATAGTACACACCACATGGTATATCATTAGCATTTAAATGGGCTACCAAGGCGTCTCTATCAATATTTTTAATCTGTAATGTATATTGGTGAAATACATGACAATCACAGGTGTCGCAAATAGAGGAGGAACTATCACAAAACCCAGTTGGCGTTATAATATTTTGAATACCGGCAAAGGCCATTGTGTATTTTCTAGCTGTATTTCTTCGTGTTGTATTGTACTGGTCAAGCTTTGGTAATTTTGCTCTAAGAACCGCGGCTTGTATAGAATCTAATCTTGAATTAACTCCAACAACATCATGGTGATATCTTTTGTACATACCATGGTTAACAATCCCTCTTATTACATGAGCCAAATCATCATCATTAGTAAAGATAGCTCCACCATCTCCATAACAACCTAGGTTCTTTGAAGGAAAAAACGAGGTAGAACCAACATGACCAATACCACCGGTCATCTTTTTCTGACCTGATTTAGAGGTATAAGTAGCTCCAATACCTTGAGCATTATCTTCTATCACATAAAGGTTATGTTTTTCTGCAAGAGCCATAACCTCATCCATATTAGCGGCCAAACCAAACAGATGTACAGGGATTATAGCTTTGGTTTTTGGTGTAATTGCTTTTTCAATAGCCGCGATATCAATATTAAAATTAATAGGATCTACATCCACTAAAACAGGTGTAAGCTGCAACAAAACAATAACCTCAACAGTGGCTGCAAAGGTGAAATCTGCAGTAATAATTTCATCCCCAGGCTGCAAATTTAAACCCATCATAGCTACCTGCAACGCATCTGTACCGTTGGCGCAAGGGATTACATGTTTTACACCAAGGTAGGCCTCTAATTCTTTCTGAAACTCTTGTACCTGTGGTCCATTAATAAAAGCAGTAGTATCTATAACCTCCTGGATGGATGCATTTACCCTTTCTTTTATTGCTGCATATTGACCTTTTAGATCAACCATTTGTATTTTTCTCATACCAATGCTTCGTATTATAGAATTAATTAAAATGCTGTCTGAAACTTCTACACCAAATAACCTTGATGAATCAGACAATTTTTTCAATGTAAAAATACAAAATTGCATGATATTAAAACCAATACGACACCCCTAGTTGAGTAAATGAGCTAAAGATATTAATATCTATAGCACACGTATATTGTAAAACTTCAATTTTGTACTTTTACACCCATGAGTTTACTCTACAACATACTGCTTTATATCACAATAGGTGTTTTATCTATTGCGCAGCTCTTTAGCAAAAAACTGAAACTATTTATGGCGGGAAGAAAACAAACCTTCCAGATATTAGCAAGTGGTATTTCCCCAGAAGACAAAACGATCTGGTTTCACTGCGCCTCCTTAGGTGAGTTTGAACAAGGAGTTCCTGTAATGGAATCATTAAGAACAACACACCCAGACCATAAAATTATTGTGAGCTTTTTCTCCCCTTCAGGCTATGAGAATAAGAAAAACACACCTCTTGCAGATGTTGTTATCTACTTGCCCATAGACACCAAAAGCAATGCAAAAAAGTTTATAAAAACGATACACCCTTCCCTTGTGCTTTTTGTAAAATATGAGTTTTGGCCCAACTATTTATTGGAATTAAAACGGCAAAATATTAAGACTCTTTTAATTTCAGGGGTTTTTAGAGAAGAGCAACTATTCTTTAAATTCTATGGAGGTTTTATGCGCAAAGCACTGGATAGCTTTGATCAATTTTTCCTCCAAAACCAAGCTTCAAAAGAATTACTAGCATCCATAGGTTTAACCAACACAAGTGTTAGTGGAGATACTAGATTTGACAGAGTATCTCGTCAAATTGAAATGGACAACACCCTAGATTTTATAGCCCAGTTTAAAAAAGAGCATCTGTGCATTGTTTGTGGGAGTACTTGGGAAGAAGATCAAGACCTATTACTTGAGTACATAAACCAAGCACCCGAGCTGGTAAAATTTATCATTGCACCTCATAGCATAGATGCCGCTAAAATTTCAGCACTTAGAAAAAAGATTCATAAACAAGCTGTCTTATACTCTCAAACTATCGCTAAAGGAAATACAGAGAACATTGATACTGCGCAGGTTTTTATTATTGATACTATAGGCCTACTGGCCAAAATATACAGCTATGCAGATATTGTATATGTTGGAGGGGCCGCTGGAACAAAAGGTTTACACAACATACTAGAGCCTGCAACTTTTGGAGTGCCTATTGTAATTGGCAAGAATTATGATAATTTTCCAGAGGCTATAAAATTAAGATCATTGGCTGGATTGTTCTCTGCAGAAAATAGTACTGAGTGTAAAAACATACTCACTAAATTGGTTGAGGATTCAAGTTTTAGAAATAAAACAGGGATGATCTGCGGGCATTTTGTAGACAGTAATACTGGGGCAACAAAAAAGATCGTAGCGTATCTTAAAAAGTAAAGCAGTAGTTAATTAGCTATACCGTTACTGCATTATTTAAATACCTTCTAAAAGGCAGTAACTCCAAATAAAGCGCAACTACTCTTTGATTAAAATCTGGGGATAGCACCTCTTGTTTTGTAAAAGTCTTTCCTACCGCAAATGACTTTCTTCTTAAGAGTTTTATATGCTGATGATCTTGCGGGTATCCCTTTGGGGCATTTTTCAGGGTCTCACCTTCAATCAAACCACCAAAGGTATCTTTAAAAGACTTCTTATTTAAAATTGCTGTTAGCTCTTGGCCGTTATAATCTATGGCATCTCTAATACTTTTTAAAACCTTTGAACTAGGGTGCCAATATCCTCCACCAATAAAGTTCTCTTTCTCGCCAATGTGTATGTAAAAATCTCCTTGTTTGCTTATTTGATCTAAACCAGCACCAAAATGATTTTTATACACCGGCCTTGATGGCTGAAACATCAAATTATTATTAATTCGGTTAATGGCTTTTTTACCGGGGGTATCAAAATAGTCTGGATCAATGGCTGCTAGTTCTTGGTTCATAGCATCTAACCAAGCAATATAAAAGTCTCGAACCCTATGGTATTGCTTTCGGTTGGAGTCCATCCAATCTTTGGAGTTGTTTTGTCCAAGGGCGGCAAGAAATGCATAAAGGTGCTCAAAGCTCATAGAAAAAATTTCTAAGCATTCAAGTTGTTGATTTGCCCCTTCAAGTCTTCCATAGATTGTTGCAATTCTCTGAGTAAAGAACTCTCACTTGGCTCATCAATACCAAAGGTAAGTTTACTGTTCACCAGCCATAGCTCTTGAATGTTTTTAACAGCAACCTCTATTGGAATGTATTCTGGGTTTAATGAAATTAACCGAACCCGATCTGGCGCGCTTGGTACTTTTTGCAACTTTTTTACCAAAACAGAGTCATGAAGCACTACGATATAAATTTTACTATCACTTGCCTCTGTAATGCTAGGTACTGCCTTTCCAAGAACCCATTCATTAGGCCTTATGTTTGGCAACATACTATCTCCCTCTACTTGAAAACCTCTATAGGTTGCATTTCTGTATTGGGGAAGGGGTATATTAAATGCAGGTAAGGTTTCATACCATTCTACATCTTGAACATTATGAGGATACCCTGCTGCTGCTTTTTGATTTACTAAGGCGATGGTGTCATTTTGATCTACATCAAGAGTGATTACTTTAGGACTTACATCACCTCCATTAATATTAACAATCTTGTTATAGCTTTCTCCAAATAACCACAAAGGGTTTATATTAAATTGACGTAAGAGCTCCATAACTACCTTCCCAGATAATTTGGTTTTACCGCGCTCTATATCTGCTGTGGTAGCACCAATACCAAGAATTTCAGCAAAGTATTGCTGGGTATGATTGAGTTCTTCACGTACTTTTTTAAACCGTCTGGCTTCGATAGATAATTTTGCGTCCATATTCAAATATACATTTTTTTGGAATATATCCAATGTTTTATTCGGAAATCTTCCACTTAAAAGGAATATTTCCATAATAGCTGTGCTGCATAACATTAATTTCACACAACTAATTGAAAATAAAGCTACTAAAAACTTGTATTATTAAATATTACAGTACTTTTAACGCTAAACTAAAAACCAATATCATGAAAAAAGTAATCACAACATTTGCTGCACTAGCATTAATAGTTTCTGTAACATCTTGTAGAGAAACTACAGACAAAACTAAAGAAGCTGTTGAAACAGTTGAAGAAAAAGCAGTTGAAGCTACAGAAGCAGTTGAAGTCGTTACAGACTCAGTTGTAGAAGCAGTAGAAGTAGCTACAGATTCAGTTGTAGAAGTTCTAGAAGTACAAAAGCTAACAGAAGAAAATTAATTTTTTAGCTTTCTTGTACTAAAAAACAGGCTACACTTGGTGTAGCCTGTTTTTTTATTTTCTATTTTCAAGTATCCTAAATAAAGATACGCCAACTAAGGTAAGTACCACTGGCCATATTACAAAAAGATCAACCCTTAAAACATTAGCCCCATCTTCGGGCTGATAAGACAGCCACTGCTGCATATAATACTCCCAAACAACAGCTGCAACAAGCACGCAAAGGGTTATAATGTATAGTAAGATTTTTGGTTTTAATATCATAGTATAAAAATACAAAAACCACTTTCAAAAAAAAGTGGTTTTAAGAAACTTTATGAAGCTAAAAATTAATTGTCCATGGTGTGCTCTTTTTGCACATCCTGGTCTCTGTATTTACAACAAGGGTGTACACTTTGATACGCCTTTTCTGTTGCTTTTATTTGTTCTGTGTCATGACCAACGGCAGCAACAGATGCATTTATAGCAGCTAAGGTTGTTTTTTCTTCATTATAAATTACTCGCAACTCTTTTGTGTCTAGATTCCAAACCGCAGACTTTACTCCTTTGGTCTTGATAGATGCTTTTTCTATACGATCTTTACACATCATACATACTCCGTCAACGGCAATAACTGCTTTTGCATTTTTATTTTGTCCAAAAACACTTGCTCCAAAAACAAGCATCAATACTAGTAATACATTTTTCATCTTCTTTAATTTTAGTTTATTTTATATCTTAATCCTGCGTAATAATTAGCTCCAAAAATTGGGCCATATACAAATGTAGTATCAAAATTTGAACCAAAAGGGTTTTGAGCGTCCAAAATTGGGTTCTCTTGTCTTTGATCTGTAATATTCTCTGCTCCTACATATATTTCAAACTTAGAACTAAACACTTTGGTGATTTGTGCATTTAGTGTACCTAAAGAAGGAGTACTCTGTGGGAGTCTATAAGGAGCCTCATTGGTTTGAGTACTAGGGAGGCGTTGAGAGCTTAACCAGTTATAGGTTGCGTCAAATTTCCATTGCGCCTCTTTATACAAAAGTGTCTGGTAGGATAGGTTTGCAAAAAAACGATGCTCTGGAGTTAGCGCTTTAGCTAATCTTCCAATAGCATAGTCTGTTTGTACGTCATAGTATTTGTATGTTGTTCTAAAATCTAAACGCTCCAATATAGCATAGCTCAAGTCTACTTGAAGGCTATTGGCAGTAGTTGCGTTTTGTGCATTGTAAAAACGTATCTGGTTAGGATCTTCCCAATCTACAACCACTTGATTTTGAAAATCTGTTCTATAAAAATCCATACTCAACTCTGCCTTACGATCAAAAACAGTAAATCCTTGCAAAAAAGAAACCCCGTAGTTCCAGGCAATTTCTGGATCCAGCCCATAAATAGGCCCGCCATTATCTGTGATAGAGATAGCCCTTGAGGTTGCAAAAAGCGACTGGTTTTCTGTAAAAATAGTGGCACTGCGTTTTCCTCTACCAAAAGAAGCTCTTAGTGCCGCTTTATTCCAAGGGGTATAACGCGCATGAAATCTTGGGGTAACAAAGGTGCCTAATAAATTATGGGTGTCTACACGAAGGCCGGTTGTCATGGTGAAATTCTCTAAATCATCAAATGAGTATTCAAAAAAGGCTCCAAGACTTTGTTCTGTTCTGTTGTAATTTGTACTCTCTACCAGTTCTTTATAATCATCATAAGCGGCTGTAATACCTGTTTTAAAAGTATGCCTAGAATCACCAATAATAGAATTAAAAATACCACTAACATACCCACTATCATGCTGTATATTGTACTCTCGTAATCCAAAATAAGAATTTTGCTCATGTCTATTTCCGGCTACTTGTACACCAATAGATTGATAGGGTGCACTCGGGGTTACATAGCCTAGTTTGGCAGTAAAACCTGCGCGCTGTGTATCTACCTCACCTCCCCAAAAATTAGTAGTACCACGATCCCGATTTGGCACAAAACCTGTTTGCCCAACCTGCTTATCATCTTTTAAATAATTAAGAGATATAAAACTCACAAAACCCGTTTTAGGATTTGCATATTGCCAGCGGTTCATAAAATTTATTTGTTTAGCCAGCGGATTGTCAAGAAATCCATCTTCATTTCTGTCATTTTTTTTATCTCTTGTGTTTCCGTGAAGGTATACTCCGGTGCTCCAAGTGTCTGTAAGTTTTGTGTTTAAGTGAACATTTAACTCTTGTCTACCTCCCAAAGCGCCAAAGGCATTTACAAATATTTTATTATCTGTGCTGGGCTTTACAAGTTCTGCATTAATCTGTCCTGCAATGCTTTCAAAACTATTTACAACACTACCTGCCCCTTTGGTGATTTGGATACTCTCTACCCAAGTTCCAGGAATAAAACTAAGTCCATAGGCCTGAGAAGCCCCCCTGACAGAAGGAATGTTCTCTGTGGTAATTACCGTGTAGGGAGAAGTGAGCCCTAGCAATCTTATTTGACGAACCCCAGTAATAGCATCTGCAAAATTGACATCTATGGATGGGTTGGTTTCAAAACTTTCTGAAAGATTACAACAAGCTGCTTTCAATAATTCTGCACTAGAAATGTTAATCACGTTTTCTGCCCCAAGATAAGACCTAGAGGTTGCTTTAATTCTTGAAGTTAGTACCACTTCATCTAAAGTTCCCTTAGATTGTAACACGTGTTTTACAAACGTATTTGGATTGGCAACAGAGATTGTATCTGTGGTATATCCCACATAACTTACCACTAATTTTGAGTATTGAGCCGAAAACTCAATGCTGAAATTTCCGTCGATATCAGTAACAGTACCCACCTGAGAATTAAGCCAAAAAACATTGGCAAAAGGCAAGGGTACTTCTTTATTGTTTTGCAGTTCTGAAATACTACCAGATACTTTTTGTTGTGAAAAAAGCAGTGCTGGTAAAACTAGCAATAGGTATAAAATATGTTTCATTATATATAATGTGTTAATAAGATGAATGTGGCCATAAAAATCATGACGCTATTTTCAATAAATGTGGCTTGGGTCATGGGCAGTTTTAAAACCGTTCCAAGACAGGCGCAGGTTATTTGTTTTTTTTGAAGTAAAACAACGCAAACTCCAATGGTGGTTATACTTAATACAATAACCGTTACAAGTAGCGCGATTGGTAGTTGGAGTTTTGCTAACAACAAAAAACCAAGAATTAATTCTAAAAAAGGATATACCCGGCCGTATAAAGGTAGACGTTTTGCCAGAGGGTCATACATAGCAAATGACAAGGCAAATCCAGAGAGATCTAAAAACTTAAAAAGGCTAAAGACAAAGAAAAATAAGCCCATAAAATCGAGCATAAAATCTAAGGCAGTAAATCCTCTAAAATTTAAAGCACTACTAATAAGTAGCAAAAATCCAAAAATCAAAAACAAGGGTTTTAGTTGCTCCAGCTTTGACCCCTGAGGAGCTTTTTTATCCCTGGTAAACACATTATTTTTTTTTACCCTTTGGGTATTATCTTCAATCAGGGTAAATTTTGAGGGCAGCACCTCTTTTAATAACTTGGTTTGAAGAACAGAAGCCGTAGTTAGTAAAGCTGTGCCTTTTTCAAGATCAACATGTACCTGACAAACTCCTTCTAGAGATTGAAAGGCTCTTGTTACAGAATCCTTGCAACCATTACAAGTCATTCCTTGAATATGATATGTTTGTGTCATTTTTTTAAATTTAATATATGATTACTGTGGTGCCCAAAAACATAGGTGCACTCAAAAGCACTGCTATCTAAGAAATAGCCGTTTGTAATATATTAAATTAAAAAGGTGTCGAAAAGAACAGAGAAATTTTTTATTAAAGGTGGTGGATTGTAGATGCTGTAGACAACCTCTTTTTGGAGTGTTAAAATTTCATAAACACTAGCACTAAAAGTAGTAGTATTAGCTTTTAATGGCGGTGTGAGTTGAAATTCAACAATGGGCTGCTCAACGGTGTCATCAAAAGCTACTTGAGTGTAGAGATTGTTACAACAAGAGTGGGTATCACTTTGGTGAGAATCATCACAAAGATCTTTTACCGGTGCCATACCACAAGATAACCGTTCTTGCCCTATGGTCACTTTGGCCATCATCTGGTGGCCACCACAAAAATGTTGGGCGTAGGTTATGCCTGTATTACTAATTAGTAATAGAAGCGTTAGTAGTATAGAGGTGATTTGTTTCACAGTGTAAAATTACAACAATAGTAAAGCCGTAGTGGTAAATTTTAGTTAATTTCTTTTTCTATCCTACCGCATTTCAGCATTTTATCTCCAAAAAACGGATTTCTTATTTCTTTAGAGTTACTCAACCAGTACCCGCCCGTATTATTAAATGCCATTGGGCAATACTGCTTGTAGAAAAGCCCTGTTGCCACATTGTTTTCTAATAATTTCTCAACGCTGGTAGTAACGATCACAAATTTTTCGCGCTGCACCTGGATATCATTTGACATTGAAATTTCCTTAATAGCAGCAAGAGTAATTTCATCCCCACCCATTAAAGACACACTAGAGGATAGCTCTTGAGCTGCCTGTGCTGAAGCGGTTGGATTTGTATTAACTAGCGCATTTTTTAATTTTGTATAATAATGAAAAACTTTAGAGGCGCCTTTTGATGTAAAAGTCACGTCCTGAATTTCACCCTCACTAATTAACTCACTAGCCACAGGTGCTGTTTTAATTTCTGGCTCATTGGCATCAGTTTGGTTTTTACAAGAAAAAAGAAATAATGACATTCCTAAAAAAAGAGTATGTAGTAATTGTTTCATGGGTATAATTTAGAAAGCAAAAGTACGAAAAACAAAAAACAAAAACCTACTTAAGAAAAAACAAGCAAAGAAATTGGATAGTATACCAACTTTGAAATACTTTTACCTAAAAAATTACCGCCATGATTTTAGATACTTTAAAACCTCAGCTTACTGCTATAATAGAAGACAAGACTGCTACTGTAGACGAGCGATTACAGAATATTTGTAAGCTTCTTACACAACAGGTATCGTATTATGATTGGGTCGGTTTTTATTTTGCAAATCATGCCACAAAAACACTCCATTTAAAAGCTTATAGTGGGGCACCCACAGAGCATACCGTTATTGAGTTTGGAAAAGGTATCTGCGGCCAGGTTGCTGTAAGCAACAAAAACTTTGTGGTACCAGATGTAAAGGCGCAAGACAATTATATTGCATGTAGCATTTCAGTAAAAGCAGAAATTGTAATACCACTATTTAAAAACGGTGCAAATATTGGTCAAATAGATATAGATTCAAACACGCAAGATCCCTTCACAAAAATAGATGAAGATTTTCTAACCTGGCTAAATGAAAAGGTTGCCACTATTTTGTAAAAAACTACATTCCTGTTCTTATGGCCTCTACAGGATCTAATTTAGAGGCAGAAATTGCAGGCAATATCCCAGAAATTAAACCAATAGCTGCAGAAACACCCGTTCCAATAATCATGTTTTTTGTAGAGAGTATAAACTCAAAATCTCCAGCCATTGAAGAGGCTATCAAGGAAACAAAATACACCAAAACAAGCCCTATAACGCCCCCAATAAGAGCAAGAATTACAGCTTCAAATAAAAATTGAAATAAAATAAATTTATTTTTTGCTCCAAGAGATTTTTGAATTCCAATCAAATTGGTTCGCTCCTTTACACTCACAAACATAATATTAGCAATACCAAAGCCACCAACAAGCAAAGAAAAGAAACTAATAAAAAGCCCAACCAAGTTTAAGGTACCAATAATGTCATCAATAACATCTGCGAAGCCTTGTAATTGATTCACAAAGAAATTATCAATATCATCTGCTTTTATGCCTCTTTTAATTCTTAGGCGCTGTTTTAATTGTGCTATAAACTCATCATTATCAATACCTTTTTCTGGTTTGATAACAATAAAAGGCAGCACAGCTCTATTATTTTCTCCATAGATTCTTCTAATCACGTTGGAAGGTATAAAGATAGAGGTGTCTTTAGAGTTTCCAAAGAGAGGACTCCCTTGTTTTTCTAGAACACCAATAACTACAAATTTCATTCCGTATAGGCGTATTTTTTTTCCTAGGGCAAAGGAAACATTATCAAAGAGAGATGCTGCAATTTCATCACCTAATACAATTACAGGAGTACCACTGTTAGATTCTGCCTCATTAAAAAACCGCCCCTGGGCCAATTGTAGAGACTCAATATCATAATAGCCCTCCGTAACGGCTCCAACCTCAACGTTACTTACCGTTCTATCTTCATGCTTTACTGTTGCCGGCCCTACATTTAGGGTAAAAGAAGCAGCCTTTATGTTTGGAACGGCATCTTTTAATAGTTTATACTCTTCAAAACTCACGTTTGGAAATTGCTCACGTTTCCATCTAGGAACTTCTGAAGGCCCAAAGGAAAATCTAGCCAAGAAAATGGTCGAGTTATCTAAAGAACTGATACTACCCTCAATTTCATTTTTTAATGAATCTACAGCAGCCAATACAGCTATAATTGAGAAAATCCCGATGGTAACTCCAAGCAACGATAAAAAGGTTCTCAGTTTATTGTTCACTAAGGCGCTTATAGCAAAATAAAAACTTTCTTTAAGAACCCTAAGATAAATTAACATAGTAAAATTTTTTGTTTGGCACGCACCAGGTAAACGAGTTGTAAATATCTGTTATTTTAGTAAAATAAATTCTCGTTAAAACGCATAAATTTTTAATTTTATAAAGTTATGAAATGCCTATTAACAAATCAAAAACAACCCGAAGTTACTAAACAAAGGCATGGCGGGTTCTTTTATCTACAAAATAGTTATATACAGACAAAAAGTAAGTCGCGAAGTGATTAAATTTGTTACAAACAATAGGTCTTATTATGTATTTTTACTTCTTTAAAATACGTTCAATTACACTTCAAAAAAACCACCAAAGGAATGAGTGATCTCAAAAAAATATCTTCGGCTTTAATATCTGTATTTCATAAAGACGGATTGGCCCCTATTGTCCAAAAACTAAACGACCTTGGGGTAACCATATACTCTACCGGAGGTACCCAAAAATTTATAAATGACCTAGGCATTGACGTGGTTGCCGTGGAGAGTGTGACAGACTATCCATCTATATTGGGTGGACGTGTTAAAACATTACATCCCAAAGTATTTGGAGGTATTCTAAACAGGCAAGACAATCCCTCAGATAGGGAGCAAATGCAGCAATACAACATCCCTCAGTTAGATGTTGTTATTGTAGATTTATATCCCTTCGAAAAAACAGTTTCTAGCGGAGCTTCCCAAGAAGATATTATAGAAAAAATTGATATTGGCGGCATCTCACTAATTCGTGCTGCTGCAAAAAATTTCAAAGACACTATTTGCGTATCATCCATGGAAGATTACTCTGAGTTTTTAGCACTTATTTCTCAAAACCAGGGTGCTATTGACATCGCAGCTAGAAGACATTTTGCAGCAAAAGCTTTTAATGTTTCTTCTAACTATGACACCGCAATTTTCAATTATTTTAATGCAGACCAAGAGATTACGGCGCTTAAAATTTCACAAACAAATGCAAACGTGTTGCGATATGGAGAAAACCCGCATCAGAAAGGATTTTTCTTTGGAGATTTTGACCAGATGTTTGACAAACTCCACGGAAAAGAACTAAGCTACAACAATCTTCTTGATGTTGATGCCGCAGTAAACCTTATGAATGAATTTACGGGAGAGCAGCCTACATTTGCTATTTTAAAACACAACAACGCTTGTGGTTTTGCTCAAAGAGATACCTTGCACAAGGCCTATATTGATGCTTTGGCTGGAGACCCTGTTTCTGCCTTTGGAGGTGTTTTAATTTGTAACACACAAATTGATGCAGCCACAGCAAATGAAATTCATACATTATTTTGCGAGGTTGTGATTGCTCCTTCTTTTGCCAGTGATGCTATTGAAATTTTAAAAGGAAAGAAAAATAGAATCTTGTTGACACAAAAACAAGTTACACTCTCAAAAACAACCGTTAGAACTTGCCTTAACGGAACGTTGGTGCAGGACAGAAATACCATCACCGACACCCGTGAAGGATTAACATACCCAACAAGCAAAAAACCAACCTCACAAGAGCTGAAAGATTTACTTTTTGCGTCTAAAATTTGCAAGCACACCAAATCAAATACAATTGTACTGGCCAAAAACGGTCAGTTATGTGCCAGTGGAACAGGACAAACCTCTCGTGTAGATGCCCTAAATCAAGCCATACAAAAAGCAAAAAACTTTAATTTTGATCTTCAAGGAGCGGTGATGGCTAGTGATGCTTTCTTCCCTTTTCCTGATTGTGTAAAAATTGCAGATACCGCAGGAATAACCGCTGTAATACAACCAGGAGGCTCCATAAAAGATCAATTAAGTATCGATTATTGTGATGCAAATAATGTTTCAATGGTATTTACAGCAACACGTCATTTTAAGCATTAAATTTTAGTACATTTGTGTAAGAGCCTAAACAAGAACGTATAATTAAAACACCACAATAACACCCATGGGATTTTTTGATTTCCTTACTGAAGAGATTGCCATAGACCTAGGAACGGCAAACACGCTTATTATTCATAACGATAAAGTAGTAGTAGATGCACCATCTATTGTTGCACGAGATCGTGAAACTGGCAAAATAATAGCCGTTGGTAGAGAGGCAGCTTTAATGCAAGGAAAGACCCATGAAAACATCAAAACAATTAGGCCTCTTAAGGACGGAGTAATTGCAGATTTTGATGCCAGTGAACAGATGATAAATATATTCATTAAAGACATTCCAGCTTTAAAGAAAAAATGGATCACACCTTCTCTGAGAATGGTAATATGTATTCCAAGTGGTATTACAGAGGTGGAAATGCGCGCTGTAAAAGAAAGTGCAGAAAGAGTTAACGGAAAAGAAGTATACCTAATCCATGAGCCAATGGCAGCAGCCATAGGTATTGGTGTAGATATTATGCAACCTAAAGGTAACATGGTGGTAGACATAGGAGGTGGTACAACAGAAATTGCAGTAATAGCTCTTGGAGGTATTGTTTGTGATAAATCTGTGAAGGTTGCCGGAGACGTCTTTACCAATGACATTGTGTATTACATGCGCACCCAACACAATTTATATGTTGGAGATAGAACCGCCGAGAAAATTAAAATACAAATTGGTGCTGCCACAGAAGATTTAGAACTTCCCCCAGAAGAAATGGCAGTTCAAGGTCGTGATTTGTTAACAGGGAAACCAAAACAAGTAATGACAGGGTATCGTGAAATTGCAAAAGCGTTAGACAAATCTATCCTGCGCATCGAAGATGCTGTGATGGAAACCCTGTCACAAACACCACCAGAATTGGCTGCAGATATATACAACACTGGTATTTATCTTGCCGGTGGAGGATCTATGCTAAGAGGTCTTGACAAACGTTTATCTCAAAAAACAGACCTGCCGGTATACATTGCAGAAGACCCTCTAAGAGCCGTAGTTCGTGGAACGGGTATTACCCTAAAAAACCTTGCCAAATACAAGAGTGTTTTAATTGGTAAGGGGTAAGAAATCAAAAATTAAACGAGCCAGTCTTTTTGGAAAAAACAGTTAACTAAAATAGGATCTCTTGACACCATAAATTCATGCAGCAAATTATTTATTTCTTTATCAAGAACAAAAATTTTCTGTTGTTTGCATTATTGTTTTTAATTTCCTTTATCCTAACGCTTGAGTCCCACTCATACCACAACAGTAAACTGATAAGTTCTACTAATTTTTTTAGCGCAAAAGTGTACAGTGTAACATCAAATATCACTGAGTATTTTGATCTTAAAGAGCAAAACAAAATACTTTTAGAGCAAAACAGTAGTCTTTTAAAGTATCAGGCAAACACCAATACCCCAATCTCACAAATACCCTTAGATAGTCTTTTATCAAAAAACTTTGAATTTACAGGCGCCAGGGTGATTAACAATGTGTACAACAAAACCAACAACTACATCACTATAGATAAGGGCTACAATCACTCCCTAGAGCCTGATATGGGTGTTATTACATCCAAAGGCATTGTGGGTATCATAAATAAAACAAGTGGCAAATACGCAAGGATACAATCTTTGCTAAACACCAAGAGCCAAATTAATGCACAACTAAAAAAATCAAAACATTTTGGGTTTTTAACCTGGAACACACAAAACCCACATATTGTACAACTTACCGAAATTCCTAAACTAGCACCTATTGCTATTGGAGACACTATTATTACAGGCGGAAATTCAGCCATCTTCCCTAAAGGAATTTTAGTAGGCAGGGTTGCAAACTACACCTTAGAAAATAACGACAGCTATACTGTTGATGTGAGGCTATTCAACGACATGACAAACCTAAGCCATGTGTTTATAATTAAAAACAAAAACAAGCAAGAGATTATTCAACTTCAATCCAGTGACGATGCAGAATAATCAAATCATTTTAAATATAGTTCGCTTTGTTGTATTAATGCTCTTACAGGTTATTGTATTAAACCATATTAATTTTTTAGGATATGTAAATCCATATGCATATCTGATTTTCATACTACTGTTCCCTTTTGATGCAAGCAAGACACTGCTCATTTTCTTAAGTTTCTTATTAGGACTTAGTATAGATTTATTTTCAGATTCTGGGGGAGTACACGCCGCGGCATGCGTGCTTGTTGGATTTTTACGTCCTGGTATACTGAAATTTTCTTTTGGTGTGAGTTATGAATACAATGCTGTTAAACTAAATAAAGTTACCTTTAAAGAACGTGTATTATACATTACGCTAATGGTGTTTATACATCACTTTGTGTTGTTTGGTCTAGAGATTTTTAGCCTGTCTCACATTGTTTTAATCCTAAAGTCAACGCTATTTTCTGGAATATTCAGTGTGCTACTTATTTTGTGCATACTACTTTTGTTCAACACAAAAGAAAACTAGAAGTGGTACATTAAAGAGTGTTACTGAAATCTAAATGAGAAAGTTTTTATTACTTTTTATTGTTCTTGTTACTGCCCTTGTGTTTACTGGGCGGCTCTTTTACTTGCAAATTTATGACACTTCTTTTGCAAAGCTTTCTGAGAATAATGCAGTAAAAACGGTCTATGATTTCCCGCAAAGAGGATATATATTTGATAGAAACGGCTCTTTATTGGTGCAAAACCAGCCGTCCTATGATGTAATGGTTATTCCAAGAGAGGTTAAAGACTTGGACACGGTGGCGTTTTGCGAACTGCTTCATATTTCTAAAGAAAAATTTCTAAAAAAGCTTGCAACTGCAAAGCGATACTCTCCTCGTTTGGCCTCGCCAATAATACCACAACTCACTAAAGAAGAATATGCCTCACTCTCTGAAAAGATACATAAGCATCGTGGGTTTTTTATTCAAAAAAGATCCTTAAGAGATTATGAAGTGTCACATTCTGCAAATGTCCTTGGATACATTAGAGAAGTAGATCAAAACATTATTGACAGAAACCCTGCCTATGAATTGGGAGAAATAATAGGAATGACGGGTATTGAAAAACAATACGAACAAATATTACGAGGCACAAAAGGGGTAAAATATATTCAGAAGGATAGATTCAACAGAGATATAGGCGCCTACAAAGACGGGATTTTTGACACACTCCCAAAACGCGGAAAAGACATCACCCTCACTATTGATGCTGCGCTACAGGCCTACGGAGAAAAGCTATTTACAAACAAACGAGGTGGTATTGTTGCAATAGAGCCTTCCTCAGGAGAGATTTTATCTCTGGTAACAGCACCCTACTATGATCCGGGCTTACTGGTGGGCAGAGAACGTTCTGAAAATTTCACCAAACTGTATTATGATACCATAGCCATCCCTCTTTTTGATAGAGGGCTTAAGGCGGAGTATCCACCAGGGTCTCCATTTAAAACCCTAACAGCGCTTATTGCTATGCAAGAAAATGTAGTGAGCCTTGATGAAAAAATTGAATGTCGGGGAGGATATTATTACGGAAAAAGAGGACGTAAATTAGGATGTCATGAGCACAAAAGCCCTATAAACTTACAAGGTGGAATTGCCAAATCTTGTAACACCTATTTTTGTACCGTTTACAAACGTGTGATTGAAAAATACAATACACCTCAACAAGGAATTGATAATTGGCGAGGTCATTTAACAAGTTTTGGTTTAGGAAACTACCTTGGATATGACCTGCCTGTTGGTAGTAAAGGTAAAATACCAAGTTCAAAAACATACAATGCAAAATATCCAAACAACAATTGGTATGCAACGGCAACCATATCAAACGCCATAGGTCAAGGAGAGGTGCTCTTAACGCCCATACAAATGGCAAACTTTACGGCAGCTATAGCCAACAGAGGTTGGTGGGTACGCCCTCATGTGATAAAAAACATACAAGATCATGACACTATAGCAAAGGGCTTTAAACACAAAAACAAAACAAGCATAGACCCAAAGTATTTTGAGCCTATCATAGAGGGTATGCATGATGTATATAGAGATGGAACAGCTTCTTTTCTAGAAATACCTGACATAGAAATTTGCGGAAAAACCGGAACTGCAGAAAATTTTAAAAAAATTAATGGTAGTGTAAAACAACTTACAGACCACTCAGTTTTTGTTGCCTTTGCCCCTAAAGACAACCCGAAAATTGCCATTGCTGTTTTTGTTGAAAATGGATATTGGGGTGCGCGTTGGGCAGGAAGAATTGCCAGTCTTATGATAGAGAAGTACATCAAAGGAGAAATCACTAGAACAGATATGGAGGCTTTTGTTTTAAACGGATCTTTGGAAGAGGAGTACAACAAACCTTATGCTGGAAAGCCATTTAAAATCAACCAATAATGGCGACAATAAAAAACACATTAAAATTTGATTGGATTATCATCCTGCTATTTTTATCCTTGGTAAGCATTGGATGGGTAAACATCTATTCTGCATCATACACTCAATCTGGCGGGAGCTTTTTTGACTTTAGCAATATTTACACAAAGCAGCTACTTTGGATTTGCCTTAGCTTTATACTTATTGTATTTATTTTAGCCCTGGAGTCAAAGTTTTATGAGCGGTTTTCGAGTATTATCTACCTAGTATCATTAATTACACTTCTTGGACTCTATGTCCTGGGAAATACTATAAATGGTGCCACATCATGGTATTTAATTGGCCCAGCAAGCATACAACCTAGTGAGTTTGCTAAGGCAGCAACAGCCCTAGCCCTGGCAAAATATGTGAGTGATATACAAACCAACATGAACGCTTTTAAAGATCAGCTCAAAGCGTTTCTTATTTTGGCCCTGCCTGCTATATTTATTATTCCGCAGCCAGACCCAGGTAGCGCTTTAATCTATGTTGCCTTTATTTTTCCTTTATATCGAGAAGGGCTCCATTTTGTTTACTTACTGCTTGGTTTTTTTGCCGCCGCACTGTTTGTAGGAACCTTAGTTGTAGGTGCTCCTTGGATTGGACTTTTAGTGGCACTTATTACCATTGGTATCTTCCTTAGGAATAAAAAACAAAAGAAAAAACCCTCTATTTTTAAATATGCAACCATTGCCTTGGCGTGTATTAGTTTTGCTTTTTCTGTAAGTTATATATTCAACAATGTATTCGAACAGCGCCACAGAGACAGATTTAATATTGTACTGGGTAAAGAAATAGACACCAAGGGGATAGGATATAACACCAACCAAAGTGAAATTGCTATTGGCAGTGGCGGATGGTTTGGTAAAGGTTGGACTCAAGGCACACAAACCAAAGGTAATTTTGTTCCAGAGCAACACACAGATTATATTTTTAGTACCGTTGGGGAAGAATGGGGTTTTATTGGTAGCCTAGGGGTGGTCATTTTATTTATCTTTTTAATAATAAGAGTGCTAGTACTGGCAGAAAAACAAAAGAGCCAATTTGCCCGGGTGTATGGGTATAGTGTAGGCGCTATCCTTTTCTTTCACTTTTTTATAAATGTAGGAATGGTAACTGGCTTGTTTCCTACCGTAGGGATTCCATTACCTTTCTTTAGCTATGGAGGTTCCGGCTTATGGGGCTTTACTATTTTACTGTTTATTTTTGTAAGACTTGATGCTTCAAACTATTACTACACATAAAGGTATTAATTTTTCACATCTAATGCATCTCGAAGGGCATTACCAACCAACATAAATGCAGTTACCAAACTCATAATGGCGAGCCCTGGTATGATTGCCAGATAAGGCTTACCCAAAACAATATAGCTGTAATGATCTTTAATAATACCTCCCCAACTAGGCATTGGGGGCTGGGCTCCAATACCCAAAAAGCTAAGTCCACTTTCTATAAGGATTGCACCTGCAAAATTAGCCGCGCTAATAATGATAACTGGCGCCATAATATTGGGTAATATATGCTTTGTAATAATTCTATAATCTGTGAAACCTAAGGCTCTGGCAGCAGTTACATATTGCATTTGTTTTACACTCATAACCTGCCCTCTTACCACTCTAGCTACTTCTACCCACATGGTTAACCCTACGGCTATAAAAACCTGCCAAAAACCCTTTCCAAGAGCCAAGGTAATGGCAATGACTAATAAAAGAGTTGGGATGGACCATGTAACATTAATAATCCACATTATAATGGCATCTACTTTTCCGCCAAAATAACCTGCAATAGCGCCCAGTGAAACACCTATTATAAGAGATATAAAAACAGCAACAAAACCAATAGCTAAAGAAATACGTATACCAATTAACATTCTGCTAAGCAAGTCTCGGCCATACTTATCGGTGCCTAACAAAAAAGTTTGTTCTTTAATATACCTAGTTGGAATCTGGCTTGATGCCGCAAGATTTGGAAACCGATCAAGTGAAAAATCTTTTGTAAGACCAGAGCCATCTTCTGTATACTGAGAGATAGAAATACCATTTTGCAGAACACTATAGTCACTTATTGGAATTTCAGTAGTAGCATTTTCATTGCCAAAGAAAAAAGTATAAAATCCTTTTTGCTTTTCTAAGCCAGCAGGTAAAACAAGCATTTTAACTGTAAATCCTGGCGCTTTGGAGTGTATAGATAAATGCATTTGATTTGCGTTTTCACTATTATCTGGCGCCAAGCCATAGGCGAAAATTGCCACCATCACAGCCAAGGTTAAAAACGCAACACTCAGCATTCCCCAAAAGTTTTTACAAAACTTCTGAAAGGCTAATTGTGATAATGATGTGGCTTTTTTCACAAGGTAAATGTAGCAAAACTTAGCCACTTATAAGGCAGAAAAAAACCTGCTATAATTGTTGAATCATAGCAGGTTGTATAAATGATAATGAAAATTAATTTTTCAGTTTTGGTGCATTTCCATTTTTAATATTTGCCAGCTTTAGATCTTGCAAAACACTAATTGCCTCCTCAAGGTATACATCTTTAGTTAGGTTTTTATGCCATCTTTTACGTTTCTCAACCAAGGTGGTGTCTTCACGCATCAAAACTAGCTCATCTGGGAGTGAGCGGTAACTTAACTTATTGTCATAGGTGTCTAAAGAATCAAATTTATTTACAGCCTGCTTATTTTCATCTATTTGGGCAGTGTAGCCAGTTAAATTTAGTGTTACATCCATTTGGTCACGACGCTCTTTAATGTACAAAGCGTTTTGCTCGATAAGTTTTAATTGATTGTTTTGAGCAATTCGTTTTCTACTTTTATCTATGGTTGCCTGATAATCTATATATCCTTCCCAAAGCTGAAAACTTGCTGGAGTTATTTTATCATAAGGCAATGGGTTGTCATAATCTCGCTCTCCTACATCAAAATAACTGTACCTATCTGGCATCACCACATCACTTTTAACGCCTTCTAACTGAGTAGACCCTCCATTGACTCTATAAAATTTTTGAGTGGTTAGCTTCAAAGCGCCCATATCTCCTTGATCATTTTTACGCAACCATCTATTTAAATCTACCACATTTTGAACCGTACCTTTACCGTAGGTTTGTTTGCTTCCAATAATAATAGCTCTTTTATAATCTTGCATGGCTGCTGCCAATATTTCTGAGGCAGATGCAGAAAGCTCGTTTACTAAAATAACAAGAGGGCCATCCCAAATAATTGCGGCATCTTTATCTTCTAGCACATCTTTAGTGCCATCACTACTTGCAACTTGAACAACGGGGCCTTCTTTAATGAAAAGCCCTGCAATATCAACTGCAGTTCTTAAAGAACCTCCTCCATTATTTCTTAAATCTAGCACCAACCCTTCTATCCCCTCTTTTTTAAGGCTAAGAATTTCCTTTTTAATATCTGTGGCTGCATTGCGTTCTTTATAGTTTTGCATGTTAAAATAAAATGCCGGCAAATTAATTAAACCATAGGTGTTGTCTTGTTTGTCAATTACTGTAGATTTTGCATAGGTTTCCTCCAATTCTACAACATCACGTGTTATTATTTCTTCTCTTATGGATCCATCTACTCCCTTTACAGTAAGTATTACCTTTGATCCCTTTGGACCTTTAATTAGTTTTACAGCATCATCAATTCTCATCCCAACAATACTTACCGGTTCAAGCTCATCTTCTTGTCTAACTTTCAATAAAACATCTCCTACCTCGACGTGCTCACCACGCCAAGCAGGTCCACCACTAATAACTTCTATAACGTTTATATAGTCTTTCTTTTTTTGGAGTCTGGCTCCAACACCTTCTAGTTTTCCAGACATACGCTGGTCAAAACGATCTCTATCTGGAGGCGCCATATAGTTTGTGTGTGGATCAAACTGCTCCACAATTGTGGTTAAGAAAATAGCAAAATAATCTTTACGTTGCAGATCATCTGTAAAATCATAATACTCCTCTAAGCTAGTTTGTGTAGAGGCTCTAGATTTCTGTTCTAATTGTGTATCTGTTAAGTCTTCATTACCCGAGGCAATGTATTGTTTTGATTGTTTAAGGGCCTCAGCCTTTCTTTTTTCAACGGTTTGTTTTTCTTCTAGAAAATCATAATAGGTAGAGATGGTAGAAAACTTTAATTGTTTTCTCCATCGGGCCTGCAACTCTTTTTTATTGTTTGCATAGCTAGAGGCATCGTAATCTACATTGATGGTTTCATCTTTTGTATAATCAAAAGGAGTGCTCAATGCGTTTTGATAGATTTTTTTTGATTCCTCCATACGCAGTACTAGACGATCATAAACCAAATTAAAGAAAGACAAATCTTTCATTTTTAATTGATCATCAATTTGGAGTTTATACTGCTCAAATTCTTGAATATCCTGCGCTAAAAAATAGCGCTTAATTGGGTCAACCCCATCAATAAACTTGGTGTATACAGCCATAGAAAAAGCATCATCTATGGGCGGGGCATCATAGTGCCATTTTTCAAGAACATAGGTTACCAAATCTATTAAGAGCTTGTCTTTCTCTGGATTATCAAAGCTTTTGGTGGTAAAGCTGCAAGATGCTGCCGCTACAAAAACAGCCAATAAGAGTACTTTAAAATTCTTTTTCATCAGTTGCATAAACTATCTTTTTAAATCACGCTAAAAATATATAAAAAACCATGCCAAGCCTCTTTATAATTCCTATTTTTTTGTTAATAGATGGCTAAAAATTGTTATTTTTCTACATGGCTATACATACAATTAATAACTGTATTTTTGTAGGACAAACACAGTACCAATGAACGCAAAAAAACCATTAATTTTAGTTACTAATGACGATGGCATTACGGCCCCTGGAATTAGAGCACTCATTGAAGTTGCAACTACTTTTGGAGATGTTGTGGTGGTAGCTCCAGATGCACCCCAAAGTGCAATGGGACACGCCATAACTATTAACGATACTATATACTGTAATAGTATACTAATTGACAAAGATGCTCCTCAAAAAGAATATAGCTGCAGTGGCACTCCCGTAGATTGTGTGAAAATTGCAATTAATGAGTTGCTAGACAGAAAACCAGACATGTGCATAAGTGGTGTAAACCATGGGAGTAATTCTTCTATTAATGTAATATATAGTGGTACCATGAGCGCAGCTGTTGAGGCAGGAACCGTTGGTATTCCATCTATTGGGTTTTCTTTACTAGACTATTCTCTAGAGGCAGATTTTGAACCTGCAAAAAAATACATCAAGCTAATGATTGAAAAATGTCTTGCCCAGGGGCTCCCCTCTGGAGTTGTACTTAATGTAAACATCCCTAAACTACCACAAGAGAAAATTAAAGGTGTAAAAGTGTGCAGACAAGCAGATGCGTATTGGCAAGAAAAATTTGACAAAAGAACAAGCCCACTTGGGAGAGATTATTACTGGCTCACAGGAGCGTTTATAAATAAAGACAAAGGCGAAGACACTGACGAATGGGCGCTTGCCAATGGATACGTATCTGTGGTTCCAGTACAATTCGATTTAACAGCACACCATGCCATAAAAGACATTAATACCTGGGATTTATAGATGAAAAAACAAATAATATTAGGCTTTCTAACCGGGATCATTGCAAATGTAATAGGAGTTGGCATGTGTCTGGTCATCATATCCTTTTTAAAAGGAACGAGCGTTTCAGAAGTTTTTGATTTTTACTTAAAAACTGGAAATGCATGGGCAGTATTAACATTGGGGGCTTTACCAAACCTGGTATTGTTTTTTGGTTTTTTAAAGTTTGATCGAGATTACCGAGCTAGAGGTGTTGTAATGGCTACATTTATTGCAGCTATTGCAGCATATGTACTATATTTTAATTAATTTTTGTTTCTGAAATTTTAGAACAACATACTATATGAAGTATTATATCATTGCAGGAGAGGCCTCAGGAGATTTGCATGGTGCAAACCTAATCAAATCAATAAAGGCTAAAGATTCAAAAGCTAGTTTTAGGTTTTGGGGTGGAGATTTAATGCAACAACAAACCCAAGGTCTGGTAAAACATTACAGAGATCTTGCCTTTATGGGTTTTATTGAAGTTCTATTTAACCTAAGAACTATTTTTAAAAATATTTCTATTTGCAAAAAAGACATTACAGCCTTCCAGCCAGATGTAATTATCTTTATAGACTATCCTGGATTTAATTTACGTATTGCCAAATGGGCAAAGAAAGAAGGTTTCAAAACACATTATTATATCTCCCCTCAAATATGGGCCTGGAAAGAAGGAAGAATTAAAGACATAAAAGCAGATGTGGATGCCATGTATGTTATCCTTCCCTTTGAGAAAGACTTCTACCAAGACAAACATAATTTTCCGGTACATTTTGTTGGACACCCACTTATTGACGCCATTGACAATAGAGAACAGACAAACAAAGAAGCATTTGCCAAACTCCATGGACTAGACCAAAGGCCTATTATTGCGCTGCTGCCAGGAAGCAGAAAGCAAGAGATATCAAAAATGCTGCGTATTATGCTATCTATTACAGATACCTTTGAAGACTACCAATTTGTGATAGCGGGAGCCCCAAGTCAAGACGCATCATTTTATGCTCCTTTTTTAAAAAAGCAAAACATACACCTACTGTTAAACAAAACCTATGATTTACTTTCGGTATCTCGTGCTGCAATTGTTACCTCAGGAACAGCTACCCTAGAAACAGCACTCTTTAAAGTTCCGCAAGTTGTTTGTTACAAAGGAAACGCAATATCTGTGGCCATTGCAAGACAAGTTGTTAAGCTTAAATACATTTCTCTAGTAAACCTTATTCTAGACAAAGAAGTGGTTACAGAGCTCATCCAGGGAGATTTCAACACCCAGCGTTTAATTAAAGAGCTTACCAAAATTCTAGACAAAGACAATAGAGCATCATTGCTTAAGTCTTACGATGCCTTAGAGCAAAAATTAGGAGGAATAGGCGCCAGTGATGCAACGGGACAGCTAATCGTTGACGCGCTAAAATAAAGGGCTACAATCTTCTTAAAAACAAATTTGCGCAACCCAAAACAAAGTAATGTATAGATTTTTAGTACTTTTAAAAAAACTCCCAAGGTTATAGGTTTTTCGCGCCTATAGATTGAAACACTCCAACCCGTTTATAATTACAACCGCCTTAGCATTTGCTATAGGTATTGGTATTGGTTTTTTTAAAGCCGACTCCCTCCCTCTGCTACTCCCAGTAATATGTTTGCTACTTGTGGTACTAACTATTTTTTGGTTTACAAGTAGAAATAGTTTTTACAACAGCCCTTGGTTTGGCGGGGTACTAAGTCTATTTTTTATAGCCTTGGGTTGTTATAAGTACCAAATCACAATTCCTAAATTTCAGCAACAGCATTACATTCATACCCTAACCCAGCAAAGACCTCTTGTACAACTACAAATTAAAGAAATCTCAAAGCCAGACACCTATAATTACAAATATAGAGCGGTCATAGAAGCCCTAGACGGAGTTTCGTGCAAAGGGAATATCGTTTACCTAATTACCAAAGACAGTCTAGCAAAACCACTTACTATTGGTGACAGGGTTATATTAAATGAAAAATTAACTCCTGTAATTGGGCCAAAAAACCCTTACCAATTTAACTATGCAGCTTATTTAAAAAATCAAGGCATATACCATGAAATTCGTAGCAGCTATTGTGAGATTTTAAAACTAGAGCCAGCTGCATCCTCTTTAAAAGGATATGCAGAAAAATTTAGAAACTACTGCATTTACAAACTAGCACAAACAAGCATTTCTCAAAAAGAACTGGCCGTCATACAGGCATTAATTTTAGGACAAAAAAAAGCCTTAGACAAACAACTATACCAAAGTTATGCGGCTGCAGGAGCCGTCCACATATTAGCAGTTTCTGGATTACACGTGGGCATACTATATGCTATATTACTGATGCTACTAGCTCCCGTAACTAGACTTGAAAAAGGAGAAATTATTCGTAGTGTTTCTATTGTTTTGAGCTTGTGGTGTTACGCCCTTGTTACAGGATTATCTGCCTCAGTGTGCAGAGCTGTTACCATGTTTAGTTTTTTTGCTTTTGCGCAAGCTTTGGGTAGAAAAACCAGTACTATAAATACCCTGAGTTTGTCATTTATATGTTTGTTAATGTACAACCCTTTGTATGTATTTCAGGTTGGGTTTCAATTAAGTTACCTAGCGGTTTTGTCAATTATTACAATACAACCCAAACTTGCAAGTTATTACACACCTAGTAACAAACTAACCAAACTACTATGGAATACCATGACTGTTACCATTGCCGCGCAAATTGGGCTTGGGCCATTGAGTATCTATTATTTTAATCAATTTCCAGGATTATTTTTCATTACCAACATCATTGTATTGCCTTTACTTGGAGCGGTATTAAGTATTGGGTTTGTGATAGTAATTCTTGGATGTTTTAATATCCTGCCAGATAGTGTGGCAAAAATATATGGAGGCATGATAGCCATACTCAATGATTTTATTACCTGGATAGCCGCCCAAGATGCTTTTTTATTTAAAGAGATTTCTTTCCCTAAGCCGTTTTTATTTATGAGCTATGGTGTTATTATCTGCCTATTATTGGTATGCAGAAAATGGAATTTCAAGAACCTGATGTTTTTCCTAGGATCTTGCGGAGTTACCCTAGGTATCTTAACTACAATGAAGGTGTATCCAACACCGGGGCACCTTATTGTATTTCACAAATACAAACAAACACTCCTTGGGGTTAAACAAAAACACCAAACAACTTTGTTTGTTCCAGATAGTATAACTCCCGCTTTGGCTAGTCTCATTTCAAGTTACAAAACAGCAAATTACAACAGCAGTAGTACACAAGAAAAATTACCTATGGTGTTTAGCTATAAAGAGACACCTGTTTTAATTATGGATAGTGTTGGGGTATTTCCAAAAGCCTTACAAAAACCAGTTGTTGTATTAACTCAAAACACGCAAATACATCTTGCGCGTTTTATAGATAGTGTATCGCCCAGGCGTATCATAGCAGATGGAAGCAATTATAAAAGCTACGTAGATCGCTGGAGGCAAACATGCATTGAAAAAAAAATCCCTTTTCACAGCACCTATGAAAAAGGAGCTTTTATATGGCAATAAGTATTACCTGGATTTAAAAGTACCTTTAAAATTCTTTTGATACATATCCCACTGTGCTCTGGTGGTTATCTCCTTGTATTTATCTGTAGCAATCATTTTTAAAAACAGCTCTAACTCTTGAGGTGTTTGATACCCAACTATAGACTGAATTAATGTCCCGTCACTCTCAAAAAATGCCAAACTAGGATATCCTTGAAGCTTTAATGCATCTGCAAAAAAATGAGTAGCATTTCTACCGCGTTTAGCCTCTCTGTAATTTGGGTTTGTGTAGGTAAACCCCTGATATGTGATTGGGTCTTTACCCTCTGCATTAAACTTTACAGGGTAAAAGTGTTCATTTATATAAGCAATCACATCAGGATTACTAAACGTGTTTTTATCTAATAGTTTACAAGGGCCACACCAGGTGGTGTATACATCCATAAATATTTTTTTGGGTGTTTTTTGTTGGGCAAGCAGCGCCTGGTCCATTGACATCCATGCTATTTCTTGAGCTGTTAAGGCTGCTGTAGAGATTAAAAAAACGAGAAGTAAAATAGCTTTTTTCATAAACTGTAATAAACAAAAAACGTTCCATAAATGGAACGTTTTTTATGAGTGTAAATTGTACTGTTAGCGAACTCCATGCATTAATTTCTTAATAACAGGATATAATGCAGCAGACAAAACACCAAGTCCTATTGCAACAGCTGTTAGCAACCAGAAAAAGTAACTTAATCCCTCTGACTTAGCAATACCCTCTGAGGCTTCTCCAAAAACACCAGCTAACTTCATACCAATGGCCACCGCAAGGTACCAAATACCGAACATCATTGCTATCATTCTTCCTGGCACTAACTTACTAACATAGGAAAGTGCTACTGGCGAAATACATAACTCACCCATTGTATGGAAAAAATACACTAAAATTAACCATATCATGCTTACAGATGCGGTTTTAGCACCTACAGGAATATCTGCTGCTCCAATTGCAACACATGCCATACCAATACCAAGTAAAACCATACCTATTGCATATTTCATGTTAGCGTTAGGATTATATTTACTCTCCCACCATTTTGAAAACAGAGGAGCCATTGCTATAATAAATAAAGAATTTAACACCCCAAACCAAGATGCAGGTACCTCTGCAATTTCTTTTTGGAATTCTGTGTATAACATCCATAGAGCAATAATCCATATAATGATAAAACTTAATCCCAAAAATATATTTGACAATGCATATTTTGAGAATGTCTTCTTAAACAACAACCACAATACCCATGTAATGATACCTAGAGGTATTATTGTCATTAATGAATTAATAACTTTAAAGATTAATGCGGTATCTCCCTCTAAAACTCTTTGTGTATAATCTCTAGCAAAAATGGTTAAAGAACTTGGGGCTTGTTCAAAAATTGCCCAGAAGAAAATTGTTATAAATGCAAAGAAAACAACTGCAATCATACGATCTCTTATAATTCGAGTATATTTTGGAATTCTTATAAATAGCAACATTATGAACAAGATCAATGCAAAAATTATGATGATGTTTGGACCAGACATGCCAAAAGCCTCAAAATTAAAAAGGTTGTACTTCCCGTCACTAATCTTAGCTACAGGATCATTTAAAATCCAAGCTAAACCAAGTACAGAAGAGATAGCAATTAAAGTTAACTGAAATGGCGTAAATGGATTTAATTTATTTTCATCTAAGGAGGTGTCTATTGTTTCATCAATTTCCACAGAAGGTTTTAACCCTATACTCCCAAAAATATCCTGAGCAAACCAAAATTGCAACAAGCCAAATAACATAAAGATTCCAGCCACTCCAAATCCCCAACTCCAACCTATTGTTTCTCCTAAGTATCCACAAAGTAAAATTCCTAAAAATGCACCAGCATTAACTCCCATATAAAAAATAGTATAAGCTCCATCTTTCTTCTCAGGTTTATCAGCATACATTTTAGAAATAATTGAAGTCATGTTTGGTTTAAAAAAACCACTACCAAAAACAAGTAATGTCAACCCAGTATATATAAAAAAAGGTGTTTCAATTGCCATCGCTCCATGACCTAAAGTCATAAGTAAGGCCCCTATAACAACTGCCCATCTATACCCAATTTTCTTGTCTGCCATATATCCACCTAATAATGTGGATAGATAAACTAATGATGTATATGTACCAAAAATAGCAAAAGCGTGTTCTCTTGGCCAGCCCCAACCACCATCCATTAAGGATGCGGTAAAAAACATAACTAATAATGCTCGCATTCCATAATAAGAGAAACGCTCCCACATTTCAGTAAAAAATAGCACAAACAACCCAGCTGGGTGTCCTATAACTTTGTCTTTAAATAGGTTTTCAATATCTGTATTCATATTTTAATTTTAAGTTATTTAAATAAAGGAGCCTTGTGTTTTTATGGAAGGCTTTATATATTATTAATTCTAGGTTAATTCAAATTATTCTGTTTGGGTATTAATTATTCTTTCATTATCCTCAGCGCCATGTGTTAATTTTTCAAGTTTATTTCTAAACACCATGACCAATAAACCAAATAGTACACAAAAAACAGCAATGCCAGTAAAAATAGTATACTCTCCAAGTTCAGAAGCTGATTCACCTAAAAGACCTGCAAGTTTGTTACCAAAACCAGTCATTGCAAAATACACCCCCATCATTATTGAACCGTATTTTACCGGTGATAATTTTGTGATATAAGATAATGCTACAGGTGACAAGCATAATTCACCAATTGTATGGAATAAATAAGCTAATACTAACCAATACATTGCAGAAGAACCCCCGTCATCATATTGCATTGAAGCTCCAGTCATAAAAAAGAAACCTGCCCCCATGATTATTAGCCCTAAAATCATTTTAAATAATGATGTAGAGAGTTTACCATTTAATTTTCGTTTAGCCCAATACGCAGCGACAACTGTACCAAAAATTATTATAAACATCGCGTTTAAAGACTGAAACCAAGATGCTGGAACTTCCCAACCCATTAACATTCTGTTGGTTTTCTCTGATGCGTAAATATTCATTAACCCACCAGCTTGCTCAAAAGCTCCCCAAAACACAATTACTAATAAGAATGAAATAAATAGCACAACTACTCTATCTTTTTCGATTTTTGAAAGTGGTCTTTTTGAAGCTGCCTTTTCTTCTTCATTTTCTGAAGTTCCTAAGAAATTACCAACATGTTTTAAATGCTTTTGTCCAAGAACATATTGTATTAAACCTAATGCCATACCAATTCCAGCAAGACCAAAACCGTAATGCCATCCATAGACTTCACCAACATAGCCAACAATTAAACTTGATAAGAAAGCACCAACATTAATCCCAATATAAAATATTGTAAAACCTTTATCCCTTCTAATATCACCTTGTTTATACAAGCCTCCTACCATTGTAGAAATATTAGGTTTCAACATACCCACACCTCCAATAATTAAGCCTAATCCGGTGTAGAATGCCCACATCTCTTCCACAGCTAAAACACTATGACCAAATACTAAAAGAATACCTCCAAGTAACACAGATTTTCGCTGCCCTATAAGTTTATCTGCAATGATACCCCCTGGAATAGAAGCTACATAAACTAGCATCGTATAGGTTCCATATAGTGACAATGCATCTCCATTAGACCAACCTAATCCTGCATTATCTGCAGTTGCTTCAGCAACTAAATAAAGCACGAGAATTGCGCGCATACCATAATAAGAAAAGCGCTCCCACATTTCTGTAAAAAATAGTACGTAGAGTCCTACGGGATGTCCAAATAATTCTTTCGGTTTTACTAATTGGGTAGTTGCCATAAATATATGATTAGTTAGTTAGTTGATTATAAGTTCTGTTTTATAAAATTGGTCATTTTAGTATATAAATGCAGGCGTGTGTTACCTCCATAAATACCGTGATTTTTGTCTGGATAAATAGCCCAGTCAAACTGTTTATTGGCCTGCACTAATGCTTCTACCAAACGGGTGGTGTTTTGCACATGTACATTGTCATCTGCACTACCATGTACTAGTAAAAACTTTCCTTTTAAACCGTCTACATGATACATCGGTGAGTTGGTGTCATAGCCACTAGCATTTTGTTGAGGTGTAGACATATAACGCTCTGTGTAGATAGTATCATAAAATCTCCAGCTACTTACCGGAGCTACTGCAATTGCCATAGAGAAGGTCTCTGGCCCTTGAAACAAACAGTTACTTGACATAAAACCACCATAACTCCAACCCCAAATACCAATTCTATTGGCATCTATATACGGTAGAGCACCCAATTTATTTGCTGCAGTAATTTGATCCTGCACTTCATATTTTCCAAGCTCTAACTGTGTTACTTTCTTAAAATCTCTTCCTTTTAAACCAGTCCCTCTCCCATCTATACACACTACAATATACCCTTGTTGTGCGAGCATCTGGTGCCAATAATCATTAGTCCCGTTCCATTTATTGGCTACATTTTGAGAACCAGGACCCGAGTATTGATACATAAAAAGGGGATATTTTTTGGAAGGGTCAAAATCCAAAGGTTTTATGGTATACATGTTTAAATCATTCCCGTTTACAGAGATGGTAGAAAATTCTTTTTCAGACATTTTATACCCCGCCACTTTGCTGGCTAAATCTGTATTATCTTTTAGTTGTTTAAGTTCTGCTGCTGTTTTGGCATCATGCAGAGTAAAGACACTTGGAGTGGTAGCGCTTTGAAATGTATTGATATAGTATGAGTAATCTGCACTAAAGGCGGCGCTGTTGGTTCCAGTGGCTACAGATAGCTCTTTCTTGTTTTTCCCTTTTGCGTTAATACTATACACACCACGGTTAATACTGCCGTTTTCTGTACTTTGGTAAAACACGGTATTACTTTTTGGGTCATACCCGTAATAATTAGTAACCTCCCAGGCACCTTGAGTGATTTGATTTTTAAGATCTCCACTTTTATTAAAATGGTAGATATGATTCCAACCATCACGCTCGCTGGTCCAAATAAAGCTATTGTCGTTGAAAAAAGTTAGGTTATCTGTGACATCAACATAGGCATCATCTTTTTCTTGTAACACAAGAGAGGTTTGGTTTTTATTGGCATCAACAAAAATAAGATCTATGGTGTTTTGTTTTCTATTTGTAGTCTGGACACTAAGTACGTTGGTATCTTGGGTCCATTTAATTCTTGGGATGTAATAGTTATTGTGCCCAGACAAATCTACATTACTTGTTTTTTCACTCTCAAGATCATAAAGGTGCAATGAAACTTGTGCATTGGGATCTCCAGCTTTAGGATATTTAAAAACTTGTTGGGTTGGGTATAATCCTGTCCCGTACACATCCATAGAAAAACGCGGCACATTGGTTTCATCAAACTTAATATATCCTATTTTAGACCCGTCTTTATTCCACTCAAAAGCTCTTACAAAAGCAAACTCTTCTTCATACACCCAGTCTGTAATACCATTAATAATGCTATTTTTAAGACCGTCTTTGGTGATTTGAGTAGTAACACCAGTGCTTAGGTTTTTAATAAAAATATTATTATCATACCCATAGGCCACTTTGGTTCCGGCAGGATTTAATATTGGTTCTTGTATTTTATTTTCTGAAACAAGCATCATTTTTTTAGTAACCACGTCATACACGTAATAGGTTCCTAGGGTAGAGCGTCTATAGATTTGTTGTAAATCTGTTGCTAATAAAACTTTAGTTTCATCTTCGCTAAGGGTGTATGTGTAAAAATAATTCGCATCCTTTATTTGAGATGAAGATACTATTGTGTTTACTTTTTTTCCGGTTATGTAATCATACACATCTACAGAAGATCCGCCAGATAGCCTGTTGTAGTTAAGCACTGCATATTGTTTGCCGTTTTTAAGAGAACGTAATTCATCAAGGCCTTGGGTTCTAAAATCACCGCTCCATATTTCTTCAAGATTGATTTGTTTTTGTTGCCCTGTTGCAACACTAAAACTTATAATAAAAAGGAGCAAAAAGCCTAGGCGCATAATTGTATTTAATGTGTTAATTTTATAGTATCACAAGTTTAATAAAATTATATGAAACAAGGCCCTTTTTTGGAGTTAAAAACAAGGATAGTAAGGCGCCAGTAAAAATAGTAAGCTCCTAAAAAAATTATTATTTCAAGGTGCTTTGATTTTAAGCAACATTATATGCTTTGTAGTATCTTTGACTTTTAAAACTAAAATGTATGTCAAATCCAATCTCAGGATTTTCAAAACTTTCAAAGGCTCAAAAAATAGCGTGGCTTACCAAGACCTATTTTAAAGCAAACGAGCAAGCAACAGATGTGTTAAAGAGGTATTGGAACTCAGACAACGAGTTACAAAAACTGCATGACGATTTTATAGAAAATACAATATCTAATTATTACTTGCCTATGGGTATTGCGCCAAATTTCTTGGTAAACCAAGATTTATATGCAATCCCAATGGTTATTGAAGAAAGCTCTGTGGTGGCTGCTGCAAGTAATGCTGCAAAATTCTGGCTAGACAAAGGCGGCTTTACAACCCAGGTTATTAGTACCATTAAAAACGGACAGGTTCATCTTAATTTCTTCGGAAATACTGCAGACATGACTGCTTTTTTCGGTGTTGTAAAACCCAAACTAATCGCTAGTATTTCGCAGGTTGAAACAAACATGAAAAAACGTGGCGGTGGGCTAATTGATATCCAGCTCATAGATAGCACAGATACCTTAGATGGTTTTTTTCAGCTTCATTGTACTTTTGAAACACTCGACGCCATGGGCGCCAACTTTATAAACACCTGCTTAGAAACCTTTGCACGAACCCTTGAAAGAGAAGCCAAATCTTATAAAGCATTTATCACCACACAAACCTATCCAGAGGTTGTCATGAGTATTTTGTCTAACTACACTCCAGAATGTTTGGTTAGAGCCTCTGTGTCCTGTCATGTTGATCTTTTAGCGCAAAAAGACCTTGATGGCCGTCTGTTTGCTCAAAAGATAGTTAGAGCCATAGCAATTGCAAAAGCAACTCCAAGAAGAGCCGTTACACACAACAAAGGAATCATGAACGGTATTGACGCCGTTATACTAGCAACCGGTAATGACTTTAGAGCCGTAGAGGCAGCAGTGCATGCATATGCTTGTAAAGATGGCCAGTACAGTAGCCTAACACACGCTAGTGTAGAGAACGATATTTTTAAAATGTGGATTGAACTCCCACTTGCTCTTGGAACCGTTGGTGGTTTAACATCACTACACCCTTTGGTAGGTTTTGCTTTTGATTTATTACAAAAGCCAAATGCTAAAAAACTAATGCAGTTAGTAGCTGTTGCCGGCTTGGCACAAAACTTTGCCGCATTGCGCTCTTTGGTGACTACTGGAATCCAAAAAGGACATATGAAAATGCATTTAATGAATATTTTAAACGGAGTTCAAGCAACAGATGCAGAAAAAGCGTTGGCTGTAACACATTTTACATCCCATCAAGTATCTCACAGCGCAGTGATCGCTTTTGTAGAACAACTAAGAGCATAAGGTGAGTAAACAAACCACATATAAAAGCAATGGTAAACTTCTAATTACAGGAGAGTATGTTGTTTTGGATGGGGCCACTGCCCTGGCCATACCTACCAAGTTTGGACAATCTCTCACTGTTACAGATAATAATGAGCAGACCCTTCACTGGGTTAGTAAAGATCATACCGGGAACATTTGGTTTGAAACACATATAGACCTCACAACCCTTACCAGTAGCAATACATCTAAGATAGCCAAAACACTTTGTACTATTTTACAAACGGCTAGAATACACAACACTTCATTTTTAGAGCAAAGTAAAGGTGTAGCGGTACTAACACAATTAGATTTCCCGAGAGATTGGGGGCTAGGAACTTCCTCTACCCTTATCAACAACATAGCACAGTGGGCCCAAATAGACCCCTTTACGCTCTTAAAAGAAAGTTTTGGAGGTAGTGGTTATGATATTGCTGCAGCGCAGCACAATACCCCTATTTTTTATACCTTAAAAGATAACATGCCACAGGTGCAACCCTGCACGCTTACTTGGAGCTTTACAAAGCATTTGTTTTTTGTGCACCTTAACCAAAAACAAGATAGCAATCAGGCAATTAACACCTACAGGAAACTACAGAAAGATACTAGAATACTTGAGGCCATTACAGATTTAAGCAAAAAAACACTTGTCTGTTACACCCTTGAAGATCTAGAAAGAATTCTAAATGCACATGAAAAGAAGATAGCTTCACTTCTGGGGCAAGCTACTGTAAAGGAATTAATATTTCCGGACTACCCAAAGACTATTAAAAGCCTTGGCGCCTGGGGGGGAGACTTTGTCCTGGCCACAGGAAGCACACAAGATATGGCTTATTTTAAAGATAAAGGGTACACCACTATCATTGCCTTTGATGATATGATTGCATAAAAAAGCCTAAGAGTCAAAACACCTTGTGAGCATTAAAATAGTGAAAAAAAAAGCGCAACCTAAAGGTTGCGCTAATTTGTAATTATATGTTTAGGTAACTTAAGCTGTTTTCTTACAAGCTAAAGAATAGATAACTAAACCAAATCCAATTTTGTTAATTGCATCTGCAATGTTGTATAATACTTGCATATCTAGTTCCATTCCGAAGAATAAACCTGCATCACCATACCATCCTGCTGTTCCTGCCATGTAACCAACTGGGTAAATTGCCCAACCAACTAACACGAACCAACAAAGGATTTTGTGTGCATGTAATACATCTCCACCAGCTTCTTTTGCTAGTTTTGCTGCTCCACCTAACCAAATCTCGTATACTATTACGAAATAAGCTAAACCAGATATTGTTCCCCAAAGAACTGCATCAGTTCCCATTTCTCCCATGTATCCTGTAACTAACATGATCACAGAAAGGAAAATTAAACGCCACATTAAAGATTTTTTGGCTCCTGCTACTTTTAGAATTAAGTAGAACTCAACGCACATTAGCGGAACAGTTAAAATCCAATCCACATATCTAAATGCAGTAATGTTCATTGCATCTCCAGCCATAGCTGCATCACGCATGTACATGTAATGTACTGCTGCAATAAAAGTAATTAAACCAGACACTAAAACAGAAGTTCTCCATTTTTTGTCAAATTGATTTAACGATAAGAAAAAGAAAGCAGAAGCTGCCATCATTGCCATACATCCTATAAAGAATGTAAAATTCACTGGGCTGTTTACATCTCCCAAAAGAATTAGTAAAGTAGAATTTGTCATGTTTTATTAATTTTGTTTATTGTTTATAGGTATAAATAAAACAAAAAAAAACGCAACAACCAAACACTTTTTAAAGTAATTTGATAAAATTGAATAAATAATATTACTAATTTAATAAATTTAGCACATGAACATTAACAATATCTTGATTACCAGCACCTTTTTCTGCCTTTGGCTTACAAGCCAAATCCCAGAAAACGCACAATACAGCATCGGTTTGTTTTTTATTTTTACCCTAGGGATCCTTCATGGATCAAATGACCTCTCTATTGTAGGTAAATTAAAAGAAGTGGCTACCCTAAAAAGGCTGGGGCTATTTTTATCTGGATATATTTTAGTGGTAGTTATTGCAGCGCTTATATTTTATGTGGCACCCAAAATTGCTATGTTATTTTTCATTTTATTTAGTGGGTATCATTTTGGAGAGCAACACTTTCATAAAAGCATAAAGAAAAGCTCTCTAACAAGTGCCATACTATTTATGAGCTATGGTTTGGTCGTGCTATTTTTAATACTGGCCTTAAATATAGCAGAGGTTTCAGTCATTATAAAAGACATCATTGGCAATACCCTTGACGCCAATGTATATTACTACTGCTTACTTGGGTCCTTTATTGTATTTATTTTGGTGGGTATTAAATACTACCTAGACCATACCTTTAGTATTAAAACAGTTGCCTACGAGCTTTTCTTATTGCTTGTCTTTTATATAGTTTTTAGTAGTTCAAACCTTATATGGAGCTTTGCCATTTACTTTATTCTTTGGCACAGCATCCCATCAATCATAGAGCAGTTAGACTACCTATACAAAGAGATTTCTTGGAAATCGTTTTTAAAGTACATTCAAAAATCATTTCTAGTGTGGCTTATCTCTATTATAGCAATTGGCACCCTGTTATATTTCTTTAAAGATGATAAGCAGATTTTCCTGCCTATTATTTTTTCTTTTTTAGGAGCAATTACTTTTGCACATTCTTTTGTGATTTCAAAAATGTTCAAAAAAAATCCGCCTACTTTTAAGAAGTAGGCGGATTGAAATATTATTTAATTTCTTTTAAAAGAAATTAGCTCTGTTGTCTTCAATCTCTGCAGCATTTTTAAGTGCTTGGTACACCTTTGTATTTACAGCCGGTGTAGCTGCGCTGTTTAATTGGTTTGCATAAGAAGCGTAATTTTCTAAAGCCGGCGCATTATTAACAGCTGTAACACGTACTTTAAATACCCCTTTTTCTCCAGCTATTAAACTAGTAGTTTCTCCAGCAGCTTTTGCAAATGCAGCTCCTACTACTTCAGGTTCTGCGCCAGCTCCTGGTATGGTTGGTGCTGCCATGGTAATGGCAGTAGCATTTTGCACTGTAATGCCTTGACTAGATGCAATAGCATCTAAATCATCACCAGAGATGGTCGCCATAATTTGCTTGGCTTTGTAAGCGTTTCTAAGTTTTGGCATTACCAAAGAAGAGGCCTCAGCAATACTCATCAAGCCTTTAGGACTCTTTCTAGTAAGTTGTACAACAACATAACCATCTAGAATACTAAAACGTTTTACATCTCCCACAGACACATCTTCTCCAAAGGCCCAGTTTACAATACTACGATTGTTTCCAACTCCTGGAATGGTAGCATCTAGAGCTCCAATTTTGTTTACTGGTTTTAATGCAAGCTCTTGCGTTTTTGCAATCTGGGAGAAATCACCTTTCTGAGCAGCAACTTCAAACCTAGAGGCGTTTGCAAAGACCTCATTAAGTGTTTTTTCTGAAGCTTCAATTTCTTTAGAAATTGTTGCAAACTTCATCGCTTTTTGCTTGTTCTTTTGTTCTTGTACCTCAACAACATGAAAACCAAACTCTGTTTCAACTACACCAAGAGTTCCGGTTTTGTTGTCAAAAATAAAGTCATTAAAATCTTTGGTCAATTTTCCTGGTCCAGAGTAGCCCAAATCACCTCCATTGTCACTATTTGATTTATCGTCAGACAATGTCTTGGCTAGAGCTTCAAATTTATTTTTATTTCTTTTTAAAACACCAGCAATACTATCTGCCATTGCTTTTGCATCTTCTTTACTACGCGTAATGGCATCAGAAGCTCTAAAAGATCCTTGGTATCTTATTAGAATATGTCTTGACTGCACAGAATCTGGCATTTGTGTTATGCCAATTACTTTTGAAATATTATTATTATTTCCCAATTTATAAGGACCGTAGATACCATTTAAAGGTGTTGCAAAAAGATATTCTGCGATAGCTTCAGGAATATCACTTTTAAAGAAATACCTGTCCTGGAAAGGAACATCACTATTGTCATTTATAAAGTTTTGGTAATCCTGAGTGTTTTCTAAACCTTTTAAAATCTCTGTAGCGTTTATATTAGAGTTGTAAACCTCACGGTCTTTTAAAAGACTTGTGATAGTGGTTTCTGCATCTGCAATATCTGCATCTGAAGGTGCTTCAGAAAAAGATACAAACTGCACGTCAACCTGCGGAGTTTGCTCGTAATCTGCCGCATTCTTTCTAATGTATGCTTCAATTTCTGAATCTGTAACGCTTACATCTGTATCTGGTATAGAAGTGTAAGGCACATACACATACTGCATATTAATTTTATCATTCTGGTAACGATACTCCTGCTCACCTTCACTAAGGGTACTTCTCATACCTGCTTTAATCATGTTGTAATAGGTAGTTTGCAGAGCGCCGCTCTTTAAATTATTTTCATAATCTAACCACTGCTGGTATGCCGTTGGGTTGGTTGCCTTAACATTTGCAATGTATTCTTGTACTTTTAAAGAACTAAAAACGCCATCGGCATCTTGAAAGGTTGGATTTGAAGCCAGCCCCATACGCAATGACTCTTCAAGTTGCTCTTTTTGAGCCGTAAGACCCAAAGCATCGTATTGCTGTTGTTGCAATACATTACGCAGTTCACGATCCCAAACCATGTTTATTGCCTGAGCAGTAGTTCCGTTTTCTCCCAAGTTACGCTGGGTTAACTCTACTTGCTTCATAAAAATGTCACGGGTAAGTGTTTCACCATTTATGGTAGCTACTGTAGTCAATGATTTTTCTGAAGAAAATCCACCGTTACGAATTACATCTGCCAGGATGAATGAAAATAATGCTAACGCTATAATGATAATAAGGAAAACTCCTCTTTTTCTAATGCTGTTTAATATTGCCATCTGTCATTTTTAATTTAAGAACGCTCTACATGTAGCGTTCACATTAATTTAGTGGGGCGAAAATACCATTTTCCCTGCATTAATAAAATAGTTTTGGTGAAAAGTTACAGCTAAAAGCCGCATGAAAATTTAAACACAAACAACTAGCTATGAATTTTTATTAACACACCTTAAGATTGCTTAGGTATCTGGATTACACATTTTAACGCAAACCAGGTCAATTTTGGTGTTAGAAACCTCTATGATTTCTATCTGGTAATTGCCTATTACAACTGTTTCTCCTGCTTGTGGTATGCCTTGGGTAAAATTAACAATCATGCCTCCAAGGGTTTCATAATGCTCATCATCTGGCAGAGAAAGTTTGTAGTTTTCATTTAAATAATCGACCTCTAAGCGCGCCGAAAAACGATAGTAGTTTTCTTCAACAACCTCTTCTATAAGTTCTGTATTATCATGCTCATCTTCTATTTCTCCAAAGAGTTCCTCAATAATATCCTCTACGGTGATAACCCCACTGGTGCCTCCATACTCATCAACCACAACGGCAATGCTCTTGTGTTTTTTACTTAAGATATTAAGTACATCTTTGGCCAACATAGTTTCTGGAACAAACACCACAGGCATAAGCACACCCTGGAGCGTCTCTGGTTTTTTAAACAAATCAAAAGAATGAACATAGCCAACTACATCATCAATATTGCCTTTATAAACTATTATTTTTGAGAGTCCAGTTTCAGTAAACTGCAAGCTTAGCTCATCAATAGGGGTATTGATATCAACAGCCACTATTTCGGTCCTTGGTATCATAACCTCGCGAGATTTTATGTCTGAGAAATCTAGTGCGTTTTGGAAAATTTGAATCTCAGAATCCACCTCATCTTCTATTTCAATGGCCTGCATTTGTTCACTAATGTAATTTCCTAGTTCAATTTTACTAAAACTAAGTCTTACCTTATCTCCATGTGTTTTAAAAATGTATTTTAAAACCAAGTCTGAGATCCATAAAATAAATTCAGACACCAAGGAAAAAACAATGTAGAAAAAGTACGCCGGGACAGCAAAAAACTTCACTAGATCATTGGCATATATCTGAAAAAATACTTTGGGTAAAAACTCTGCTGTAAGCAAAATCACTAGGGTAGAAACAATGGTCTGCACCAAAAGCCCAGAAGGCCCTTGTATGGGTATATATTGCATCAATAGATCTCCCATAAAAAATCCATACACAACCAAAGCAATATTATTACCAATAAGCATGGTAGCTATAAATTTGGATGGTCTTTTGGTTATTTTTTTTAAAATACCCGCAAGAAACCCCTGTTGCTTTTTTTCTATCTCAATATAAATCTTGTTGGAAGAAACGTAAGCAAGCTCCATCCCAGAAAAAAAAGCGGAGCATAAAAGTGCCGATAAAATAATGATAATATGGTATTCCAACAGGATGTTATAAATGATTAGGTGGGCTACAAATATAGTAAATGATCAACAAGGGCTGAAATACTTAGAAAATAGCCTTGTTATTTTTTATTTAAGTCTTTATTTCGCTGCTCTGTCATTTTTCTAAACTTTCTTTTGAAGAAAAACATAAACACAGCCACAATTGCAAA